>QDKV01005318.1_pt1 | contig 52265 bp, 59 predicted proteins | sample 1861101 | NCBI WGS metagenome assembly QDKV01 (sample SAMN04275158, study PRJNA302643) | Fungus metagenome, whole genome shotgun sequencing project. | isolation source: fruitbody | host: Mallocybe terrigena | place: Sweden | collected 2013
GGTCCAGGATGGATTATAGCGACCGCCATCGCGCTCATGAAATTTATGGCGAAGGTACGGGACCGATGCACACAGCAGAGTTATGGGTCCTAACTGGCAAAGCCTTTTTTGAAACAGCTTACAGGGAGCGAATTGCGCATAGGGTATTTGTAAGACGGAAGAAAGCAGGCTCAGGCTATGCGGTACAAGGCGATACATTGAGGATACATTGAGGTGAGCAGAACGGCAAACGCCTCCGTTACTGGATCCGACGCAGACGACGTGAGTGTTTGCTGAAGATTCCATAGATATTGACAGTATAGGAAACATGAGGATTCAGCGACGATTCTGCAGTGCACTAAAGGGACTGTCTTTTCGCCTCCAAGAATATCAGGGGCGTTTTGTCTTCCTGTTTACTATTACCCCGACTCTGAATCTGAACGTTTATGCATTAAAGCTTATCTGACCGGTTCCTAATACCTTCACTAAGACCAAAGCATACCTGAGTTTCAAACTTATTAAGTATATTATGGCCTCGTGCACTTGAATTTGGGGTTGGCATTGACAGTCCAAAAATCGGCTACAAACTCCGATTCATCCCTTATCTTATCAGAGGTGTTCATTTAGTCATTTGCAAGTCATTGCACATTCGCCTTCCCATGTTTTCAGGTGCTCTCGTACGCTCTTCTCAACTTCCATAAAGTTATGGCATTGAGTTTCTTTTTCGAAAAACTTTATTGTTTTAGACTTTAACGGACTTGAACGACTTTATTACACCCTCTCAGGCCTGTATCAAGCCTGTCGAACAGACGAATGGTCCGAACCTTTCCGAGAGAGATGCAGGCGCTGCCTCTGTGAGTTTTGATGTTTTCCTGATTTCTTTTCTTTTCTTTTTTTGACGATTGAATGATCCGTGGTGTATAGACCGAGATCCTGATAGACTCAAGTGGGACATACTATGAGGTATCCGCTGTAACAGAGCCGAACATACCGTCGTCTTCGTCTATGAACACGAAACTTGCTCAGGCTCAAATCAGCCTGAATGACTGTCTTGCATGCAGGTATGCTTTTTCTATGTCACATTGTTTCTTTTACTCAAATTCATCTCGATCATCTTACCTGCATAAAGCGGTTGTATAACCTCTGCAGAATCTGTACTCATCACCCTCCAATCCCACACAGAAGTACTCAACTTTCTGAAAGAGAACAAGTTTTCTCCGAACCCAAAAATTCCAGTTATATCTATCGCACCCCAATCCCTTGCTTCTCTCGCTGCTACCCATTCTTCTTCCTTCACCTCGCGAGCGAAGGTTACACCCCGCCAAATTCTCCAACGACTCCAACCTTTCCTCACCTCTACTCTTGGCTTTGCTCATGTCTTCGATACGACGTTTGCACGACACCTTGCACTTAGAGAGCATGTTGCCGAGTTTCTTGAGCGGAAGGGCAGGGAGAAGAGACTGGGACAAGAGGTCGGGGATAGAGGGGGAGGGGGAGACGAAAACTGCTTGCCTATGTTGGCAAGTGCATGTCCTGGATGGATATGTTATGCTGAGAAAGCGCACAGCGAGATGTTGCCGTTTATTGCGCGAACGAAGAGTCCACAGCAGGTTATGGGAACGTTAGTGAAGGAGTGGATGGGAAGGATATGGGGGAGGACGTAAGTTCTACGTGTTCACACTACTTATTCCTTGGAGATAACAACGCACGACCAGACCAGATGGTGTATATCATGTCACGGTTATGCCGTGCTATGATAAGAAGTTAGAAGCGTCAAGGCAAGATTTTTATAACGATATTTATTCGACACGAGATGTAGACTGTGTCATCACAACTGGGGAGTTGGAGTTGATGATGCGCGAGCATGGCTGGGATCTGACAAGTGCAGTCCCGGATGAAAAAGTGGACGCGACCCGAGCTGAGGTGCACTTGCCTGAATTGATGCAGCATCTGGGGTCATCTTCCGGGTCGTATCTTCATTCGATTATATCACATTTACAAAACGCATCACCAGTCCCTCTCACGTTATCGGTGAAAATGGTACGAAATTCGGATTACGAGGAGTACACACTCCTTGAGGAGGGAGACAAGGAAGGGGAGCGTAAGGTGGTGTTTAAAGGGGCTAAGTGTTATGGATTTAGGAATCTGCAAAATATTGTGAGGAAGGTGGGGAAAGAACGGGGTGTAAGAACGGGATCAGGTGCTGCAGGGAGGTTGGCAGGGAAGGTGGGTGTGCGGAGGGTGAATAAAAAAGGGGGAGAAGAGAGTAGAGAAAAGGAGAAGATTTATGATTATGTGGAGGTAATGGCATGTCCTGGAGGATGCGTGAATGGAGGTGGTCAGCTTAAGCCGCGGATAGCAGGAAGTTTACAAGATCAAGAAGGATATGACCGGAACTGGGATGAAAGTGGTGTGATGCAGAATGCGAAGTGGGGGGACAGGCAATGGACGCGCCTTGTGGAGGAAGCGTACTGGGACGCAGGATCAATACGGAAAGTGGAAATACCTCCCACCCCACCTGACACCCCACCTGACACTCCACCCTCTATGTTGGCAGTACCCTTGGGAGATGATGCGGATATGTTTGCTGATAGAGTGCTCGAAGAGCTATGCGCAGGAGATCTAGAACGACGAAGTAATTTGTTGCGCACATCATACCGTGCGGTGGAAAGCGATGTCATTGGACTGGCTGTCAAGTGGTAATGAATGATTACTAGGAGATAAGATAGAGAGTGGCTTTTAATACAATGTCAAAATAGCTTGGGAGATGTATACAGTAATTGATTGGGATTATAATATTTAACGTAGAAGGTTGGGAGTCGGACATGGTTACTGTTTTCGCTTCGCGCCTTCGCCTTTGAACCAGTAAGTGCAATGGCCACACCAATCGTCGGTTTTGCGAGTGATGGTCTGCGACGCGTCTGGGTCAAAATACTGAAGAAAATGAGATGAATATTGCCGGGGAATACAATAAACACACTCTTTTGCAACTCTGACCGCAACCATTACAACGGCCAGAAGGATGGCACTCGGAATTCATACAGAACTGGTAATGGCAATCTTCTTTGCTCAACTTCCCGGTGACAATGTAGTGGCCGCAGCCATGTTGTGTTCCTTTTCTATAAAAAATATGAGTCCAGAGAGGAAGAACTCGAAGAGATAATTGAGACGCACGTATGGAGACGACACATTGGTAGGGACTTTTTAGAATGCCCAGATCTGAATGGGGAGAGCGGCCTTTTATGCCGGGTCTGCGATCCAAACAAGGCACGCACGCTCCTTTCAGGTTTCATGGCTACTACCCGCTCACGCACTGGGCTTTTCCTCTCTTACCGCGACTCACAAGCTCCCCGAAGACACAGAACGTCCACCAGAGCTTACGACAACGTTGCTTACAACGATGACGAGAATGAGCAGCTTATACAGAACAACCATATCTCAATAGACATTCCAGTTTTGCCTCCAAAATGGTTTATTATTCTCTAGAAACTCAAGCCGCCTCCACTTAACTCCTGCTGCGTGTCATAGGGTCGATATTTCGGATCAGGTTGAGGAGATCCTTGCCAGCACGCAAGTGAAGAGTCCGTGGATTCGTGTTCTATATTCCCTTTCAGGGTCCATTCATGTTCACAATAGTCCTCACACTCGAAAAGCTTCATTCAAGGCACGTCCTTCCAGGCTTCGCAGACCGGTCCCAAGAAGAACGCGAGATTGAGGTTATCACAACAGAGATCACGCGAGTGAGTTTATTGCCCATCATGTTCCGGTTCGCGACCCTTTCTTGACCTTGAGTCCATTACAATTTCACAAAACGCAAAATAAAGGACTTTCGTATTTGTCAATCACTCATTCAAAAAGTTGCCGGCCCTGTGCATGTGTTTCCACCAAACCCTAAATCATCACACCACGAGACCCTTGCCGGTAAAAATGTTCAACGAGGGTTGGCTGCGAAAGTACAGGACCTGAGTGCCACATTTCGCAAGAAGCAACGTGTCTATATGGAGAGTGCGTGAGCGCTTTCCTTCCCTGTCCAATCCCTTTGGTTAATTGACCTTCCCGTCCCGTTTTCGTCTGATTATCACTTCCATCGATGGTCATGATTTCATTGTCCATGACGCGTGTTCTGTTTTTTGGTTCCCCGCTTACGTCTTCTCCCCGCATTGCGGTTAACCGTGATAGGGTTACAAGGTCACGCGGCAAAAAACCAGGACCTCCTTGTTGCTTCTGGCGCCATACATCTCACAGGTTCGGATGGCCTCAGTGCAGTCGACGACGATATCCAAGCTGCTGTACGTAAACTTCCTTTTCGTTTTCCCTTTTTATTGCAAGAAGTTTGACATCGGTATCAAGTCGCACACACGCGCACAGTCAATGTCGCTTGTACATTCCGATCCTTCACATGAGTTTGCAGCGCGCGATCGAGAGTTGGCGGAGATTGCAAAATCGATTGCGTCTCTCGCGGAATTATTCAAGGATCTGTCAGTCCTTGTCATTGATCAAGGCACCCTTCTTGATAGCGTCGAATACAATATTGAACAGACGGCAGTTCAAATGGAGGACGCTGTCACCGATCTCAAAATAGCTACCCGGTTTGTCAATTATCTGCCTCGATTTCATCCCTATTACTGATACTTTTGATCTGATGTGTAGATATCAGAAAAACACTGCAAAGCGGAAATGCATTTTTCTTTTGTTTCTCATCATTTTTGGTCTCATTGTTATCCTTATCTTCAAACCAAAGCGACATCACACATCATCACCACCATCCTCACTTGCATCTTCGCATAAAGAGACCCCTGCACCAGTATTATTCTCGCGGACACGTCGATACCACATTCTGCGGACTTGATTGGTTCAACAAAAGGATTTTTATTATTAGACTAATTTATATGCTCATGATGAATGTCTTTCTGTGGCGCCCGCTTCCTATGATGTTGACACCTCGCTTCATGTCAAGGTTGGAGCTGTTATAGGTTACTGCCGGAGTTTTTCTTGGAAGCGTTGCTGTTGTATCAGTTTTAGATGTTTCCCGACTGTTTCCCGACATTCATCCTAACTACAAAATTACACACTTCTCCGTTCATGGAGTTTGACCATTTGGTTTCTTTGGCAACGTAATAAGTCGTAACGCCAGTTCCGAAATGCTAATGCCATCATCGAGGGGAGTGACTTATTCTCCAGGGAACTTTTCAGATTCCAAAGGCCAGCTGCTTGGCCCGTCGAACAAGACTACTCGGATGTCCAGCACGCGTTTTCGGGAACATGAAGGCGAGGATGTCTAGTAGTTACCAAATCTAACATAAGTGTTCCTGACAATTGATCCAAAAAATTCACATCTATTATAAAACGTTTCATCGATCAGAACTCTCGAGAGGGCAAGTTAGCAATTTGAACCAAAACGACGACAATGTCGTCGATGCCACCACCACCACAGCGACCACCTCTGGACCATATGAACCCGAGTAGCTACGCGTCTGCTCCAGTGACATCAACGACAGGTCTTATATATGACGAAGAGGCAGTTCAGATGAAAGGGTCCCAGGTCAATGTATTGAAAAGGCCTCCGTCAGGTGGTTGGGGCAAGAAGGATGCGAACACGGAAGGATACAAAGAGTTAGAGGGAGAAATGAAAGGAAATGGAGGGAGGCCGGTGTCGTCAGCAACCCACTCGAGGACTATAAGCATGAGCAACACACCCAACGGCTCGCATGTCTTTCTGGACGAGCCAATGAAGAAGACGAGAGTGAGTTGTTGACTTGTTCTTGCTTTCAGCAAACCTTACGCGACGATGGACAGCTCGGAGGGATCTACTCGTATTTGCTCACAGTATCTATTGTGACGCGTTGGCTCCTGTTCATCGTACCCGTCCTTGGTCTCCTTTGGATTCCTGGTATTCTCTCATTGACTACGCTCCCTAAAGCAAATGTGAACCTTTTCATATTTTTTTTTTGCTCTTTGAACGCTATATTCTTTTTTCTCACAGATATGGAGTGTCAGGTTGCTTTGGTGGAGTATCTGGCTAACCGTCGTATGGGGAGGTGAATACTTTTTATATTTAGCCCTCGATCGAGAGTTGCTAAAATAGGTCGTTTACCAGGTTGGTGGGCTGCCTTGGCCGCTGCGTATGTCACAACAAATATTGTCGATATATACAAGAATTCATCCTTCTGTTTGCAGACAGGTAGCCCCAGCCATTATCAGGTCTACCGTCGGCGTCGTAGCTGTGAGCACGAGGCGTTATATCGACTGGATGCAAGCCCTTCATAGGTCAGTTTTCCTAGTGATTCTATATGCTCTCTGCTTACACGATCAGGTACACTGCTTTCTCCGCCTGGACACTCGCCATCTGGGTATCGTACCAACCCCTCATCGATAATCGGCAGGACAAGGACGCCAGTCCAAAAAGCATACAAGCCATCGATATCATCGCCAAAATCCTTTTCGGTAGTTTCCTCTGCTCGGCCATTCTCTTGTTTGAAAAGTTCTCGATTCAGTGGATCGCAGGCAAGTTCCACGAGCGGTCGTATGCTGGTAACTTTTTTTTTTTTTAAAAAATGAAGGGCGGATGATAATCCATGTTTTGTCCAGAACGTATCGTGGATCAGAAAGCCGCTGTAAAAACTCTCGTCACCCTTTACAGATTTTCAGTGGACACTCTTGGTCGTTCGGACACTTTAGGCACAGAGCAGACCAAAGGACCATATCTCAACCACAAACGATTCTTTCGCAAGCTCAAACAGGGTGTACGGCTCGCTACAACCACAACGGCCACCGTCTTCGGCAATGTCGCGTCGGAGATTGCCGGAAGCTCTGTCCTTCAACCCAACTCCCCCCAGGCTATTGTCAAGACTGCTTTGGAATCAGCTAACAAATCGCGTTTGGTCCGTATACTCTTTTCTCTTCTTGGAAGCTGCCATTTGTAATTGAATGTACATATCCTGCAGCTCGCAAGACGATTATTCTACTCTTTTGCGAAGCCAGATTGCGAGTATCTCTTTCTCGAGGACATTGAAAGGTTTTTCCTTTCACACGAGGAAGCAGTCGCTGCGTATTCGCTCTTTGACAAGGATGGAAATGGCGATATTTCAAGAGAAGAAATCGAAATTGCTTGCCTGTGTGTTCTTTAGATGGCTAAGGAAATGTTCACTCAGCTAAACCTAATTTTTCAGGGAGTTCCACCGTGAACAGCTCTCCATAGTGAATTCTATGCGTGATTTGGACAGCGCTGTAGGGAGGTTGGACAACATCTTGATGTCCCTATATGTCGTTATCGCCGCTATCGTACTTGCTGTCATTTTGGTATTTCCTTTATTTCATAAATGACTATTTTCCAACGCTCATACACACGACAGGATACTCAAGTCACCACACTCATTACCGGCGCTGGTACTTTAGTTCTTGGTCAGTCTTCCCTATGCTGGATTGCCCTATCGTGTCGTTCTAACCAATCCGTCAAACCTTATAGGTCTTAGCTGGCTCATCGGAGGGAGTCTGCAAGAAGTCTTGACGAGTATCATCTTCCTATTCGTCAAACACCCATTCGACGTCGGCGACAGAGTCGTCATCAATAAGGATAATTACACCGTCAAAGAGATCAGGTTACTCTCAACAGTATTCCTTGACACAAACTCGACACTTGTGCAGGCTCCGAATAATCAGTTGAATACTTTTGTGAGTCGTTCACGATAATTTCAAATCGGAACACTCATCAATGCTTTCTAGTTCATTCACAATATTCGTCGAAGCCCTCAGGTTGGTTCTCTAACGACAAGTGGCGCCTTTTCTCAGAGGTTGATGCCTTCTTAGATGTCAGAAACCTTCATTTTCGATGTCAACTACAGTACTTCTTTTGAAGACCTTGAACAACTCCGCGCAAAGATGCTCGAGTTTGTCAAATTTGAAAGACGAGACTTCCAACCTGTGTTTGACGTGACTGTCAAGGGTGCGTTGGATCCATATATACCTTTTGAGAATTTATTGAAGTCTGTTGTATGTGGCAGATTTCCCGGAGCAAACAAAGATGACGCTCTCTGCCGATATCAAGTACAAGAGTAATGCCCAGCATGCCCCTCTCAAAGGTATGAACGGACCACGATTATCAACTCGCTGCTCACGCATATCCTTCCAATCGCAGTTAAACGCCGTAATAAATGGATATGTGCCCTGAAAACCACCCTCGCAGAGCTCAAGATCTGTGGACCAAGCGGTGATCCTGACGCTCCTCCTGCCGTGAATCGGTACACGAAAGTGCCTTGGGATATCATTGAGCGGGAGGACCTCCAGGAGAAAGAGAAGAAAGAAGTCGAGGTATCGCGCAGGGAGCAAGAGGAGGAAGGAAGGAAGAAGACAGGCGGGGAGTGGAAGTTGGGTGATAAGAATACTGTACTTTGTATGTTCCCGATCCGATATATGACTCTTGATCGCCGTTTTCGCTGACGGTTTTCTTTCTCTTTTCTTCCATAGTGGATTCTGCGGACGATGTGTTTGGTGATACGGCTGAGGTGAGTGGTTCATGTTTTTCAAGGCATTTCGATAGACTGATTTTTCTGACATAGCTCCACATGACGAACCCCAGACGCGACCTTTCCCAAACGGGACTTGCTCCTCTATCAACCGTCTACACACATCCCCCGGCGTCGGGCATGCCTTTGCCCCAGGCTTCGGAGGTGTTTGAGCTGAAACCTCGTTCTGGGGCCTGAGATTTGTGTAGTAGATCATACCATGCAAATCTTGCTGGACCTGCAAACCCAGATACTAATTGTTCACCATAACTGTTACAATTCCTATATAGACTTTTTTTTCGAAAAGGACCGAAGTCTTTCTTTTTTTTCTACTTTCTGCTCCAATCTATCAGGATAGATATTGTACGTTACCCACGTACCTAGCATTCCTTTCTAACTTTTCAGAAATAATATGTTTTTCTTTCTATACTGCCCATCCCGTAGGACTCGTACTACCCCACGAATCACCTGCACCACGAGGACTTGATGAACCCCATCCACCGCCATCCCCACCGCCAGCCCCACTTCCGCCACCGCCTCCACGTGATCCCGACCATCCCGAATCACCACCAGAGGCACCCCAAGATGAGTTTCCACCAGACCATCCACTTCCTCCAGCAGCTCCAGACGCACCTGCACCCCACGATGATGAAGGCGGTGCGTTATTGGTATTGTTCGCTGCCGGCCAGTTCCGTTGAGGAGCATGCGGGCCATGTCCATTGATCTGACCGTCGTTGGGGAGAAGATCAGCATCAGGTTGTGTTTTGAGCCCTAAAATGAGGTTGGCAAGTTTTGTTTGGAGTTCTGCCAGGCCCTTTTGTCGACTGGGTAAGAAAGTGATAACCAAATCAAGGGAACAAGGAATACCCTCATGACCACCTCCTGTGGCCCCAGACTCCCATCTGTTTCTATTTCAAGATAAAATTTGCTCGGCTTTGCTGCAAAGTCAAAAGGTTCGTCATCCCTCGGCGGTTCCTCCTCCTGTGCGTTTGTGCTGAGAGGCCACTCCTTCTTGGCGTCGTATTCGTACCAATGAGTCGTGTGCCGCAATTTATTGTATGGATCATATTCGAAGGCAACGGCAGAGCACGGAGACCATTTGGCATGTTCTTTAGCTAAACCCTTTTGTATATATTTGAAAATTAACCACAAAAAAAGGGATGCAAATATTGGCGCACTTTTTTGGCGATGCAGCGGACTTTGAGTTCCTGTCCTTTGCGAATCTTGCATATCAATATTGGTGAGACGCCTGGATCATCTTTGATATGAAAAAGTAATCATTCAAGGTCTTCTTTCCATCCTTCGAGACTCACTTTTCCCAACAGGGTGACCGAAGAATTCTCCTCGCTTCAAGACCTCCTCACCAGTCTCGGCCGTATCACGGTCCACTGGGTATTGTATAACATCCAGATGGTTACTTGTAATCTCCATCGTTTGGTCCTCCTGACAAACAACATTTAGCTGCAGGATAATGGAACAGATGGCGCAGCCCGCGAGGCAGTTGCAGTCCTAAACCTATGATTGGTATGTATTGCAAATGAGGCCGAAAAGAGAGCGAACACACGCGCGTGTACCGGATTGTTTCGTCGCAGTTTGAGCTGATGAGAGGAATCATGCCTAGTCTGTGAGCAATGTATTCATCAGGCAGGACAGACGTATTCATTTCGATCTCAACCATGTCAATGGCTGGGGTATCAGTATCAGTAAATATCCAGTGAGAAAAGACAAATGTAAAACAGACCGACTGTTGGTATATCCGCCATGACGACTCTTCGTAGAGAGTTTGCAAACCTAGGATAAAAATTAGGGCTGGAATTGTGCCCGTTGGGTACTGAAGACGTACGCCAGGTCGACATTTTCCAATACGAAATTAACACTTTCCTTCTTTAATTCTCTTATCCTGACTGTGGGTTCAAAATCCTCTTGACCTTGCATGTTGACGTTCTGTTCAAGGAGCTCCGTAGATAACAAGTATAAACAGTGGCCAGTCTACAATTTGGAAATATAAGCGCTGCGGCTCATTAGATCGTCAAGTGTCCTCGTAAGAGAACGGCTGGAACTCCGATGAACACCCTATTGTCTATTTTTTACATAATTCGTCAAAGAGAGGATTCCGAGGCATCTCGACTGCCCCGCGGACCCCTCGGACGATTTGCCTAGTTAAATTCATGCTCTGTGGTTCTTTCCCGTCTCCTCGTTTTTTGCAACCGTCGCTATGGTCTGGAATCCACGGCGTACCCTCCAAGAAAGTATGTATTTTTCTCAGAAATAATTTTGTTTTTTTGAGCAACAAAATGTCCCCAATTAGCGGAGGCTCTTCTTACGTCCCCGGGAACCATCCATGAAATATCAACCACCCTCGTGGATGGTAAACTCCAGCGTGTATATAAGAATCTCTGGCCTTCCTTAAGGCAATTTTGGCTCTCGGCTGTATCAAGATATGCTGAAGACACCTACGTCGTCTTTGAGCAACAAAAATTGACGTACAATCAGGTCCACGGACGTTCGCTCAAGCTTGCCAGTTTGCTCTCTAAAATTTACAACATCCAAAAGGGTAAGGAACTCCTGGAAAAAGTAATTTCAGAAAAAGAATCTGAAAATTCTGTAGGTGATAGGGTCGCGATTTGCTCTCGGAATTCTCCAGAGTACCTCGTTGCCTTCTGGGCATGCCGTATGCTTCATTTCATTCCTTCTTGAGCAAATGAACCTATAGTTGATTAGATCTTATTGGAGCCGTGTCCGTCCTTGTAAACGCGTAAGAATTATACCACCTCAACTAACAGCTTCTTTTAAATAAAAAAATAGTTGGCTACCCCTTGACCTCCTCAACCACTGCCTTGCACACACGGAATGCAAAATAGTCGTCATCGACCCCGAACGTGCGAACCTTCTACAACCCGTCGCTTCACAGCTCCTGCAAAAATCAACCATTACGACTTTCCTTGTCACCAACTCGACATTACCAGAGCAGTCTGCAAGATCATGGAGAAATCTGATGTCTTCTATGGAAGAAGTCATGCAAGATTATTGCAACGACGGCTTAGAGATCCTGCAGTCAGCAATTTCGATTGAACCTGAAGACAATGCGACGATCTTATTTACGTCTGGTATATGCGTCTAGAATTCCTCCTTTCTACAACTCACACCCTCTTTTTTCATTTTGTTTGCAGGAACGACGGGTGTGCCAAAAGGAGTCTTGAGCACGCAACGACAGTTCTTGACCAACGTTCTCAACGTGCGCAATCACTAATTAAACCTTACATTAACTTCATATTTTTTCCTTTATTAAACTTTTAGATTCTGGCAGGCGGCTTTCGAGCAGCCCTAAGGCGAGGCGAAGACTTGCCGACAGTGCAGCGGTCGTCGCCACAAAAGGCGGCTCTTGTGAATGTCCCTTTGTTCCATGTCACCGGCTCCACGAGCTATTCAGTACGCATATACTTATTATTCGTACCCCACTTGAACAAAAAAAAACACTCTAGATGATGGCAACCCTGATGGGTATGAAAGTAGTCATGATGCGGAAGTGGGATGTGGAAGAAGGTAAAACGGCACTTTTTTGATTCTTTTGCGAGAACGCGTCGTATGCTCATCTATTATTCTATTTTGCAGCGATCAAGTAAGGAATGGTTTTATTATTATTATTATTATCGAATCATGTGTATCTGAAATTTCTTTTTCTAAAAAAAAGGCTCATTAAGGAAGAAAGAATCAGCATCGCGGGAGGGTTAGTCGGTTTGCCCAACAATCACTGGAAACATAATCAATCAATTTATTGCAGCGTCCCATCCATGGTAACGGACCTCGTAACCAGTACTTTGATAAATTACCCACTGGAATGCGTCCTCTTCGGGGGTGCACCAGCTCCCGAATCGCTCGTCCAGAGAGCGAGGGAGGCCTTTCCTCATGCAGCGCTGTAAGTACCTCGTCACATAGTGGGATGGGGGGATTACGCCCCAGAGTTCTTGTTCTTGATGAATTGACATAATTACATGCTATAGGACTCAGGGCTATGGCTTGACGGAGACCAATTCGATTGCTGTTTCGGTGAGTCTTGATCTTCAAAGGTCGCAAATTTTGTCATCTCTCGTCTGATCCTTTTTTATCTAGTTAGCGGGTGAAGATCAAGTTTCACGACCGACTAGCACGTAAAAAAAATTTCCTCGCATTCCACCTCGTCTCACCGATTGATTTTTCCCCTTTCTTTTTTTATTTTTTGAAGAGGCCTAGCGTCCCCCGTTAACGAGATTAGAATCGTTCGAGATGGTACCTGTCTTCCTCCTAATAATGTCGGAGAAGTTTGGCTGTAAGAAACCTTTTTTTTCACTTTCCCGATTTTGCATGTACAGAGCCCAAATCTCATGATACAATTTTTTTTTGCAGACGCGGTTCGAACGTGATGAAGTGTTACTGGCGCGATCCCGGTACGTGAGGTAGTTCGATTTCGAGTAAACCCAAGCTAATTTTCCTGCTCGAATCCCAATGAAAGATGCGACAAAAGAAGCGATCACACAAGACGGCTGGCTTAAGTCGGGGGATTTAGGCTATCTGGATGACGAAGGGTTTTTGTTCATCAAGGATCGAAGTGAGCGTTTGATTGGTGTTATCGATATTTCCTGGGAACGTTTTGTGTTCAGTTCAAAGCGCCTTTCTTTTTTTTTTGTGGGTTCGTAAAACAAAACAGTCAAGGATATCATCATTCGTGGAGGGGAAAATATTGCAAGTGTCTCTCTTCTTTTGGGGGGCATTCGACATCTCGTTGGCCAAAAAAGATTCTTTTAAAAACTAATTCAAAGAACTTTTTTTGCAGGACTCTGTCTCGGTGGAAAACGCATTCTACGCTGATCCTCGTGTTTTAGAAGTCGCAGCGGTGGGTGTACCAGACGGGAGGTTGGGAGAGGTCGTCGCGGCCGTTGTCTATCTACGGCCTGATTGTGAAGATGCCAGAAAGGTGGTGACGGAGGAGTCGTTGATCGAACAGGCCAAAGAACGGTGAGTCCCCCACAATCCTTTTTACGTGTGACGAGTGAAATGATTGGTACCTCAGTCTTCCTCGATTCGCTGTACCTGTTATGGTGGTCCTAACAACCACACCGCTTAGTATGTGACTTTTTTCCTCCTTAATATCTAAAATGTTGAAATTGGTCGTTTGTTCCCCTTACCATCAGAACGCACACCTTCAGGCAAAATTATAAAAAATGAACTCCGAGAGTTTGCACGTAAAGAATGGGAATCCAGACGTCGCAATTCTACGAAATATGATGGAAAGACAAGGTGTGGACGTCTGGTTAGAGCGAGTTTGTAATAATCAGTGGGGGTTCAGAATTGTGCCACCGGGTTCGGATACTGTTTGTAAAAATCGATCCTTTTAATCCATGAGGTATTCGTTTTTTCAGAAAATATTTTGGAAACTAGCGTGTCGAAGAACATATATAAGCGCGGTGTAGCACGCTGAAAAAATTATTCTCAAGGCTGGCTTGTCTGCATAGTTCCATGACGAGCGTCTATCGTATAGTTGATTATTTAATTATGAATGTTATTGTCAGAGTTTAGCCTGGATTGCCAGCTCTGACTTGTCTTCCCTAACCCGTACAACAACTTTGCCCCACGATTTCCTGCTTTCAAGCGCTTCCAAACCGGCCGTGATTCGTTCCAGAGGGAAGACCTCTGTATAAATGACAGGTCTTAGTCTCCCTGAGGAAAGTAAACTGTAAATTGTCAATAACACATTCAGAAGAAGAGAGAATCATTTTAAAAGTTCGCTGACGATAGAATGTCTTTCCACACCACTGGAAGGCGAGATGGCTCCTTCGTTGTATACGCTCCCCAGTAGATGCCGATCAACGAGATATTTTTTAGTAAAACGAGGTTCATAGGAACCTATAAGAAAGGTCACCGTCAGACACTCAACAGAAGTTGATTAGACTTTGGATCAAACCTTCTCAATAACACCCGCAGCAAAACCAACAACGACAACGCGGCCTTTCCATGCAATGCATTTAAGCGAATCTGAAAAATCAAAAACAATCTGCCTCAAGTCGAACGAGACGCAAAGAAACTCCTTTTTCGCATACCATTGACAAGACCAACAGGGTCGTAAACTACATCCACTCCATGACCCTTGGTAATATCAAGCACTTCTTTTTGCCATCCAGGCTTTGAGTAGTTGATACCATAATCAGCTCCACCATATTTTTTGGCAATTTCAATCTTGTCGGCTGAGCCCGCTGCTGCGATAACGTTCGCACCGAGTTCTATGGTGGATGGGGTAAGAAACCTCTTTCTGGGATTCGATTTTTTTTAATGGGACGTGTTACCTTTCGCAATTTGGACGGCGGCAATGCCGACTCCTCCCGCAGCAGCAGTCACCAGAACCCATTCGCCTGACGTTGCCGATCGTCAACCATATTGAACGTTGGCAATGGGTTACCACCACCACTCACCTTTTTTCAAATTCGCTCTACCTACTAGTCCTTCATAACTAGTAGGCCAGGTAACATAAATCCCTGGAAATAAAAACCGACTGTGAATCAACTGGGTAATTTGAGATGCAGCCCCGTACCCGCTCCTTGCTCAAACGAGATATTATCAGGTAAAGGCAAAATTTGATTATAATCCACAGCGACTTTGTCTGAAAATGCGCCAAGTTGTGCACCGAACACACGTTGACCGCGTTTCATTCCGCATCCATCAGGTATGGGTGAGTCCTGGGATATTCTACCAGCAAATTCTGTTCCAAGAACGAAAGGTAAATCAGGTTTCTGTTGATATTTTCCTTGGGCTTGCAAAATCTATGGAAATACTAGTTAATGCATCACATTTATGAAGTCGGCAATGAGACAAACGTCAAAAAAGTTGAGGCCAGCAGCATAGACATCTACGAGAACGTAATTCGGTCCAGGCTTTGGTTCTGGAGCATTCTCCAAAGAAATCTTAGATGGATGCTGCAGCTCTCGTACAACGAAGGCGCGCATGGTTTACAACAAGATCTTACAAGCTGACTTTGAACATGATCCGGTTCGGCAATCCATTCACCGGTGACAATCATAAGGTGAGTTCTATTATTGCAAATTAAAAAGGTTACAATTCATGAGTGCTTGTATGTAAAAATGTTTGTGCAATGGCAACTACAACTACAGAGGGGAATTCAAGGCGCTTTTCGACATTCTTTCTTTTCCATTATACCAAATCAGCTAAAGCCAAATCCTTCTCCACCTTCATTGATCGCAAGAAGAAGTTGCTGCCGCAACATATCATAAGAGGTGTACTGAGGAAGGTCGATTTGATTGAAGCCTGGGAGGTTTACCGATTAGGTATCACTCACTCTCTAGTTTAGATAACACTTACATGTATGGGCCTGTGGTAGGCGGTCTGGCTCACCGTAGGCGCGATGGATGGAGAATTTCTGCACGCCTTGCACACCTTGGAGATCCAAAAAGCCATCGAGAGGTACCCGAGATGTCCCAGTTGCAAAGCTCAAGACCTTAGCTCTCTCTTCCCTGTTAAAAGACTTGAGAGCTCTCCACCACCAGACAATGTTGGGGTCTGATGCGGGGTAACCATTGTACTCAGTTGCGGCGCGCCATTCATCGACGTCAATATCGGGAGTTCCTGAGATAAGGAGTTCAAGTTCCTTCTCGTTGAACTAGAAAAGCGGATGTTAATCGCAATTCGAATCGAACAAAGAAAAACTTACAATAGTGATAAGATCCCTGGGTATGATCTCGTAGAATCCATTAAGCAGATTTTCGATTTGATCCTTGATAGAAGAGTAAAGCCTGTACTGCGCGGAAAGTTGGACATATTCTCGTTTGTTCTCATGCGTAACTTGGATCTGTTCACCACCTTCTTTTAGAGCCACGATTTTATTAACTCCAAACTAAATGGGATCGTTATTCTGACTGGTCATACATAAAGCAAGATTTACAAACCTCGTCGGCTTCAATGCTGAAAGTCAGGTCCAATGGAGTCGGGTCGTTTTCCAAAATCCAGCAGAGTGAGTTGTAATACTCTGGATCAACCCACTCAACGTCCTTATAATCTACAGGTTTTCCGAGGATCTGTCGGTACAAGCTGCGCGCAAAGTATGCATCCAATAGTCGGCCGTCGTAGATTGCCTTTCCAATCACGCGGCCTACAAATTTGAAGAACGATAGATGTTCTGGGTTGACCCACGATGCCTTGTTCGGTTGATAAGTCAACTTGTCTGCAGCACAAGGCTGGAAGAGGGCATAATTGGGGTTGAACATTTGCCTTGCCAGAATTTGGAACCATTCCCTCGTAAGACCTCCCGCATCCACACCTTCTTCATCGTAGAAGCGTACACTCAGTTTTCCGTACTTGATCTGCTCTCCTGTCTTGCGTTGCAAGTATAGGAAGCTATCTTCGAAGACTCGTGCTCGACGAACATTAAGCTGCAAAGTTCCATGATGTTCTCGAATATGATGTCGGCGGTGCAACTGTTGGTTGAAGTAATTTCGTTTGTTGTCGAAGTCAAGCACACGAGAATTGTTGACAAGTAGAGAGAAGGAGCCACTCATCAGAGACGGGTTGTTGCGAACCATGAGATTAAGAAGTTTCCTATGCGCATCTGTGAAAGAGATGAAGAGTTCTTCCATCGATTCCTTGGCCGTGATTGGCGACCGCGGAGAGGTCCCAGCCCGTAGCAGGCGGGACACAGGCCCTTTTGGTCCAACGAATTTGCAGACAACCATGAGGGACTCAATAAGGGGGAGGAGAACAGTCGCTATATGTTCAGTCTCTTGGTTCTCCCCAATGCTTGAAAGGCAGTCCCCGAGTCTCCGCCAAAGAGGTGTAAACCTAAAGGATTCGTATATTGCCTGAACTTTTTCAACATCCTCTTTGGATACTGTGGCGTCAGGAGTAATTGGCGCAGGTTTCGGTGTGTACATATAATCAATCGTCTTTAGCACCCTGAGAAGCTTGGCCTGTGTGGAGGAGGCTGGAGAAAATTTGGCAGCTACAGAGCTGGCAATAACTTGACTACGGCCTTCTTGCAGAGCCGCGGCCAGCTCGTCGAGATCTGAGTATAAGATCTGCCCAAAGTCCTGCGCTTTAGTTTTAAGCTCAAGCGCGATGACGTCCCGAGCGTCAGGAATAAAGGACAGGTGTTGAATCAGAGCAAGACTTTGCTGAAAGGTGCGACTCGAGCATTCCCCGATAGTCAGGATATTAACAATGAAGCGAAGGGCATTGTGAGGGACTTGCGGTGGATGGGATAGGAGATTCTTTTCTTCAACTCCAGGTGTCTTATTTTCGGATGTTGGTGGAGGTGGTATATCTGGGATGGGTGCCGAGGTTCCTGTCCAATTGAATAAATCACAAGGCAAAGATATAAGAGGTTGTCTTACCACCTGGTACAACTTCTGTGAAACTGTCTTCGGAAACCTGTTGCCCAGAAGGGGATATAGATGGACTGTTGACTTCTACATTTCCTGAAGAAGGGGACTGCGAGATCGATGGTAAAACGGTATCCGAAGCCTTGGATTGCTCTTTCAGACTTGTCAATGGACGAGTGATAGTAGCAAGTAATCCAACCACGAATTCAAGGATCGCAGGGGTTCGAAGGAGACTTTGTCGATCAAGCAGGTTCAGCAACAGAACCAAAGGGTAAAATGTTTGAGAAACTTGTTTCTCTTTCCCTTTCCCTTTCTTTCCGCTAGGTTTGCGAAGCCCTACCAGTGAGTCGTGTTCAGTCAAGAAGAAAAGGGAAGAAGAATCATTGGCGTTAACAATATATGTCAGTGATTCGAGACACCTCTGCGCAATTAGGTCGGGTACTGCTTCCATCTGCGAGAATCCTCCGTATGCCGGGACATAGTCCGTCGACTTCTGCTTTGAGGTTTTGGGTGGCTGGAGTTTGTGCTCACGACTTCGGACTGACATCTGCGAAAAGCTCTTGTCTAGATCACCTGTTCCATCCTGCAAGATGCCGAGCAGAAGGTTGAAGAGCTCTGTACGAGTTTTCATGTTTTCGCACAGGTTGACAAGGACTTTAAATAGCAAGGTTTTCTTCAAAACTTGAGGATAGAAGAGTAAGCGAACTAATATGGCCACACCGGCACGATCCAAGAGCATGATGGCGTCGTGTTGGGGGATGTTCTTTTTGGTCGGGGGTGCTGTTGGAATTGGCCGGATGGGGTTGCGAGAAGTGTGGGAGCGACGTGCTTGCACTTCATCACGATAAACGCCAGCTTCAGCTATCATGTGCGATGGAAGTGTCTGCAAGAAATTATCGTCTTGATCCAAGAGTACCGCTTGCCTTAAGGATGGGTCGAGGCTTGCAATAAAACTTGCCGCGTCAATTTCCGCAGCCTCTCTGACCGGGGGGCGAGCAGTAGATTCTTCGGTTCTTCGTCGAGCTCGCTCTACGGCTTCTTGTTGAATAATTTCTGCCCGAATATCCGGCGGCAAAGCATCCAGGAATTCTGCGCTGATCTGTGAGTCTGGAGGTCGTTCTACACGGGAAGCTTGTTGGTCTCGGACATGTTGATTCAATACTTCCTCTCGCATGTCGTCAGGTAATGCTTCGAGGAAAGTCGGGTCAATGCCGGTGTCGGTAATATCTACCGCACTACCATGAATAGTTACTGTAATTCGCTCTGGACGGTCAGGAGTGGCCGTCGAAGATGATTGCGCAAGTGCCTGGATCAGAGGGGAGCCGTCCTGTGGTGGAGGGACAGGTGATTCGATTTCAGAGGCGTCAGACATCTCTGAATCACGATCAGGTTGACTTGGTATTGTCCCTTCCATGACGGTATCCTGAACTTGTTGAATATTCCTGGCAGTAGACGATGAAGATGCACCCTGGTCATCGATCACCACGGCAGGGGCTTGCATAGAGTTTTGGGCAGTGGTAGCAGCGTCATTCGCTTTCTCTTCGTCTGATTCATCCTCCTTTTTCCTTTCATCTTCTTCTGCCTTCCTTTTCGATTCCTCCTCTGCATCCCTTGCTTTCTCTGCTTCCTGTTTCGCGTCCTCTTCTGCCTTTTGCTTTTGAGCTTCTAGGGCTGCTGGGAGCATCGCAATCAGAAGATGGTTGGTGAGTTTGACAACACGTTCCACAACGAAGTCACCATGTAGAATCTTCATTTCTTCTGCCCAACGTTGTAGTGTGAGCAGGGGGTCGAATTCCAGACCTTGCCTATGGGTATTATTCCTTGGAACCCTTTCTGGTCTGGCAGAACCCACGATCCGCCGAGTCTGAGTGAACATTGCACCAACGGGAACCTGAATGTGGAACATTCCCCCCACGCCCCCACCTTGATGAATAATTTGGTTTATGGCCTGTAGGGACCCTTCCCCAAACACCTCATTGAGAGTGTGCAAAAAATCTGGAGGGCCATTACTAATGAATCTTTGAGGCCGTAAACCTCTGTTATGGATGTTGACATTCGCACGATTTTGATTCGCAACATCAAGTAGAAGGGGGTGTGTGATTGTCTCTGGGGCTGAGGGTGCACTTCTGGATCGTCCGAAAGGATGCTGGTCTGCTGCAAATCAGTCAAGAAATGCAAGACCTAGTAAGAAAAATCAACAAACTATTGCCGCGTTGGCGCCTTTGAAAGAAAATGCCTTGACCATGGGTCGCAGCAGTGATGACAGCATTCCCAAGATCTATTAAACCATCGTTATGGAATTGTCCATGATCAAGAAGAAGTTCCTCCTCATCGGAAGCTAAATCTTGTTCTTCATCTTCGTGGTTTACTTGAATTGGCACTAGTATAGAAGCTAGGTAATGTTGACCAAAACAATCGAAAAATATATGCTTACCGCCCAACGATTGGTCATCATCTGCATTCTCCAGGATCATACCCAATCCCTCTGGCTGATGCACATCCTGTTGTAAAAGGTCAACGAGAGCTGAGTCCCCGTATTCTTCAACGCACCTCCCACATCATTCCCGGTTCACCGTCCTCTTCTTCGCCATCATCGTCTTCATCATCTTGGTCTTCGTCAACTTCGTGCCCCGTTTCTTCGTCTTCTTCATCATGATTCTGGACCAGGTCTTCTTCATCTTCCTCGTCTCCATCACCCCAACCTTCGCCTGATTCCTGAGATCCCTCCTCGATCACATTTTCATCACTTTCCGCCGACGTTTCCTCGCTCCCAGTTCCGTCGCCGAAATCCATCTCAGCATCCTGATCGTCCTGGTCATCCTCCCCGTCGTCCATATCTTCGTCTTCGTCTGAGAAGTGACGGTCATCCATTTCCTGTGGAAGTAGTTAACGCTGTCTATATTGGTAAAAATAATTAATTAACTGACCCCTCCGTACATCCCAAGAGCAGAGTTCCTATACAGATCAGGAGTTTCCTCCCGAACACCGGCAACGTCCATAGCTTCATCCTCATCTTCTGAAACAGTCGACTTAGTCTCATCTTGCGCAGTATCTTCTTTATTTTTTCCGGAGGCTTTGCTCATCTTAATTGCAATTTTGGTCCTATGAACTATCAGGAGAGCGTCCCTCAAGAATAAAGTAAGACTTACAAATATTCCAGTGGACGCAGAATAGAGGCCACCAAGTTGCGGACATTTGGGTAATTCAGATCAACTTCCGAAAGAGCATTTGTGAGAGTGGCAACAAAACTCTTCTCGAGCATTATTTTGGCAACGTGGGTAGGGATTTCATCCTGGTGTTGTTTCCTAATGCTTGCATTGACACGAACTGTAAGCAAACGGTGGCAAAGATCGGCCAAGGCAAGAAAGCGCCCATAGCGAGCTTCTGTACCCTCGGTGGACAACGAGACATCTTTGATAGCGCGACTGATAGTTTCGAGAACAAACTTGCGAACCGATAGAAGGTCCGATGAAATTTCTTTCATTTCTTGAGCCCCAGAAGTGTCCACGCACAGCGCACCAATTACATTCATTGCCCAACTGCATTGTGCGGCTCGATTGCGATACTTCGGATCTGACACAGAATTGATGGTGTCATAAGTTATGAGCTCCGATAGCAGGAAGTGAAGGGTTGTTGTTCGGAATTTGGTTGTCGTGTCCTTCACTTGCAATTGTTGCAACCGCTTCTTGGAGGAGTACGATAAGAAAGCAACTTTGCAGGAGTCGTACGAAAAAAGCAACTCAGTCACACATTGCATAATAAAGCAAAGGTACTGGTGTTTATCTTGGACTTCTACGGCAGTCTGAGGAGGATTTTCAGAAACGTCAGAAGACATTGGCGTCTCCCCAAGATCATGTTGGACGGGAACGGAACTATCGTCAGTCGACGTCGACGCGAGAGGGGTTTCTGTAACTAGCTTTGTGGCATTCATGAGTTCATTGACAAGAATGTTCATGACGGTTTCCACTGAATTATTTGGAATACTTGAAGTCATTGCGTGAACATTATCCATCTGTATATCTGCGGTATCGCCTGCGGTCACAGTAGCTGTGTCGGATACACGAAGATCGGGTTTCAATTTGATATGAGGTGATGGAGAGTAGGGATTTTCGACTTGACAAATGGAGTTGGTAACGTCGATGAAGAGATTTGTGTCCCGTAAGGCAATTGCACTGCAATTTCGCAAATATGTATTCAAGTCAACGGTCTTAGTTCTGGGCTGTGCAAAGTAACGTTTGATAGTCTGTTGCATGATGCTCTGAATTGTAGGAACGTCCTCGACGACGTGACGAAGAATGATGGCAACGTAGGAAGATCCACCATTGACAGCTGACTTTCTGAGTCTTTTGAAAAGTAAGAAAAGACCGTCGCGATTGATAAATTGGGCAATCATCTGGCGATCCCTAGTGAGCAAGACAAATAAGCGTAGGACTGATAACAATTCATCGGCAGGAAGTTCGTCATTGGCGAGGAGTTGAAGACAAAAATCAAAGACAATCGCCCGAGCTTCCGGACGAGCTGAGCCAACAGGAATCGGTCCTGCAAGGATGGGTTCACCTTCTTTTAGTGCGGGTATGACCCGAGGTTCGTCTGCGAGCGTGAAAAGCGCCTCTGTCACAAGCAGGTGGGCCGCGAGCCATTTCGGAGGGTGCTCAGGTTCTTTAGTTGATAAAAGGAGGGCAAGAAGATGGTCCATCAAGACGTTTCGTAGATCTTGTTCAAGGGTCGAGGGTGTTTCACAAAATACTAGGGCCAAGAGTCGACATCGATTCGCAAGTGGTTGCTCTTGAACATCATATGCATATGTAGAGAAAACGCTGATATCGTCAATTAAATCGCGAACAGCTTGCCCTTGGTGGTTGCTCCGCTTCGTAAACACGACATGAAGATCAGACAGCAGTGGAAGGTTTTCATCAATAAGTGAAAGAGACCTCTTGCTAATGTTGGCCCTTAAGGGCTCCCGGTTTTCATCCAAAAGCTTTTTCCATTCATCAGAAGTCTTGCCTGGTGGGTGTGAGTCTATGTCATTTGATTCGGTTTGACTGTCTGGAGCGTCCTGACCATCGTCTTCCTCGACGCTTCCAACGGAGCCTTCCGAATTATCATCAGCAACCGCAGCTTCTTCGGACGCTGTTTCTGTTGGAGGGTTCGCTGGCTCCAAATCCGCGATGTCAAGTGGAAAACGGAATGGGCGAGATAGAAGAAGTTCCGTAGCACTGTTAACATCATTATGGGTGCGCGTTAGGGCACGTTCCGCTGCAGAGCGCGGGAAACCCATATCAGTTAGCATCCGGATTTGGGTCTCGCTTGGTCTGGTGGACCGTGGAACAACAGCAGGAATCGAACTATTGAGATCACCGTTGAGGTCCTCATTCTCGCCATTGGCGATCTCAAGAACACAACGTGCAACATATTTGCTAACGTCGAGTGGAGCTTGAGCAAGCCAAGAGGACTCCCAAAGACGCCGAATGGTGGGTAAAGCACTGTAGCGAAGTTTAACCAAAAAGCTATGCGGTTCAAAGTAGTCCGGATCTGTGTCCTTTTTGTCACGGGTAACGAGAAGTAGTGTTTGTCCCGATTCGAAGAGGGGCTTCGAAGAGATAATGGGGTGTATTAAATACAGTGTTAGCTTGATTGTCGAATAAGCGTGCGACAAACACTTCTTCTGTTGGTCCGTGCGCACATCTTCTGCAACTTCGACAAGTTCGTCGATGTGTGAGATCAACATGCCACAGATGTCGAAGATGGTATCAAAACCACCGATTCGGAAGAACGTAAAGAGCTCCACGGTGTGAAGCGTGTTATTTGAGGTGCGATCTGAAATAAAGAGTTCATAAAAAAACAAACTGATCATGGAGTTACTAGAAATGAGTTACCACCAACGAAAAAGAGAACGAGTAATTCCAACATCGCGCTAAAATAACGGTACAGCACAATTTTATCCTCTGAGCAGAAGTTAACTCGGGCGTAAAAATGTTCCTCGCAATTCACATACCGAAGTCCCTAATTAGGAGATGCTTCAACATGATATCAGTTATTTCCTTTGCGGAGGCAATGATTTGTTTCTTCTGTACGGCATCAGGATTTCTCCGTGAATGAAGCATTTTAATCAAGGCTGCAAACGGATACCTTTAGATCAAATTATATTGTACAGCAATAGCATACCTTGGAAGAAGGGTGCCAGAGCATTGGGAATACCCTGTGTAATATGCTTCAAAGCGGAAGCGTTCCAGTCCCGTGAGCCTTGAGGCCTGGACGATTGGTCAGTGGTTTGAGAAGTACTGGCTCCCCCACTCGCGTTTCCTGCGTCGGAAAAACTCGAATCACCAATAGCACCTACACCATCTGTCGTTGGCACAATTGTTGTACTCGGAATTTCAGCAGAATGGCCGGAGCTTGCGAGTACTTCGATGCCTTTCGAACTTAGGCCAACATTGAGTGCAAGATTTTCCCAAGTACTCGCTCGGTGCAGCGCACCCAAATCTCCAAGGATCGGGCGCGGGATGCTGTTCATAAGCGTCTGCCACAAGCCAGTAGCCGCTCTGCCTTGTGATTGGCCCGCCGTCGAGAACACATCAGAGAGGAGTGTTATCCGAATATGTAGTGTGACCAGAGACCTAAATTGTTGATTGATCTTCATGTTTTCTTCTTCTATTGCAAACATTAGGAACTGCGAAGGTGCAAAAGGTGTAACAACTTTTACCAGAGATATCGACAAGTTCTAATAACTTGGAATTCTCCTGTACTGACTCCCAGAAGAACTTAGTTTCATCCAGAGCGCTCTTAACAATTTGGGTAAGGTACGACAACGTTTCACTTGTAGCCACTTCGGTCATGGTGCGCAACACCTGCACCATGGAATCGGACGCTACACTGGTCGCAAAGTCATATGGCAAGCAGGGAAGGGCCGTCAATCTTCCAATCCTCTGAAGACCGTCGACGTTCAGAATGAAATCCTTGCAATGAGGAGGGTGCTGGAAAAGTCCTTCCAAAAACTAAAACAGTTATGAGTGGAATGCGTTCGAAACATGTTTAGGGATGCTTACGCGACCTAGGACGTCAATGTAGCCAACAATGATGTTATCATGACCCTTTTCCTCGGGTTCATCTAAATCTCCACTCTGACTACCTTCCGCATCTTCTAAACCAGAGGTTGCAGCAACGTCCTCGACTTCTGTAAGGGCTGGCATAACATCCTGCATGGTAACGTCTTCTGCTAAAGAATGTTCTTTAGAAACGGGAACTAGCTGATACCACTGCTTGATATCTGCAGGCGGCGTGTAGGTCATCCCGATGTTCTCGAGTTGGGTCAACGTAGACTTGAGAGCCTCGAATACTGCATGTTTAAGAGAAGGATGGTGACGAACGAGTTCGTCAACAGCTGACCCAATAATGACGGCATTTTCTTTGTCAATCAACACCTTGAGATGATGTTCAGAAGTGAAGATTGAGATGATGGCTGGGATAATGCTTGGACGGTTGTTAAGTTGCGCCTGGCCGACTTCGTTCAGACACAGAGCACCTATAGCGTTGGGAATGGCCTGGATGACCTATGAAAAGGATCTAGCAACTCTTAAATTTGCCATGAAGTTGCCTGCTTACTTCGATCGCTGGTTCGATACCGTTCTCTATAGCATGATAGAACGTTGCAGGTAGACCGGCCTCTTGAATGATCGCCAAAGATGTTGGCTCGTTATGCACAAATGTCGACATGACATTGATTGCTGTGAAAACCAGTTGGGCATACTCCAATAGACAAAATGAGTAACTCACCAAGTGGGAAAACGCTGGAACCAAAGAGTCCGCGATATTCCACGACTTTCTTGATCGACTTGAGGAGCGACATGTCGATGAGGTTCCTTAGACCTTCAGCAGTTCCCGAAGACTGCATCATTCGGTGCATCGAACGAAGCATATGTTTCAAGACTGCAGTACGTTTGATTGGGATTTCACCTGATAAAATATGAAATGAACAAAAATTCAGCACTAAGTTGACTATCAACTCACCTTGTCCCGACAGAGCGCAGGGTTGATGGCTGATAGCATATTCTTCGATATCATAATCGATCTCGTACTGTAATCATAGATAGTGAGATAAATTTGCTTCAATGATGCTGCGCAAAACGAACCCCAATTCTTTCAACTAAAATTTCAACTCCACGAGAGGCACAAAACAGACTGAAAGCGTTAGTAAAACTATAAATCACATTGTCAATCAACTGCATGGTTTTTGAGATGACAGGCAGCCTATTTGGATTCTTGTTTTCGATGATCTGAACAAGGAGAGGAATAAGACCCGCGCTAACGACCATATTTCCGCCAGAGGCATGAGACGCCAGATACATTATAAACGAAAGGAGTGCCTCAACGAAAGAATGAGGAAGTCGAGAGTCGGGATCAGCTACCTCAATGACCATGTTCCGAACCAAGGCCAGGAGGATGCCATGATTGACCCCAGCATTGACCGCTGTTAAAACTTCTTGAACTTTACTTTTGTACCTGGCCAGCGCATCCAATGCGGCAATAGCAGCGGTTTGAACAGCAATAGGTACGCCTTGATCCGCGTGGAGAAGTTCTGCGATGTGAGCAATGAGATCCGGCTCATATAAGAATAAGGCGGACGTCGCTTGAGATTCCATGTGAGTGTGCCCGTAGATAGCGATGGCCAAGAGACGGGTAATGAGGAGCTTTTCACGCTCAGACTTTTTGCCTGGTGAAAGCGATACAGCTGCTCGAATTCGGCAAAGTAATTCAAAGTGTTCAGACTCCGGGATAGAGTAGGTATGAATAGTATCCGCGAGGACATTCGTCACTGGTTGAGCATTAACGGTTTCCTCGTCGAGTCGAATCTGAACGGAGTTCGAGCTTGGAGCTGGTGTGGTTGGTTTAAGAGGAGAGGATGACGATGTCTCAGTAGCGTATTCAGTTTTCTTTTCTCCAGAAGATGTATCCGTCCTGTAAAAAGTAAAATTAACCTCCTTGGCTTCAAGAGGCACTCCCTCGACATCTTCGTTTCGATCGGTCGTGAGCTCCAGGAGACCAATTCCGTGTTCGCGCAAATGGGGCCAGCGTTTAGCAAGCGATTGCAACCGTGTTGTCGAAATACTCAACGCATGCGAGACAGACTGCTGAGATGAGTATTGCTGAGAAGGGCGAAGCAGCACATGAAGTGCTAAAATGACTATGTCCAGATCGGCAGCGGACAGCAAGCTGTTCAATCGCTTTTGGGTATAATTAAAACCACGAACAATCATCGACTTGAATAATATAAGAGATAACTCACGTCATAAGAGTTGAAAGTCTTCCTATTCGTCGAATACTCCAACAACAGCCTTTCAAATCGCAAGATCTCCGACAGCAACTGCTTGGTAGACTCGCTGAAGGGGATGAGCTGGAGCTTATCAACATTATATTCACGGGTGGTGGCATCCATGATATCGTCGAACTTGTTTAAAACTTTTACCCATGAGTTGAGATCTGTGCGCGGCCACTTCCATGTATCGATGTCTTTCAACGCAGCTGTGAGCTGTTCATTTGATGACTTGTAAATTTTGTAAATGAGAGCTGCCACAGGAGCAGGCTACATTGTAAGTATCCTCATTTCAGCCCATGCAAAAATTCGCGACAAGAAAATCTATCACTCACTGGAGGGATCGCCTTTTTCGATTTAGGCGGGATCTTCATTTTCCTGAGTCAACCCACGGAAAATAAGTATAGTGTAAGATCGTTGTATAAGAAATGTCTAGTCCAATGGTAGATTTGAATTGATGTCTTGGATGTGCGACGATGGGAAGTAATAACGAAGCTCAGGTTGGTCAAACCTACACCTTTGGAGCTGACGCATGCGTAACGCGTAACGCGTTTGTGACAACCGCGACTCTGACTTCAACCACGCCTTCAGGCTCAAATTGAAATTGACCCCAGTCTCCACTGAGAAGATCTTTGCTCGTCCTGTCAGAACTTTGAAAAGAAGAAACGCCTCCGACGATCCCCTTCCTAGCAACCACCCCTTTTGGCAACGACGGAAAGTTCGTGGAATCGAAATTACATAATTGCTGAAGTGATAAGGAGAGGTACATAAAGACTATGTTATGTAGCATTCTACAGCATTGAGGAATAGATTATGTACAGCTATGAAAGACCATATAATTATGATAAGGGCTTACATACATAGGGACCCATGCTACAGAGCTTCAGAGGTATGGATTTTGCTGATGTACACCAGCACATCCAATTGGTTCTTGTGTTGCGTTTGGACCTCTATATTTCCAATAGAGTGGACTCCTTCTGTATGTTGTAATCAGAGTTGTTAGCTCAAAATGGGTGTGCGACACAGTTAACTGATGGATAAACTCTTTTTAGTTACCAGTGACTTGTGACTTGTCACAAGATGTCATGATGTTTCGTAGTCTAAATGCCTTCTGAGCGCCGACATGCCTAAACGGAAAGCCGACAGCGACGAAGCGGCGGAAGAGTCTGGTTCCTCAGACGGCGGGGAAGGCTCAGAGAATGAACCCTCTTCGTCCAAAGCAAAAACCTCGAAGAAACTAGCCGTACGTGACTTATGAACATTCTGACTCAGCTCTTTACATATAAATTCAGAAGAACGACAATTCTACATCCAAGAAATCCAAAACCGGAGCGCGTGAAACCACCTCCGTAAGTATTATTTCGACTTGCCTGTACCTTATCTGTTTATTTCTATCTCGATTCTCCAGGAATCCTCCACGGGCCCATCCAAACTTCAAATCCACACGAATGCGGAGGGCGATAAGTACATAGACCTGGGCAAGAAGCGGCGTGCGGTGGTGCGCTCATTCAAAGGCATGTCTTTGCTTGACATACGCGAATATTACGGCCCAGAAGGGGACGAAAAACCTGGCAAGAAAGGCATCTCTCTTCAACTCGAGCAGGTAGGCCAAGAGACCTCCGAATGCGAAAACCACATTGATTTTCATTTTTTTAGTGGCAAAATCTTAAAGAGGTGGTCTCAACTATCGATGAGCTTTTTGAAAAGCTTAAAAAATGAAACAGTTTGAATCTCTATATCATTATCTGTCTCCAATCTATCAAAAATTATTATTTCTATGTCGCTGAAAGAATTAGTAAACCCGATGCAGCGTTGTGTGCCCCAACTAGTCCTCGCGACCATAATCCGTGGAACCATGCCACTCTTTTGTTGAGGGAAGCTTGAAAATCCATAAAAGCCTCAGCACATGAGAGCTTTCTGTAAGAAATCTGGTATCTCCTAGAATGCCGTCGACACATGATGAAACACACGGAATTCAAAACGAAAACATACCACCAAGAAGAGAAATAATCGTATAGCAGGCTAATAGACAAAAATCCACGTCGATGGATTCTGTCGATCAACTGCTTTCTATCTTCTTTCCAAACGGCTCTGACACAATGTTTCGCCATGACAAGGAAAATTCGAACCTGAGAGAGGTGTGTGAAACCAAATTCAAGCAACGATGAAAGACATCCTACATCGGCATGTGTGGTATTCAGTGAACGGTCGAGGCTCCTGCAAAACTAATAATCAAATGTGCTCATCAGACAAAGAACGAAAAACCCACCGAGTCAAGTCATTCAACTTTAATACCATTAACACCCTCCTCGGAATCCTTCTCAACACATCAAACACTGAAATAAGCACACCCTCTTTCTGCACAACCGCATATCGCATGGCGTCTCTCTCCACATCCGTCTGTTTTGTCATGTCAATCATACTCGACGCACGTTTAAAACTGTCGTCGTGATCATCTTCCCAACTATCTTTCAGCGCCATCCGGCCGGTAATAGCAGCTTCAAAGATAGGATACTATAACCCAGTCCAAACATCACGGTAAACAATTGTGACGTTTGTTAGATGAATAAATAAGACCTACAAGATCTGAACCAATGTTGCCAACCAAATTTGCATACTTTCTCCGTTCTGCGATCGTCGTTGGTGACGCAGAATCAATAAGTGCCAGCCAAAGTTTAGCATAGTTAAAACGTAGTTCTTCGATCAAGTCAAAGTATAATCCATGATCCAGGAGAACGATCTCGAAATTGTAGGGTGACAACGACGATGATGGAGCAGGTCTAATCAAAAGGTTTCCTTGAAATGGTGTCAGTTGGAACAATTCGGGGATGATATGCCAACAAGAAGGATACCTGGGTGAGGGTCCTAGGCGATTCAGTAGAATAGGCATTCGGACTAAATGATGCATAAGCACTTACAGCATGAAACCATCCATTGATGAATACCATCCGATTAAATATTCTTGAAAGCTCAATAGAGACCCTGTTACGATCAATCCCATATTTTGCGAGATATGGTAGATCATCCACCCGTCCGCCCTGGATGTACTCCATAATCAACACCCTTTTTGATGCGTGTATTACTTGAGGGATATACAAAGACGTTCGGATGTTGGCGAAGTCCTTCACTGTTCGGGCAGCGTTTTGAGCTTCAACAACAAAATCCATCTCTCTGGGTAGGTTTGTGCGCATTTCTTCCTGCAGCAATAATTCTTAGTCACAAGAATCTGATAAAAATTAGAAAACATACGCCAAGCCAGGTAAATTCGAATTGAGGGAACCAATACTTTATCCAGCCTTTTCATCATCATTGGTTATAAAATTTGAAAATAACTGATAAATAACAAACCCAATGTTACGTCTACCATTTCTATGTCGACATCACAAAACTCTGCAAGATGTGGATGTTGAAGCTGCCCCTGCGTTGAACGCTTTGAATGAATTCACAAACGTACGACCGACCTTAATAGCAACAAGGGTTCCCGATGCCTTATGAAAACCCACATGAACCTGCGCCAAACTGGCTACCCCTATTGAATTTGGATCGAAGTCGTCAAATATTTCGCCGATGGGCGCACCCATGTCATGAAGAAACATGGTTTCAAGATCTTCGTACGCTGTCGGCTCGCATTTGTCTTGAAGGACAGCCATCGTTCGCGTCCATTCTTGGGGAAGGACAGCTAAAGAAGCCATATGCTGGCCTAATTTGATGAAAATACCTGGAAAGCTAGGATCAGCACAAATGGACACGAAATGACTAGATCACGCACCTCCATTAGCTAGCAAAGCCTTCAGAACTCGGTTTGCACTTCTGGTGTGACACTTTGAATAGGCTCGTTCCTCTTCCTCAGCAGAACTATACGACTTGGACATTGTCGTCTTATAGTCAATAGCGCTAAGCGTAGCAGCACCTATAACACAACCAGAGTGAGTCTCGTACCAACGAGAAAAAAATAGATTTCATATACCCGCTACCCGCGAACAACGCAATACAGCGAAAACCGTATGTCTGAATGGTTGTGAAGCTTCATAGGCAACGAAACATGCCGTGCCGAGTATTACCGCGCATGTTGGGTAAAAGATCCACGGGCTGGTAGACAAACGGTAGGCTCGCCTACTACTAGTATGACGGTGGCAGTGAGGGAAAGGTCTGAGAAGAGTCAAGCTCCTCTGGAATAACGGCTGCCGTGGGTTTGGTGGTAATCGAAAGATACTCATGTCAGCGTTGGCGCATCTAGAGACGCCCTACTTGTCCATCAGTCGACCACAATAATAGTAATATGTATCGCTCAACTCGATTTTCGGCGGCCAAACCGTGATCAAAATGTACTTTTTTATAGTTCCTTTTCTAGTTTACTTTCTTGGTTCCCAAAAATTTCTGTGCTGAAATTTCTAGTGTCAAGCACCAAGCTCTGAATTAACTCGTGTCACGTGGCGCTTGGTGGCGCTGTGAGCCCCTAAGTGAAGGTCTCCAACGACTTTGGATGGCTTTTATAACTTGAATGATAATAAGAGAAGGATAAGAAGCCAAAGGATGTAAAGTTGCAATACTTAAGAAGGAAGCAGTGATGCAGAGAAAATGCTGTCCTTTTCTTTTCCAGGATGGTTTTACAGTTAGTGTATTTGAAAGATAAGGGAATCATAATTGTAGAGTCTGCATCTAATTTCGTGAGGCACAGTCTAGACTGCTACATATGAGGAAAGGAGTGTGTAATAAGCAGAGTGTGGTGCCCCCCTTCAGAAAAAGAATGCAAAGTAGCTCCATAAATGAGGGGAATAAAGAAAAATAGGAAAAAAAAATAGAAAACCTCAACAACACTTATAACAGTACTACCAAGTTAACCACCACCCACACCACCACCGCAGGCCAAAACACATCAAGCACATCAAGCACAAACCCATTTAGTCCAGTACTTTTCCTCCTCCTTTTCAGTCCATGAAAAGGCCCATCTTCATCCCCAATACCAAACACAAACTCCATCAAGTTCCTAACCCTGCCACAAAATGGCAACCCGACAACTCTCCTCCGCCTCCCACGAAACGTGAAATGGTAAGAATATTCTTCTTCCATCCACCTACTAGTTGTTGTCATCCCAATCGTGTCCTTCTCCTTCTTTGTTGATGAACCAAATTCTGAACTAGTAGTAGGCGCAGAGATGAATCTGTGGTTCGGTAGAGCGGATGGAACCCTCATCAAATCCGAGTATGAAGAACCCTCCTCTAACTCAACATCTGCCTCCAAATCGAGAGCACCGACGAATTGCCTGGGAGTTTGCAACGCCTCCAAATCAAAGATCTCCGACCCCTGCCTCACATGCCCATGTCTCCCACTGAGACTCCTACTACTGCTCGCACTGATATTCCTCCCCTGCGGCTCAAACCTCGTCAAATACTGCGAAGGGTACATCACATCCTCCTCCTCCTCCTTTTCCTCAAAATACTCACCAAACTCAAACGAGACGGGCGTCCCAGACCGTGGAGATGCAAAGAGGTGCGAGACAGGCGATAATGCATTTGGCGAGTGGGGTGTCCGCATAAAGGAAGCGACCGGTAGCGACCTCGAGTTGTTTGAGCGCGAGAAAGGAGTCGGTAAAGGGCTGCTAGGCCCACTACTCCCACTCCCACTTCTACTCCCCGCCGACGAATTTGGCATCGGAGGAGATCGTGTCAACGTCAACCCGGGGTGTTTACTCCTGAATGATCCTCGTCCCTCATTTGTAGTGGAGGACCTCTTGGGTTTGCGCAAGTTGGCATACGCAAGGAGAATAAATGAAAGCGTTAGTAAGGGAAAGTATAACGATGTGTATATTCTGTACTGGTCAGGAAGGAAGCAAGGTTTTTCCAATATCGACGTCGGATTGTGCTTGGAAACGTCGGAGGTTGTATTTGAAATGAAAGAAGGATCGACGAGCGAGAGAAGGTGGAAACCTGGTCGCCGAATGTGCACAGACATAGAGAATGACTTTAGGGTAATCTCACGGATACTGTCTCGTCGATTTTCCGATGAATAAGGGGACAGGACGTGTGTGTAGTCGCAATAATCACGGTTGTCCGCACTACACGATCGAGAAAGTAAAAGTTAATAGAAAACCATGAGACGGAGCGGTACCCACCTGAAGACGATCAGCGGCTGCAGAGTTGTAAGCAAGAAGTCAGTAGTCTGCTTGCCCAACATGCTTTGCCAACTAGGACCTGCACCCCGGCCTATTGTACCTCTTTCTCTCAGTGGACCACATGTCGCAGAGTCGGGTCGTGAGAGTGGGATGTGGCTCAGAAGGATAACAGGTTCTGGCCGGTCTACAAAAGAGTGTGTGTAATGATAAGCCTCCGGAATTTGTGAATCCTATACTTACTCTTAGCAAGTTTATTCACAAAAGCCACAGATCCATCAGGAACCTCGGTCCAGATTTCAAAAGGAACGGGCACACCCAAGCTGTGACGCACATAATCTTCATCTACCAAGCCGGGCGAGTCAAGCGCAACGAATGTATGGTTATGGATGTTAAAATAGGCATTGAGTGGACCGAATGAACTAGTATAATACGAGTGCAACTTTTGTGAAGTAAGGGGATTAAGTCCTAGTCTGCAAGGGAAAAAGAAAGTGAATACAGCTTGGAATAGTGGACGGGGCGCGCACCCAACGTCGTTGTTCCCAGGTACATAGTACACCTCTGTCTCTTGACTGACTTGGAAAATCGACTTGAACTTTTGTACCCCCAAAGCAAATCTGGACCAAAAGACATTTACGTAAACAGAACAAAAAAACAAGAGCGCCGACTCACGCTTCAGATGTCAGCGCTCCTTTGCCATTGGAGAGCATATCGCCTAAGAAGACAACTGCGTTTGGTTTTAGACGCGAAGTGACGCCCCAGCTCTTGCGAAGGTTGAGTTCGAACAGGATACGTCGGAAGGGGTTGATCGACCAACTTGCTTGGGAGAAGAGAGCAGGATGGTGGACCTGGGTGTCTGCGACAAGAAGGACGTGGGTCGTAGGGACTCGTTGATGTGTTTTCTAAAAAGACTAAGTCGAGGGGAAAAGGACAATGGAAAAAAGACATACGTGTCCATTGAATGAAGGCCACCTGCATTCAACCGAACTCCAGAGAAAGACACAGAGCTCTCCGATAATGACTGAAAAGACCCAGAGCAATTTCAGCACCCTCTTTATCAAATAATGGTGGAAATATATCTTGCGACCGCCTATGGTTATCGTGAACAGGGGAAAAGGGCGGGCAGAATATGAGAACATGATTATCGTGATAGACGGAAAGGACAGTGAGAAAAAGGAGAGACACCAGGCGGAATTTCTGCGGACAAAACCACACAGAAAATTACTGTGATGATGATCAAGGACAGTGGTAATAAGGACTATACTATTTTTAGGTCTTTGTTTAACCCAATAAAAAAATACAATTTCAAAATAATTTATCACTCCCAATCACTATCCCCTTCCCCTTCCTCTTCTCCTGCCTTTGGTTTCGCAACCTCCTTCTCAGAGTCGTCAACAATGCTGACGCTTGCTGACACTGACGCAGACGCAGTAGATACGAGGTCAAAGCTATCTTCACTGTTCACACGCCGGTTTACGGTTTCAGGCCGTAGAAGATTTTCACTTGGTGGAATGCCCTTCTTGTTAATAAATTATTAGGTTGTTGACAAACAGAGAACAGTGTTCCGAATACCTCGACTGATAGTAGTTTGGTTTCTATTGACGAAGAGGATTCTTCTTCATCGTCTTCCCAGCTAAAGTCTTCGTCCGTCTCCGTAGTACCTGACAAGAAAACTCATTAGCACGCGCCCAATGACTATAACTTAACGCCACACGTACTAAGAATCAAAGCCTTGCGCTTTTCTTCTTCTACCCGTATCTGGTGAGACCTGAAAAAGAACCTAACCCAGAAGACCGACTTGGACATCTCCGCCGGTACTACCAGACAAAACCATCAGATGAATTGCTGCAAAAATAAATAGACCTTACCAAGCGCTTCTTCCAACTGCCTCAACGCCTGTCCATCAACAGGATCTTCAAGAACCTCAGTGATCCTAGCAACCCACTCCTTATTACCCTCCATGCCACCCTCTTTCGTCTCAACCTCCTTCTCCCGCCATGAATCAAAAACAACATTCGAATTTTCCTCCTGTTCAGGATCCAACCTCAAAATCGCAGGATCATGTTTAAGCCTCTTCAAAAGCGCCTCTGCGCGAGTAGCAACAGCAGCAACAGCCGTCTGCGGCTCATCAACGGCCCTCGACGGTCTTTTACCATCCCTAGTTTCAGGGGGTGCCGCTGTTGCTGATGAAACATTCTCAAAAGGTAACATCCAAACATCCGTCCCGTCCCACAGCAACCCTCCTCCCCCTGCCCCTCCCGCAGCAGCCTCCTCAGGTGGGACCACCTTCACCGCCTCCCTCAACACCTCTCCAGCTTCCTTCACCGCCTCTTTAAAAAGTAACTCACTCTTATGCAAATACTCCTCCGCCTGTGTAATCGTCACCCCTTGCACGCGCTGCAAATCAGACAACAAACTCGTCCGCAGTTGCCCGAAATCAATGCCATTCTCAGAGGCGTGTTTGAGAGATTCGGGGATGTGGTTTTGAACCGTCGTGACGATGGCGGGTGGGAGCGTCGCTTGAAGTCGAGAGAAGAAGGATGATGTAGTTGTTGGGTTGTTGTTGCTTTCTTCATCAGAGAAGACTCCTTCACGAGGGGTGGATGCAGAGGTATCGCTAGACTCAGCTTCGTTGCCAGGCTCAACAGGCGTGGATTCTTCCCCTTCCTTCGCTTCGGAAGTTGACGCTTTGGGTGTTTCAGCTCCTACTGACAACTTGGACAACTCCTTCTGTGCCTGTACAACAACTTCACCAAAATCCTTCCTTGCGGTTTCCAGAGCTTGTTGACTCTAGAATGAAAATAAAAACTATAATTATCAAAAGATTTTTTTTCTGAGATAAGGGCTAGCGTACCTGCTTCCTGAATCCACCCCAAAACCGGCCGAGTTGACCGATCACTTGGTTTACTTCCTCATTCAAAGATGGCTGTTCACGTTCAACTCGGTCAGGGTTCGGTGTGGGCGATTGAGGAACGTCAAAGGTATCCAGAAAGTTCATGACCTGATGGTGAAAGACCAAGCGGACGTCAGGTTGTTTCCATCATAAATTTAAATAGCTCAATCAAATTCCATGCCTAAACGGGCTTCATATAAAGAGGCGCCTAGATATAGATTCGATTCGATACTGGTACATAGTAATTTCTTAACTACGAGAAGGTAAAAAAACGAAGAAAACAGATTTTACGCAGTCACACCAACAACAACTTGGGTAGCCCGAGGAGTGTCATCGACCGGAATGTCCAAGGGAAGTGCCTTTGCGGTGTTCCAGTAGCTTCCGAGCCCCAAACTGTGAGCATTGCATTCAGATATGAAGTCAGTGAACATCTAAAAAAACGATGTCAACGATGAAGTATATGAACTAAAATTCTTATTCTACCTCTATTGTATCAAGGGGGCCACCAGCGCTTTCAGGATGGAATTGAACACCCCAAACTTTCCTCCCAGATTCAGTGGTGGACTTGATGCCCTCAACAGAAGAATCATTGCAATTGATGAAGAAGGGTTCCCACCCTTCAGGGAAAGGGTCATGCAACTTCAAAGCATATTGATGGTTCTGGCTAAAAACGCGAAAGAAAAAAAAAATCAAAATGCAATCCTCATTTTTTGAAAGAAAAAAAGAACAGTCGAACATACCTCGTCACATATACACGACCCGCTTTGATAGATCCAGAAGACGCTAGAGCCAGAACGGGTTGGTTATGTCCACGATTCCCAAACGTCATGCGGTACGCATCCAATCCAGCGGCCATACCAATAATTTGGTGACCCATACAAATACCAAAGATGGGCTTATCCCATTCTTGAATCGTGCGGCGCAACTTGAGTGCTGCATTCATACAAAGACCAGGATCTCCCGGTCCATTCGTCAAAAACAAACCATCATACTGATCTCTAACCGCATTAAAGTCATAATTCCAAGGGAACACCGTCACAGCTGCATCACGTCGAACGAGCGAGCGGAGAATGTTCGCCTTGGCGCCAAAGTCGAGCACGGCAATTTTGATGCTCCCACTTGGATTCAATTGATATGGAGTTTTGGTGGACACTTGGTGGACAAGGTTTTCTTGTGATGGATCCCAGTATTCAGACGCTTGTGGAGCGGGGAGGGCTGTGTCGTCACCAACGGCGATGCGCCCGAGCGTGGTGCCTTGATCACGCAGTAGTCTGGTGATAGCACGCGTGTCGACGCCAGTGATACCAGGAACATTGTGACGCTTGCACCACTCCGCGAGGGATTCAACGGCAGTATAGTGAGAAAACTTTTCGGCAACGTCGCCAACGATGACAGCAGCACATTGGATATTTTGTGACTCAAGGACGACACCAACATCTTGAGAGTCAACAGGTGTGGAATTGTTAGGAACTCCATAGTTACCAATCATAGGCGTGGTGAACACCAGGATTTGGCCCATGTAAGAGGGGTCCGTCATGGATTCCGTATCTTAAGGCGAAGATGAGACACAAGATTAGATCGAAAAAGAAGGGGAAAAAACATACAAGAGGTGATAGAAGTGGAGAAAACGGTTTCGCCATAAACGCTCTTTGGAGCGCCGAAAGATTGACCGTAGAAAGACTGTCCGGTCTTGAGGTGAAGTGTCGCAGGGACAGAAAACGCTCGCCCCGCATGGGTAGCAAGACCCCGATAGAATTGAGGAGCACGAGTGATAGAGCGAAAAAGCATTGCTGAGCTGGTACGATGGGAGAAATTTAGTGGTTCAAGAGGGAGAAAACTAGGTCACTGAGATAACTAGAGCGCGCAAAAAATGATCAACAATACTAAAAGATGACACAAAATGAAGGTACAAACTCGTCTCTGGTATTCTGAGTAAAAATCATGAAACAGGGAGAAAGCTCCGAGTTGAGGGTAAGAGGCGAAGTTGTTCCCTTGAGTTGTCGAGCTTTTATAAGGATGTGGTGTTGATACTTAAGACAAATTTTCTTAACTCCGCTTATGATCCACACCAGATGAGGCGCTGATAGAAAGGCAATTTAAGTATGCTACAGGATATAATACAAGGGTAGACAAGTTCAGTATATGAAATTAATTAAACATGAAAGTAAAGTTCCTATGTGAAAAGAAAAAATCTTCACTTTCTCTGTGAACCAGCTTGCCTCAAAATAGGTATGTGGGTGTTGAGCGGCTCATCGTCGTCAGTACTGTCACTCTCCATATCCTCCGACTCCTCGTTTCGATTCCTGTTCCCATACAGATCCAGCTCCGGAACTTTGACATTTCCAGATTGAAATTTAGGTGTGCTAAACGACTGCGAACTCGCAATTTGTGAACCTGCAATTTGTGATAGAGCGCTGTACCGTGTCTTGACCTTGGTGACCGAAGCAAGAACTTCCTCTTCGTCTTCCGAATCATGCGGCGATAGCTCTTGAGTCTCATTCTTTCTCTGCGAGCCAAAAATAACACTAGGATGTTGGGAGTATGAAAAAGACTCCTGCGTTTCAGAAGGCAAAAAGAGCGGATCCCGCGAAGGTGAAGACCCGTTGACCATTGCCCTCTGACTGCTACCCTTGTCCGCAACTTGAGAATCGGGCACAGGGTCAGAAAGTAACTCGTCGATTTGACCAGGAGTTTCCATCACTTGTGAAGGTTCGCTTTCAGGTAGAACAGCCCATTGAGAACCGGTCACAGTCGAATCATCTATGACCTCAGGCATACTCCTGCCACCCGTGATCTTGACGGATCTTCTTGGCTTTGGTGTAACTGTAGCCTGGGAGCGTGTTGCTCTGGCCGGTGTTTTTTTCCCCTTCGAAGTGGCAGCTTTTGAAGCTGGTTTTGCGGTAGTTTTCGCATTCTTCGCAAGAGATTTAGGGGCAGGTTTTGCGCGCTTGACTGTTTCCCTAGGCGGCTCGCTATCCTCCTCTTCACTTGCCACATCCTCTTGCATTTCCTCCCCAACTCCAACACCATTCTGTAGATGAGGCATAGCTGTCCGTGGTTTAATACTCCGAACAGAAGGGTTCGGAGGAACGGGCAAGGCTGTTATTTTTTTCATAAACTTAGTCCTGGAGCTCTTGCGCCCTTCAACAATCTGAGTATCCTCCTGCGTAGCCGGAACTTCTTCAAGATCGTCCGATTTATCAACACTAGCTTTGTTCCTCTGGCTCCTCCTGATCACCAACTTCAGCTTAGGAAACGCAGGACCGCCATCATCAGATGCAATAGGTTCTATCTGATCGGTTTCCATATGACCGCCCTCAGGAGGCTCAGAAGGTTCAATGAGATCCAGACTTGGCGCGTCAGCAGCAACGTTCTCCGCTGTTTTAGTTGGCCTCCCAGCAAACTCCTCGCTTTGACTAGCAACGACTGTATCGGAATCGGGTTCTAAACGCACGTGAAAGGATGAAAGATCTCCAGCCAGAGCATCATTCACGGCGTCATTTGCCGACGTGTCGAGCTCCCGAGAACTACCACGCGTATCCACCTCCCTGAGCGACGTGTTAACTCCCAAGGCAAGCAACGGATCTTCAGGAGTGCCCGTTCCATTCGGCTGATTATCCATAGCTATCGACGGTTGAGATGGAGCAACAGACTTTGAACCACTTCCAGTACCAGAATCGTCCTCGTCCTCCTTTTCAGACGAACTAGGGTAATTTGCTTGACTAGTCTTTTGACTGAGCCTTTTGTTGTTTGCTTCCTCATCCTCATCCGAAACGACTTCCTCCCGCTCCTCCTCCTCCTCCTCCTCATTCGATGACTGAACATCATCAATCGACATTTTAGGGCCATAAATGAAGTTTTCCAGGTCCTTATCCGTAAACCGGGATAAACCCTTGGGATTGAAGGGATTGAGCACATTGGCGTTGTTGAAAAGCGTAGTCACTTTCTCAACTGGAGCTTTCTCCACGACCTGAGTTGTCTTCTGAGAGGACGAGGATGGTTGAGAACGACGTAATAGTGGTTGAGATGAAGACAGTTGTGGTTGTCGAACAGTGGGCAATGTAGATTGTAGCGGTTGAGGAGGCGGCGAGGGCGGTACAGCGTCAACGACATGAGCAGAAGAAACGACATCGACTTGCTTAACTGGTTCAGCCGATTTAACAACTGCAGCACTAGCATCGTTTTGACTCTTTTGAGCACCATTGTCCGTCGTCGCCGCTTTCTTTTTGTCTGTGGAAACAACAACATTCGTAGTCCTTGGCTTCCTCGACCTTTTCAGAATTATAGCTTGCAATTCAGCTATAACTTCTTGGTTTGCCTCATTTCCAGAAGGATCTTTCTCCAACTGAGCAACTCGCTTGCGCATCGCTCTCACCCCACCTTTGATGACAGGACACACAGTTCGCCCGTGATTTGGCGACTCATTACAGATGGAGCAGACAGACAATGCTTCAGGGCTTCCCTTCTCCGTTGGAGGATTAGTGGAGGGCGGAGAGGCCTGTGTCCGACTTAATAAACTTAAAAAATATGACTGGTTTTCGGCACCCACCACTGAAGCGATAGACGATTTAGCGACTGCTGTAATACCCTTCCGCGTCAGTACTGTGTGGACGGCTGCCAAGGTCGCTGCTCTGAGATTCTCGCGATTGGTTGGTTCCTCGTCGCCTTGAGACTTTCCTGGGTCTGAGAGCAACTGTCATATGGGCAAATCATGCAACACACATGAGACTCGAACCTAATTCTGCGCCCGACTCCTGCGCGTTTTCTGCAGCCTCACTTTTTCTCCCTTTTCTCTTTGGCGCCTCGGCTGGAAGGTGCACTTGAGCTACTATCAAATACAAGATCGCAACCACAGACCTTCAATCGCAACAGAAGAGGTATTTTGGTTGTCCTTGTCTGTAGGGACGTCACCTACAGAGCGCTCAGATCCCAACACAATATGTTACCATTGATTAAAAACTAACTTGGTAACGTTTGGATTTCCTGAGGATCGCTTGCTGTTGCATTTGCCTTCGCTTTTCCAGGTCTTTTCTTCGCCTTCATAGCTGCCGCAGAAATAAACAAAATTAATTTAAATTTGAGAGAAAAGGGATAATTGTATACTTGTTTCAGTCGCTGGTACCACATTTGAATGCTTCTCTGTAAATATATGAGCTCTGGTTCGTCGTTCATAGAAGCCGAGAGATGTACCATTTGAAATGGCTTGCTTCTTCCCCTTGGCGTTGGATGCAACAGCCTTTGTCCCTGAAGGCTCGCCAACGGCTGTTGGCTTCACATTTTTCTTAATTTTCTTAATCTGCGAAGTTTCTATCTCCTCGGGGGTTGCAGGTTCTACTGGCTCTGGTGTGAGAGCTCTGGCGACAGATGCACTCAGAGGTTCGTATATGTCCCTATCCCCATTCTTTTTTTGCGGTTTCTTCGTCTTTGCGAGCAAGACCTTTGCCTGGACATTTATCGGCGCAGAAGTTGCTGGAGTTTCCATCGTTGGTGCCTGCGCAATGGACGATGGAGATACGGATTTGGGTCGCGATTTAGTTGGACCCGAATCATCAACCGTCTCCTTTTGCATCTTTCTTGATATCTTTTTGGGTTGAGGAGCATCAACCTCCTTGCTCGTTGAGGCGCTGTTTGTAAACGTTGAAGACTCTGGTGGTTGGTCATCGATGGGAACATCGGACCTGGGCCGTTTTTTTGATCTTGTGGGAGCTGGCATTTCAGGTGTCACAGGAGTTGTCGCAGCAGTCGCAGCCGCTCCGGTTGCCGACTGCGTATTATTATTCACCAGTCGACGTCGTTTTTCGCCCCCCGCAACAGCCGCTTCCCTCTTTTTCTCCTTTACTTCCGGGGCTCCAGCTGCAGCACTTTCCGAAGTCGAACCAACTCCGTTGAGTGCGGTGTTAATGGCACCGGCAAGTGAATGGTGAAAAGACTGGGCAGACGATTCGGTTACTGCAACCTTAGCTTTCCTTTTAACAGATGACTCTTGTGGTTCAAATGAATTCTTGGGCTGTTCAATTAACTGTTCAGTTGACGGTTCCGCAAATGAGACACGACGCTTCTTCTGTAGCGGAGCTGAAAGTTCCTCATCAACAGAATTGATGTTTGTGGCAGAGCTAGTCGCTGTCATATCTGACTTTTTCTTCTTCCTCTTCTTGGATGAAGATATTGGCTATAAAATATATTAGCGTACTGCATAGGAATGCATCTACGATACAAACCGTGGAATTTTCATTCTTCGCTGGTTCAGAAGCAGTTGAGTGGTCACCCAAAAAAACCTTCACACAGACGACTGGAGAACCACGAGCAGCCGCACGAAATGCTTCAAAGTCATCATCTACACAGAAATAATTTTCATTATGTTGAGCAATGAAACTATAAGCCGTACCGTCTTCGAGGTCGACCGATCTCCCTTCGCGTATCTGCGAAAGAAAGATTGGGACGGAATCCGAGACTCCAAGCTTCTTGCGAACAACCTCCTTCATTTCCTCCAAGTTATCCTCTAGATAAAAGTGCAAAACCCTGTCAATAAATTGTTCCCTGCTACAATCGGAATCGCGAACCTTTGAATAGTCGGTCAAATGTCCGAGTTACTGCATCGTAAGTGATTCTCGGATGGTCAACCTCTTCTATGTCGCGCTTGCGTTTTTTTGGCATCTCCATAGTGCTGGAGGGCAGAGGCAAAGCCAACAACGGTGCTTAGTCGCGAGAGAAGTTCGCGTTTACACAAAGTTGACGCCGAATAAATAAAGGTAAATACATTTTCTTCGTTCTGTCCATGGCTGGGGAAACACACGGTAAATGTTTTATTGTCCTTTTGCATGATTTCGAGCTGAATATGAGTATTGCAGCACCAGGATTCAATCCTCGTCTACCAGGCTTAAAAATCAATTTCATTGCAAAAGGTCTAGGAGCCGCGATGTGGTTCTTCATTTTCTACCGCATGAGGTGAGTTCATATCGGACTAGACATTTATTCGCAGCAAATTTTGACGACTGTTTAGAAAAGATGGGCATAAACTACTGGTGAGATTGCATCTGTATGAACCCTTCTCTCAATCTCAGTTGCAATTCAGGGTAATCACGGGTTGGATGACAACCATGGCCATACCCATGGACACAGTGGACAACATTAATAGACCAAAGAACGCAATATTATTTTTTCTTCAAAATAACCTATCACAGTCTTTCGAACTCTGAAATCGTTAATAATAATATGCAAGCTACCTCACTACCCGGACCACCGACAGTTGAAGCATTGCAAATGTTGGTCAGCAGTAATTATTTTATGACTGCCATGCGTTATAAGGTGTTCGGAGTTTCTTTTCATATCGTTCCGTCCAGGAGGTGGCTTCAACTCGAATCAGGGTCTACTTCGTGAAAACGACTTTCTACGTATTGCCTGACTAAAATGATGTCGAAAAGGTACTACATACTGCATCCTGCAATCCGGAATAATCAAAGCCGCAACCACTTTCTACAGCTCCTCAAAGGGTGACCATCTGTCTTTTTGACGACAGTTTGCGATGACGTGAATTTGAATCATCTGTCCTCAAACAAGCTGCTCCGATGTCGAACACGCACTTTTGGTTTGAGGTTCGCTTCAACGTTTCAGCGCTGACCTGCTCATTGCGCATCCTTCGATTGCTGTCAAACACATAGCAGCAGTTAACAAGTTACTTGACGGGAGTGCTTGACTCTCCTCGACCATTCAATCACTACCGAGGCGCGCCGACCGTGACTGGGCCCATGATGGATCCTTACATGAAATGTTGATAAAATGAGCTTCGGTAACCGTATATTTCGTTGCTTTTAAAACCTTCCAGACATACGGTTCTCCCTGTGGGTAGCAGATTTATAAGGTCCAATAATTTTTTTAACGAATATAAATTTAATTTGATGCCGTAAAGCAAACATCAATGTTAGTATTCCGCCCCCACTCCGTCATCAATGTTCTGAGGGTATTATGGCTACTCGTAATCGTCTTCTATGAGTACGGTATATTCTTGACCAGTGCTATAAAATGCGACTGGCCAGATAACAACATTTTGTCTGTGCACCATTTGGACGACCACATGAGCCTTTCTCATCACAATTGGGAGAGGGACGCGGTTTCCAGACCATATCATGTACTGCTCGTAGCCGACCCACAGGTTGTGGATCGTCACTCGTATCCCAGTCGTTCAACCTGGCTTTCTTATTTAACAAGGATAGTCGTCGATCTCAACCTGCGGAAAAATTGGCAAGCAGCCTTCCATAAGAAACCCGACTTAGTGGTGTTTTTAGGTGATGTGATGGATAATGGGCGGTTAAACATATCAGATGAAGAGTGGGTTATCTTGGTAATTTTTTCCGTGGTCTTTCTCAAACACAAAATAGGTATGAAGCCTTGTTCGAGCGGTTTTCGAGCATATTCAAGTTAAAAGACAACACTCCCGTGTACTATATTCCAGGTAACCATGACATAGGGTACGCGTGTTCTAAAAAAATTCTCCGGTATACCTTCTTATCTTCAATTTGCCCACAGCTTGGGGAAAGTGTTCACATTCAAACAATCGCCAAAGACCTATGAACGATACGCTGCACATTTTGGGGCGGCAAACCATGAAATCTCCGTTGCAAATCACAGTCTTGTCTTCTTCGATGCACCAAGATATGTGGATGAAGATTCCATGCGCCATGGTCAAAGGAAATCAATCGAGATGTGGAAGCCACTGCGAGGTGGCTCATATGAGTTCGTAAGGAACTTTTTGAAAAGTGAATCCTTTCGCTCACTTCTTCCCGGCGTATCACTCAAATCATCAGCAGAAAAGCATACAGATCCTGTCATTTTATTCAGCCACATTCCTATGTATAGACCCGATGGCAAAGGTTGCGGTCCACTTCGGGAACATGGCACAATCAGACCTGGAGCTGGTGAAGGATATCAAAACACCATGGAGAAACAGTCGACCAGGAAGCTTCTGGAGATATTCAACCCAGAGGTTGTTTTCAGGTAAATCTTTTTCTCGTCTTGCCAGAAACCTCCTTGCTCATGACCTTTGTTAACAGCGGTGATGATCACGATTATTGTGAATATGTCCATGAGATTGAAGTAAGTAAAGGAATAATTCGAAAAATACGTGAAATTTCAGTCAAGTCGATATCAATGGTGATGAACGTACGACGACCTGGCTTTCAACTCCTTTCGCTGTTCCCTTCCGATCTCAGACAGGAAGGTAAACCAACACATGCTGACACGCCCTGTGTCCTTCCCGACCAAATGAAGATTTATCTCGAAAGATATCTCCCTCTGATCGCAATATCCCTCCTGGCCATTTTTACGTCCAACGTGATCGGTTTGAGACGTTCTCCACCCGGTGGAAGCCCTCCCCAACTTCTCTTCGCAACCAAGACTAAAGAAGACGACGATATGATCGAGCTGGACGAAGAATCTAATCCGCTCTTTGACCCCTCCACCTCCTTGACTTCGTCGTCTTCCATCCACTCAGCGGGGTCGACACACCTGAAAAAAACTTCGTCCCTCCGTGCAAATGGGTGGGCCATGTTTGGGGCGTTGGGTGGCAGTAGAGATTCTGAGAATAACTCGCCACTCTCAAAGACTTTTAGCGCACCGTGGGTCTACTGCTCATGTCCTTCATCGACCGCGTTTCATCGTCGAAGACGACTGTGGTATCGGTGTTTGTGCGACGTGACAAATGTTGCGGTGGTCCCTTTGTGCGTTTTTGTAGTGATTACTTGGTGGATGGTTTCGAAGTAGATTACTTGCTGCTCTTTTATACCCTCTACATTGTGTCTAGGTATATTAATTATTATCTTTAACATTATTACATGTACTTTTGAAATCATTAGTAACGTATTGTGTTTAGGCATAGGCCTTGACATATTTTTGCCACTGAACAAATTATGCCAAAGTAGTTGCATGCAAAGCTCAGATAGCAAATTTAGAAAGTAAGTAGGTTACCAGTCATTTAGGATTGTTAGAAGAAAAGTCAACGAAAACAGCATCTGGAAAAGGTGTGGCAATAGGGGAGCGAATCGGTAGCTTGAATCCAACATCTCTTGCCCTTCCTCTCTTCTCCATCGCGAATATTGTGTCGCTGAACACCCATATTTTCTTCAAGCAACAAAATTTGCATCCATTCTGCCGGGAACAAAAGGAATAGAAGAAAATGATTCCAACCGACAGTGAATTGACAAAGCTTCGCGGTATTAGAGGAAAGGACAAAATCCAGATAATAGTGTCTCAACGAGGCAGGTCCAGGCCAAAGACGAAAGCAATACTCGCAGCCTGGAATCTGACGAATAAGGACGTCACTGGCTCTAGGACGAGGTTTCAGCCAATGCCCAATGTTAGCTCATCACAATAAAATAGAAATTGAAGGCCGTACTCCTACCATCTGTCCCATAGGTTGAGACATCATTCCCTGGACATATCGTTCAAGTGCTTGCCTCCACCACATGAGTCTACCATGTAATCAAACTGCCTTCAACCAGTCATGTACATCACCATCTCCCGCACTGTAGGCCCCACTCGATAACTGCAGAATGTCGAAATCGGTCATGGGTTGAATGATGTCGGGATAAAAGTTTTTTGACAGTTTGGAGATCCCTTCAGGTTGCACAGGAGGTAGGAGGAACTGCTTGGGTGAAAAGGACAGACACTAGATGGATGACTGTTGCGATCCCGGATTTACTTCATTTGTTGAAGTTTGTTCAATTGCCATCTTTGTCCTCTCCCTTTTTGGTGTTTCTCGTGTCGAGAAGTTAGTACGTATTCAGTTCGCAAGTCTGGACGTAGATACCGAGGTCAGCTGGAACCCTTCAGTCGACTGCTATAGTCACTAATTGCACATCTATTCATTCCGAAGGTGTGCCTGAAGACGAGAAATGCACTTTAGTAGATTCCCAATATTCAGGACGCCATCCTGAACTATCCTAGTCGATAATTGCAACCACAGTCTCTCCCTGTTTCATGAAGACTTTGAAATTGGGAATGGATGGAAAGAGGTTTGCAGAACATATGTCTGAAAATGTAAAACGATGACCTCTGGACCACTGGGAAGGTACTCATTTGCAACTCTATAGGGGCGGTATAGCAACTGCGTCAGTTCCCAGTGGCTTGTCAGACTTTCACCTTACTCTATACTTTAATTTCCATTCAAATTCCCAAGTAAAATTGTTGCCCATACCAGACTTAATTGGCATATGCCGACATTGGGGACCGACTATTCCACCGACGCCACTGCTAATTCTGCCTCTGCCTCTGCCTCTGGATCTGCCACTTTTCCTCCGTCATACGACCACTGTCTCCCAGATAATGGAGGGGGTGAATGCCCGTCTCCTGAGCCGCCAACTTATTCTACTCAACCGTACGCAGATGAGGAAACGGTGGTATACACTCTACGCGCAGGACATACTGCTCCACAAGGTTTCTTCGCCAAGCACTGGCCACGTGCGACACTTAACAGCGAGACGGAGTGAGATTACCCACTTATTACCGCTGTGGTATTATAGGCGAGTTTGGTCTAACGAACACCAAGAGAGTTGTGAGTGTGAGTGCGAGGGTGAGCAAATCTATTCCTTCCGATTCAAATCAAGTCACCGACGACCCACAATGTTTTTTAGTTGACAGGACAGATGTGCCTTTCCACTGCAGACACGGGCTCATTAACGGTGGACCTGATCTCCACCTCCGAAGTGCTTTGGAGGCGAGAGGGTATCCAGCAACTACGATGCCCATCCATTTTGCCCATCCAGTTCCAGCTCCCAGCGACGTACGAAAGCAATGGCGTATGCCACCCTCTTTTAAGATGATGTGCTTGAATGTAGCAAATTTTGTGAGGGTGATGTATACTCTTACCCTCACGGTGACGAAGGCCAGGCTTTGGAGCCATCTTTCTTTGTGGAAAACGAATAAGACGTATGCTTTTCCTTTGCACAAAGCATTCGAGCTGATTGGCGCCTCATGCAGTTACATTACGCTGCTGGATTATCACCCAAGGACGAGGCCGGTGCGACAAATTCTCATGCGTGGAACCGTGCTCGCGTCTGTCAAGAGTGGCCCAAAGGAGTGGACCCAATTGATAGGCGCGTTAGACGTGCGACCAAGGTTTCAGCAGGAGATGACACCTATTGAGTGTCAGGTGAGATTTTCTTTAGCTTTCCTCTGTGAGGATGTTAATAGCTGGATTTCGGATGGCAGATAGGTTTTCATACCACCCATCCATTCATTCAGCATATCAGAGTATATCCCTTTTCATCTACAACTTATTGGCTCTCTTGGTTCACTCGGAGAACTCCTCCCGAGTTCTTCCTCTTTACTCCCCCTTGGAAGAGTCAAATCACAGAAAGAACGTCGAGTCCCAGTGTGTCACCATCAACGTTGTTATTACACGGAATATCACAATCGAACTGTACGGGAAAAAGAGACACCGTGCATATACCATTGGCCGGGGACATTGGTGGCCTGTCCCTCCGTCGCCGACATTTCCCTTATAACAGCAAAATAATTCTGGCGACATTAGATTCCGTGCAGCAAGTAAGAACACGAGGTGAACTTGAGATAGCAGGATATTCATACAGGAGTTGTCGAACGATGGAATATGGAGGTGAGCTTGGACTGGCAGGGCGAGGTCATGTGTTTTTCCGAGGTGATGACTGGTGGCTTTTCCGCCAGTCATCTGTGTGTCGAGGTGAGAAGATTGCCTTTTTTTTTCTTTAAATTTTTTGGTTTCGGTAATTGAGACTGTACTCACTGCTACTCCTTTTTGGACCTTCCTTTCATTTTTCTCCAATGCATCGAACATCACGGATACGAACACGGACTCGGACTTGGTATTGCCAATCTTTATCCATCCGTGTCGTCCCGCAACTTTCTGTGCTGTGGTGCCTAATGTTATATTTATGGATACAGGACTTCCTCGTTATCTCTCTTATGCCGCCCAACCCGCGCTCATCTTTCCTGATTCCTCTACAATTCACACATCCTATCAGGCTTGTCACCGATTCGTGGGTAGATGAGGGTGTGCTGCATCCGAGCGACACTTTAAAATATTTCCGCGCGGTGCCTATTAAGTATTATTTTTGGCTGGCAGAGAGCCGATTCGGGACGGACGCTGAAATATACCTCTGGATAGGGCGCTGTTAGGATGGAGAATAATTTCATGGAGTCGGACATATACGAGAGTCTACCGCTTCGGAAGGGTGGACAGTCTGACGGATCACATTCCTGTTTCAAGGGAGAGCTTGACGGTATTTGGACTTCGACAATCACTGCGTGGTCGGTGGAGTGGACCGTGGACGCCCACCTGAGGCGTTCGCGACCCTGTATACTTTTACTTTACGATAATGTGTTGTCCACGAGGCTTGTAGATCAGCGCTACTAAGTTGGAAGTCGTCGCCAACAAATCTCATAATTCGGGTTTGTCTTACATAATTAGGTCTGTTGCGGCACAAAGGCCTAGTAGCGCCCCTGACTTATTTAAAAAAATCAAGGTACATTCATATTGCCAGACAGCGCCCTTGAGAGGACAAGCAGCCGCATTTTTGTCGGGCATGTGTTTATACACATAATGAACCCTTGATAAAACGGGGTATATAAACAATACGGGTCAAGACCGGAAGAATACGCTCGTGCATGCATGCACGTTTGTCTATAAAGACAAGCAGTTGTCGGACTATTCAAGAGGAACCAACAGCTGACCTTGATCTTGAACAACTCAAGCGCCATCACAGACCAACCAGGTCCCCTGTTGTCCGTACCTTTCGTCAACAACTCATATCCACCACTATCACTCCTCCTGTCCATATACTTTCCTCATCGTCCACCATGTCGTCCTCACTCTCGCCCTCCTTCAATGCCCGTGTTCGCGGTACAAGTCATATTGATTTCAAGACCGCTACCACTGGCGTCGCTGCAAAGGCCATGCGCAACGAGATCTCCCGTCTCGTCTCGTCTGTCGAGGATCCAACTACGAAAAAGGTCGGTCTGCCGTCAGCTGTAGCCCATAACGATAGCTAACCAACCCCTTCTCTGATCTAGTCCTTTGACACTGAGATGCAGGCCTTTTTCTATCTCTTCACCCGCTATCTCGCAGAACGCGCTCAATCGCAGGATCTGTATGTCATCGCTTAGCCATCTAATTTACTTTTTTTTGCTTATCATTTTACGTTTCAAGTGATTGGGATCGTATCAAATCTCCCGCTGAAGACCAGATTGTCCCCTATGCCAACCTGCCCAAGCCCAAAGATTCTTCCAACTTCAACAGACTCGCCGTTCTCAAAGTGAACGGTGGTCTCGGTACCTCTATGGGTGCGTTCGGAACCCCATCTATTATTAAATTTCTTACCATGGTAAACCAGGCATGACCGGTGCGAAGAGTGCCCTTGAGGTCAAGGAGGACATGACCTTCCTCGATCTCACCGTCCGTCAGATCGAGCACCTAAACACCACTCACCGTGTCGATGTCCCTCTCATCCTCATGACCTCTTTCAATACCCACGACGACACCCTCCGCATTATCAAGAAATATGCCAACCAACAGGTCCGCATCACCACTTTTAACCAATCGCGCTATCCTCGTATCTACAAGGAAACTCTCCTCCCTTGCCCCAAACGCGCCGACGACGACAAGAAACACTGGTATCCTCCTGGTCACGGTGATCTCTACAACGCCCTCCTCCACTCTGGTGTCCTTGATCAGTTGATCGCGGATGGCAAGGAATACCTCTTCGTTTCCAACTCTGACAACTTGGGTGCTGTGTTCGTGAACTTTTTTTTTCTCCGTATCTTCCCTTCTAATACACGTCTCCCTTTAGCGTTGATGAGAGAATTCTCCAACATATGATTGATACCGGAGCTGAGTTTTTAATGGAAGTCACGGACAAGACCAAGGCTGATGTCAAGGGTGGAACGCTTGTCGGTGAGTTTTTCCCTACACTTACGTCGTATGCCCATAATTTAAAACTTAAACTTGCAGACTATGATGGCTCGATCCGACTGCTCGAAATCGCTCAGGTCCCTTCAGAGCACGTCGAGGACTTCAAGTCTGGTGAGTATTTCTGATTCACCTTCTCGGCTCCTTCCTATCCTAAATGCTATTCCTCCCTCCCAAGTTCGCAAATTCAAGATCTTCAACACCAACAACCTCTGGATCAACCTCAAAGCCCTCAAGCGAATTATGGATACCGAAGGTTTGGAGCTTGAGATTATCATCAATCCCAAAACGAACGACGACGGGCATGCCGTCGTCCAGCTCGAGACGGCCGCCGGGGCTGCGATCAAGCAGTTCAAGAATGCGCACGGTATCAACGTCCCGCGCAAGCGCTTCTTACCTGTCAAGAGCTGCTCAGACCTGTTGCTGATCAAGAGCGATATCTATTCACTTCAACATGGTCAGTTGATTATCAACCCGCAAAGGATGTTTGAGACCACGCCTGTCATCAAGTTGGGAGATCATTTCAAGAAGGTGTGTGTTAAACACTTGGACATAGACATGCCCCCTTGTTAAACTCTCCCTCCTTTGCTTAGATCCAACAATTCCAAAAGAGATTCAAGAAGATCCCCAAAATTCTCGAGCTCGACCATTTGACTGTTACCGGAGACGTCTACTTTGGACGAAACGTCACTCTACGTGGAACTGTCATCGTCGTCGCTAACGAAGGTCAGAGGATTGATATCCCTGACGGATGCGTCCTCGAAAACAGGTTGCTCTCTGGCAACTTGAATATGATCGTGAGTTTAGGCATATTTTTAGTGGGTGATGGATTGCTGATTTTTTAAAATTCCACTTAGGAGCTGTAATACGTCGTCGTTTCAATATATTGTCAATGGCTCGTCTAAAGGTTGGCACTCGAATAGATAGAGATGATAACACGAGCACAATTCACTTCTTTTACGTTTTTTTTTCATAACGACGTCTTGCATGTACCAATGGACTTACAAAAAAAAGTTTCTCTGTGTCGGTTTCTATCTTCAGTGTCACCGTTGGTATTTCATGTTAAATTTTTACGAGTGAAGTAAGTTGGGAGTAAGACTCATCTATATACTAAATGAGAGCGGTCACATGATCTTCCCTTATATGGTGAATTTAGTCAGCTTTTCACATCTGCAAAAG
>QDKV01005317.1_pt1 | contig 51832 bp, 58 predicted proteins | sample 1861101 | NCBI WGS metagenome assembly QDKV01 (sample SAMN04275158, study PRJNA302643) | Fungus metagenome, whole genome shotgun sequencing project. | isolation source: fruitbody | host: Mallocybe terrigena | place: Sweden | collected 2013
TTATCTAACCGGTCTCGGTCTTGGTTACTACCAAAAAAGGTAAATAACCGGACCTAACCGGACTTCAAAGCACTAGTCACGCTTCAACTTCACTTTGACAGATAATGTCTCTTCTATCTGTATTTCATCATCTTTCATTTTAAATACTATCTAGTAATGTATTAGGATATACAATCTATCCAAATAACACTCCTTTGGAGGGATAGAACCCTTTCAAATTAGAAAAAGTCGGATTTTGGATCATGTCTCCAATCAAATTGGGCATTTTTTCATAAAGATTTCTTTCTCCCATCATGCTGGAATATGCAAACGGTTCAAGAATTTACACAAAGAGAGAAATATAGTAGGTCTTCCATAATGCAAAATATTGTAGAGATCCGTGGTGAATTGCGGTTCCTACATTTATTTCAGTCAAGGAGGTGTCTTCAGTCAAGGAGGTGTCTTCAGTCAAGGAGGTGTATTATACTGTATACTATCACACATCAGGAGTTTAAAACATCACAGGAGTTTGAAAATGTGAATTTCCCTTCTCGTTTCTTGAGTACTGTTTATGAGATTTTTTTTGAAGGTGTACGACTACTATTAGAATAAGTCTACCAAGTTTAAAGTAGAAGAAAAGCAGTGTTGTAGGTCCTGGATTTAAAAAGGTTGTTTTCAGTACTCAAATCTCATTACTATAAATACACATCAACCCAGATCTAGCTAGATCCCGTGGACCTGTTTTTAAAAAATTTGGCAGGGCAAAAGGAATGGACCCAACCATTGTAAATTCCAAAAAAATAATAACAAAAGTGCAGTTGTGCCCATAAAACTCGTCGGACAATAGTGCCAGGCACTCAGTGAGTGACGAATTGTGATCCAAAACGGAACCGTGGCGAAGGAATGTGACCTGTTGTGACATACTTTTCAAATACTTATTTTAATATTTAATATTAGTTATTTCCGCAAGGTGTATAAAAAAATAAAAAACACTAGGCTCTAGCTAAGTCAGTTCCAGGTTGTACTACAAAATTTAAAGAGCCAAAGTCTACTGGTTGTGGTGTGAATTGTTCACCATTGAAAAAGTTTCAAACTCCTGATGTGTGATAGTAGCGAATTTAGCCTTACAGAACGAAAAGAGTTTAAGTTGATTTTCAGAGGTTGGGCAGATAAATACCCTGAAACGACTTACCGATAGGACGTCGACACATTAGGTTATATTCATTTTATACCGGCAACTAGTCAGTCACCGTTACATATCCTGAGTCCATGAAATTTCTCTTGTTTTTGTCCTATACTCCTGATAGTAATAAAAGTAGTCTAAGTGTTGGAATCCGAATCCAAGGATTTATTACTTTTTATACTCACAGAACTATCATGGTCTCGCACGTCCATTGCAAGCGGAACAACACGATAGTATTGATGAGGGCGGTAGGCTGCTCGACCCGGATGCATAAAAGGCGGAATAAGCTTCGAAGGCGGGTTCGCCTCAACAAGGTATACCATCACACCTGCCACCCGCCACCCGCCACCCCATCTTCATCTACCCACTCGATCGTAATGATCGACAGGCGAAAATACATCGGTGAATTAACCAACTCCCTTTCTCCCTTCTAGCCATTCAAACACCATCCTCACTCTCAATCACATTCGTACAACACCCCTTCCCCCTCTCGCCCATCCTCATCCAGGCCCTCGTCAAAGTAAGACACAGAGGCATCAACGAAGCTGACCATATTCTTGAATCAGACACGACAAAATGCGTGTCCGTCCTAAGCCCCCTCGTCGTCATCCTCGCCAGACGCAATTGCACCACTCCCCGTCAACAAAGTATACGAATGTCCAACTCCTCGTCATCAAAACATACAAGGCTCCTCTTCCTCCTGCTTGAATCATCAGACCAGAAGAAACACCGGATCCATAAGAGATGCACAATGGCGGTAGGGGAGAGCAACCCCGTGCTTTGAGGAGGAGGAGGAGCTGCACTCCGACTCGCCGTCACACCAGAACTATTGCTCCCGAAAGTCATGGACACAACCACCTGCCTCAATATTCTTTTCTCGGCTCGGTGCTCTCGTCCCAGGCGCTGATACCAAGCCCACCTTCACCGATCCCATTGAAGTGGAAGTTCCCAAAGAATAATTTTTCTTCCTCTACTCGTACTTCTGTTTCTTTCTCTTTCCCTCTGTCCGTCGCTTTTGTTACGGGCCTTTTGTCTGGGACGGGCGTTGGGAGAGCGTCTACATTGATTATCTCAGGAATGGCCCGTTTCCGCTTGAAAGGCAGAGCGAATATTATGGTGAGACACGCATGGGTGAGAGTACAGTCGGCGTATCCATTGCCATTTGCCATTGACGTCGGTGTAACCATCGGAGTATCACCCAAATTGGTTTTCCATTTCCTCTTTCTCGCATAAACATCTCCATCGCCCACCACCTACCCTCGATCTTGATCTTGATGGGCATGACTTTGACAAGAAGGAGATGGCGAGGATCTCATATGTTTTGGAGATGGTGAGAAGTCGGAGGATTCTTTCGTTCTTATGGGTGGCGAGCGTGCAAGATGGGCAGTCGCTCGTTCCCATTCGCCCGAAGGACTCGCAGGACTGTGAGACTCGACATGTCCGTCAACGAAGAATTTGGAAGGGAGTCGAGTTGGAGGTGGACTAGCATTCAAAGTAGCTGTTTGTCTTCTTTTTCGTTGTCGATACCCGTACTTGTACCTGGCCTGTACATAACTATGGTAGAACCTATAGATTTAACTGGAAAACTCGCTACGGCCGTCGTCGGAGTAGCGGCAGCAACAGGCAACCTATAGCACGCAACGAGCAAGAAGAGCTGAAGTGGATGCAACAGAAAACTCAAAATTAGATTCCACGGTCCGGATATCAGTTGTGACGGTGTCTATTGACTGCTACAAACTTAGCCGATATACTGCCGTACTGACCACATTTTCTAGTTCTCATAGGGAAATGTCTTTGTCCAATGCTCCCGTCTACGCCGACAGTATTGTGGGCCAGATTACAACTGCAACAAATATAAACTCGTTGAATAACGCGTTGAAAACTGGAATATCAAAGGATCCAAGAGAAACCCAACTGGTCAGCTTCCTCTCAAACGGACAAGACCCTTTGACTGTACTGGATGTCGAAGCTCATACTCTCGGAGTGCTCTTTATTCTGTGAGCATTGATCTGGACTCGTCATTCATTCACTCACTTACCGCGATGCAGGTCAGCTAGAGTCAGCACAAGTTTTGGGAGCACTCCACCACCACCCTGGGAAGTGGTCCAGGATTTCTGTAGCCGCTTCAACCCAGAACAAGCGAGATACGCCCCAGATCGTTGTACGTAGTGAACTCAATTGATCATCATTTCTTCTTTTGATCACGAACATTCCACGTATCCTAGTAACAAAACTTGCGAAAGGGATCCATCGTCTAGCAGAGCATTTCGGAAATGTATGTCAGCACTCCCTCTTTGCCTTCCGTGCGTTCTAAATGCCGAATACTAGCCTAGTTTTGCCATCCCTCCACTTTACAGTCTTCTCAACCGTTATCCTCCCGATCCGTCCTATCTGACTACGATTCATCCCGTATTTCTCCTCGTAGGCAGTTTTTCCCCCGTACCACTAAATCAGCTAAACTCACACCTCTTCAGGCTTGCGTGTCAACAAGCAACTTCCGTCCCGCTCTTCCAGTTCTCCAACATCCGATTACCAACATTGACACGAACGTTATTTCCCCTGATTTAACGTATAACGACAACCTCATATATCATTACACTGGCGGGATTGCACTTGCTGCTTTGAAGAGATGGAAAGAAGCGGAGGAATATTTCGAAATATGCGCAACAAGCCCTGGTTTGGTACCAGCAGGGTTGCAGATGGAAGCTTTGAAGAAGTTGAGACTGGTGCAATTGATTTCGACCGGCAAGGTGAGCTATTTCACGAATCTATCTAATCCGATGCATTTGATGGTTCATGACATTTTAGGTCTCGAATTTGCCAAAATACACTCACACTCAACTTGCACGACTCTTCAAATCCACACCGTATTGGGCATTCATCAATGCTTATCCTCACAACACTCAGCAGCTTCGTGAGATTTGCGAGAAGGAGAAACATCTTTTCACCCAGGTCTGTATATCATGATTATAGCCTATCCTAATTTACTTTGCTTACCTTATGGATATAGGAGAAGAACCTTGGTCTGATCCAGCAAGCCATCAATCGTGCCTCTGGATGGGCATTGAAAAAACTCACAGCGACATATGTCACACTTCACCTCTCGGACATTGGTAAAGCCATCAAGGTCGAGTCGGATGATGAAGTCAGAGCTTTGCTTCTGAGAATGGTTTATACCCTCTTTTTTCTTGGCGCAACAGTCGTATTAAATTGATATTATCTCCTTCCACAGATCGAATCAAACGACATCAGCGCCCAAATTTCCGCCTCTGGTTCCGTCACGTTTTCCGATCCACCGCCTCAATTCACCAAGGAACAGGTCGACAACGTTCTCAGGGACGTTCAGGAACAATCGGCTTTATTGGCCATGCTGGAGCAGGAGATAGGGAAGAACAAGGAATATTTAGTAAAAGTGTGTTTTTCCTCCGGCGTTTCGTTTCAAGCTCGAAAAACGTTTCTGATTGCATTTTCTCTCTCTCTCTCTCCATCTCTCCTAGGTGGTCAAGGCGAACGATTCCTCTTGGGCAGCAGCGGCAGCAGATGAGGAACTCATTTCTGGCCTCGTAGCATCGCAAAGTGTATGGGAGGAGAATTTCTCTTGACAGACTTCAAACCCCCATTCGTACAAAATTGGGTTTTATCGCGAAGCTCTTCACTCCATGGTTCTTTTCTACCGAACTGCTTTGACTATTCTACTTCAATCAGAACGTTCTCAGCGCATGTAAACCTTGGAAATAACTTGAAGTCAAACATCAATACAAGAAAAAAAAAGTTTTGCATCTGGATTGTACCTGTACAGTATAATATAATTCTGTTCAGTTACATGAAAATACAGAAGGCCAAAGGGATCAAACTAACGGCCGAAAGCAAAATGCAAAATTATAGAAAAACCCATATATTCACTTCTTTTTTTTCATAAACTGTAAATGAACCAAGCAGATTTATCACCGAGACCTGGTCTCTCTTGTTCAGGCGTTGAAGCCATACGAAAGGCAGCCTTTTTCTTATTTTGATCCCAAAGATATAGAATATTGAGGGCAATGAACACCACCATCAATACCGAGAAGATTAACATGACTCTCGTAGCAAGGAGGTAACGCGGGCCTTGGGAAAGGGTTCCAAGGAGCCAAGTAGCGAGGATACCACCCGAATTTGTCGTGATGAACGAAATGGCGATGGCGGTAGCTCTCCTTGTATGCGGCGACGCGTTATTTGCACTCCATGTCGCAAGTGTAGGTGCGGCGACGTACGCTCCAGAAATGGAAAAGAACAACGAAGCATACTGAATGTGGTGCTTCGACGACGCTAGAAACATCGTAAAGCCAATAATAGAAGAAAAGGAAGATAAGATAGCCACGAAGCCGCGGCAATGATAATAGTCTGACACATAAGCGAGAATCACGCTGACTAGAGAGATAAATGTTGTCAGTGATAGCCTAGAGAAATTGAAGAACGTTGTTGAGCTTACAGACGAAAGCGACAACAAAGGGCGGGACGGTCATGAGTTGTGCACGTGCCGCTGTATAGCCCAATCCTTGGACGATCGAAGGCGTGAAACTTTTGACGGAAAACGTCAGCGTTGCTGTCTACCCCGATTAGGTATATGCTTACTATGCGAGCGCGTATAGCACAGTTCCTAAAATAGGGGGTCATTGACCAAAGCCGCGGTGAAACAGTTTTTTTTGGGCATTGCTTACCAGAGAAGAAGAAAATGATGGCCAACATCCAGACTTGTGGGAGTGTGAAGGCCATGCCGACTTCTCGCCAGCTGAAGCCGTCTGCTGTTTCTTGGTTGCTTGTTGAGCCATCTTCCATGAGCCTGGCGACGACGTAGTCCTTCTCTTGTTTGCTAAGAAAGCGTGCATGGACAGGAGACCGGGGTAAAAGAGCGTATGACATGAGGCCAAATAGGAAGGTGAACAGTCCTTCGAATATGAAAATCCATGCCCAGCCAGGCTTCTGACCAATTCCATTCATGCGAACGATACCAAAAGCTAGGATACCAGAGAAGGCGCCGGAAAGAGAGGCAGCAGAAAAGAAGAGAGAGATTCTATAAGGAGATAATTATATTTTTTTTTGCGGGAAGGTGGAGAACAAATTTTTGCAAAGATTGCCATCTTACCTCCAATTCAATCGTTGACGGGGGTAGAAGCATGACAAATAGAGCACAAGCCCCGGGAAAACGCCACCTAAACCACCATTAGCTACATGATAAAAATATTTCTTCCAGCGATAAAATCTACCTTCCAGAAGACCAAGGAAGAAACGGCAAACTAGGAGGCTATGGTAGCTGCGAACAAAACCTAAAGAAAAGGCGGGATTAATTTGGTTCAATGGAACATGAATGATTAGAACCTTGTAGGGTGGTAACAACACCCCAGAGCGTGAGCATAGTCGGTAGCATCAGGTTCGGACCAACAATCTGTAAGAAAGTGAGTAAAACAATTTCCCGAGTTCGAAACAATTCCTTCATACCTTGAGGAGGAGATTGGACGGAAGCTCAGCCGCAATGTATGGCACATACGTGACAGTCAAAGCAATGCTGTATTGCCGATTGGTCATCTTCAAATCTGTTTGCAAACCTGCAACACGCGCATTGCCAATATTGGCACGATCCTAGCGAATGGTTGTAGTAATGGATCAAAATCAAGCTTTCACAGTGAAATATCACATACCAAGAAGGATAATAAATAAAACATTGCCACCACAGGCAAAATGTATAAGTCGAGCTTACGCCAAATCCTCCTTTCCAGCACGGGATCTTCTGCTCTGATATGAGGAAGGACTTCATGACTATCCCCTGACGACTCATCGTGTTTTATTGTCTCGACTCGAATGAGTGAATTCGAGGTGACTTTGTTCATCTTTCGTGAGGCGGGGTACTAAGTATGCGAGGGATTGGAAAGAAGGTCCATTTTCACTGTCAAGACTAATATAGTGAGCGCGCCCATCCATACGAAGCGAAGCAAAGTTAAAGATATGTCGATAAGAATCTTACGTGAAAATTCTTAGCTATTCCAAGTATCCCGATGGAACATTACACTCACAACAGTATTAATGGCCCAGACTCCAAGTCTTCTGCTTCATGATATTTCTTCATCTTCAAGTTCAAAGTAGGTGTCACCGTGTCAACGGTAAAACCCGGTGCAGATCCTGCCAAGCGAATGGTGTGGAATGCCAAATCGGGCTAAAGTGGCTTCAAAGGGTTCCCGCTCAGCTCTCATGACAAAATTTCACTGCTAGAAACTTTACGACAATCGAACTTCTTCTGTAACCAGTTTAACTCCACAATTCGCATCCAAACCCTCGGAATTCAAAATCTACAACCGCTTACAAAAAAAAATCAAATGTCAACCGACACGCTTATACACTAGTCATGCGTTCCAATCCCTTATTTCCAAATAGTGGTCACTGTGTATGAATCGTCACCGTCGGCGGATCCTCTTTGGTCTCTATAACCTGTACAGATTTTATGAAACAACAATTTTTGTGAATTCTTAAAACGGACCTTCGTTATCGTAATTCCGTATTCCATGTCCGCATGACGGTCGAAAGATTTTGCAGCCTCCTCATCGTACATCGACGACTTCATAAAATGTTTTACGGAAGCGTCACTCCCTGAACCTGGTCTGTTTCTACTGTAGCCCTTCCCGGATGACATTGGTTCCAAGGAGAAGCCTCCATCAAGTCGCCGCGGCACAGGGCCTGGGGGTATCATCTGCCGTGGAATCGAATGATGATCAACTGTTGATCGTGTCGAGACTTGGAGAGATGCCCGTGCATTGAGAGTCGAAAGGAGACAGTTTGCATAAAGTTTCGTGAGAGCAAGGTCCCAAAGAAAGTTTCTGCAGAAATGAACCTTGGGCGCGAGCATAAAAATTGTATGAAGAAAACTTACAATGCAGTGCGCTAGAACAGCAAGTGCCAAATTACATCAAATTTAGCACGGAATGACATGAGAAAAATACCGGTAAAGCTGAGGAGAAAGGTGTACGATCATGAGGATGCGGTAAGTCAGAACAGGGGTATACACTCACTCATGAAAAACAACACGTCCCCAATGGCAAAAAAAGTCGTGATCAAGCCAGTTTGTACGGTCACTGCAAACCAGTAAGGATATTCTCCCACATTAGCTGCTGAAATACTCACGGCGAATAATTCTCGAGATGACATCGTCTGTAGTAATAAACCCGGTTTTTCTCTTCTGCTACAGAGAGAGTTAGACTGAAATCGACTATGTGCTGCTCTTGGACTCACCAGGGTATAAACCAGCACAGTGGTTATGATAAGATCAGCTGCGCAAGCAGAAAGGAACCAAACTAGAGCGGGGGTATGGAGTTCGGGTTTTCGACTGAAGATCTTGATGTTGATAAGACCATATGTCGTCCAGATACCGCCGCCTAAGAACCATGAAACTATAACGCTATTCGGAGGAAAGAACCAAACAAACCCAGCGACACAAATGAAAGAGAAACAATGACAGCTGTGAGAAGCCTGGACTTGGTGAATAGCCAAACTCTCCATGCAAAAAATAATTGGATGGGTGTGGATATGGCGACCTTTTTTCGAAATAAGGAAGAGATTTTGAAAGGTCTTGATCTACACTCACGATAGTTATGGGCTCTATGTTTCGTCAAAGTTCGTTAGCGGTGTTTTACGATACCCCTAGAAGATTCATTACCAGCGGCGAACACTAGAACCGAGAAACATAAGCATCGTAAAAGTTTAGCGAAAGAAGACGACTTGCGTGTCGGAAAATATTGAGTTGCTTCCGGAAGGCCTATCTCTAGATGAGAAGTAGCTAAAGATATAAGAAAACCCGACGAACCGAATCTCTCGATGAGTGGTTGGTATACAATATAGATGTCGCAGGCAGTGTTGACAGACTCCACAACGAATAAATACAGAACCTTCCTTTTCCACTAAGAACCATCTCATTCACGCAGAGGACGACCTACGAGTAACTTGATCCAACGTCTGTCTCTGCGCCGAACGTTAGTGTTGAAGAGACGGGGAACGCCAAGGTACGCACGCCTTGTATTTCAAATAATAATAATAACACTGCTTGTTGTCAAATGGTGTCTTCAATTGTCAACGACTTACTAACCTGAACTATCAATACCTATGAAAAGGGCTGAGTCAAAATCTAGAAAGCGAGCGAGCACGACAGTGTGTCTTACCCCATAGAGGATCATATTAAAGCAGACACCCAAAAGCATCGGTCCATATCTGCAAAAAGACATTAGACCCGGTCTCTAGAACGCTTGCCAAAAACTAACTGCAGTCGAATGTTGGGCGCCATGGAGGTGAATGGCCTGAAAAACGACGCTCCGTTAGAATTTTTATGTTAATGCATGATGCTTCTTTATCAATGATGGGCCGTCCAAAGCCGTCAGGCACTAATAACAAAGCGCAGTGAAGATCTGTGATGTACGAGGATGCGCATGGCGGATTTCAGAGGATCTCTGATGCCGGCGCCTCGTGACCAGTGTCTATCCGGAGAAATCGAGGTATAAAATTTCCAAAATTAGTGACATGACATGTCGATCTGCAGTTGCTAGCCGAGAAAGTATCTGCTAGGACGAACATAGTAGGGCCCCAAGTCCACTGACAAAATTATATGGTAACGATTCATACCATCTACGAAACCAGTGTCGTGTGTGAACCTGATTCAACAGCAATGATGGTTTTAATGAACCAGGCGGTCTTCCATCGATTCCGTTGAATTATAGCACAGATGATGTAAAAAAAAAGTATACACGCACTTTCTATGCACGGTTACACGGTTCATCTCAAAGGACAAAGAGCGCTGGTAATTTCTTTCCCCCTTCATCACCGTCGGGAGTAGATGTCATATCAAGAATAAAACGAAGAGGAAGACTTGTAGGGTTAGATACCCTGTGCTATAAGCTTGGTAGATCATTGTCAGAAATGGCCAAGAAATAATGACAACGTAAAATTTTGCAGCTGCGCGCCGTCGAAGAGGTTCCGAAGCACGACCAAACAACAACAACCTTTGCGAATCAGTCCAACGGAAACTTTGCAGATTCCAGGACAAAGAATGTGCCAGTAAACTGTAATGCGACGTTGGCCGCGGGTGTAGGGCTTGTTTCTAGACGGATCACCATGTGTATGCATCCTGTAGGTGGGTTGCGAAAAAATTAAGTCTGGAGTCTGGTTCCTCGGTAGGAGACTCGAGCATGACAGAAATCATTGAGATAACTATCATTACAAACTTGAGTTACAAGTTGGTTACAAGACCCGTTTGTAAGAAAACAATTGTAATCAACATCCCCGTCAAACTTGACTGGCAACAAGACGCAGATGTTCGGACCCACAAGCACCAATTGTCCAGTCCTTTGGGACCCGATATTTCCTGGGTTTGCCACACCCCTCTACAGCACATATCCCGGGCCCTCGTGCCCTGCGGATTCCTTCCGACTCCGTATCATGTGAAAGGGGACCATCCACTTCCATCTGAGTTGCTCTACTTTTGTTATCCGCACTTTCTGACAGAGGAAGAAGTGCAGGAGTTGATGGAAAAAGAGTCTCGGGCACGGAAAATCTGATGATCATCTGTATCTTCTTCTCCTCCGTCTCTCCGGTCTTCTCATGCAAAGAAGATACCCAGCGGAACATCGTGGGTTTAATCTCCTCCGGCGTATCAATGGGTTCCATCTGTTCTTCTTCTTCCTCACCTTCAGCTTCCTCACCCTCTTCCCCTGTTTTTATTTTGGGTTTTGGTGTACGAGCACCTGATTGAGGAAGATGGGAATCCGTAGTATTGACGCGCTTATTTCTCGGCCGACTTTGTTTCTTGAGGAGTCGATTAATAGTTTCGGCCTGAAGAAATGTATCGTTCTGTTTTAGAAAGGCGCAGATGAGCAAAAGAAAACAATACCTTTTCGTCTTCAAGCCTCTTTTCTGATAGATTCTTCCTTTTTCTGGCTGTTTCCTCGCGTCGAAGTGCCAGCTCATTCTCGTTGAGAGGTTGCTTCTTACTCCTCGAACCTTCATCTAAACGAGATTGACAAAAAAAAATGGAAGCAGTAAAAGCGACTTACTCACTCAGAGAGACGTGTGACGGGTCAACCATACTGGCCAAAACCGCCTGACGTGTAGTCAGAGGCCTCGTACTCACACTCGGAGTTCCCGTTGAGCGAGAAGGCACTTCTTGTGCAGACATATCCCCTGAATCAGAACGCGATGTTGGGTCCTCGGACTCTATGTCATTATCATGTATGACCTTTGCTACAATCAATAAGTCAGAGAAGCCGGCAACTTTGACGACAGTAACCATGAAAGCGTATCATACCTTTAGCTCGACGCTTGGGAGTACGTTTAAAAGCAGCATAGTCCATTTCCGCGTCATCAGGAGTCGCTGTGCCCGCACTGTTGCTCGATGCGTTATTTGCTGGTAACTTGAGAGTGATCTTCAACTTCGGCGGCGGTATCGCTGGAGCATTAGACACCGGTGCTGGTTCATCATCCTCAACCTGTAAAGGTTTAAACATCCCGAACATGTTTCCCGAGACTTTTGACTCGCCATCTGCTCTTCGTCCATTTCCTCTTCGTCGCCCTCGGCGTCATTATCCTCAATTTCCTGGTCTTCTTCCTCAGCATCTACCTCCTTTTCCCATTCTTCATCAGAGTCCATTTGCATATCTGCAAACAGTGCAGCAGCAGCAACAGCCGCAGACCGTCGAGTGCGTGGAGGCATTGTCCGACAAGAAGTTATTTAATTAATTTAATAGATCGAATGCAATTCAGAATAAATCAACATCACGATGCAAGTTCCCATGTGCTATGAGATAACGGGTCAAGCCGCTTACTCACCGCTATCCGATTGATTCCCAGCATACTTTGCGGATCCAGCCATGTTCATCGAGAATAATTCGCCTTGCTCAGTGTATAATACTCTGATGCGTGGTATCAAACAATCACAAACTTCGGACTTGCCATTTGCAGACAACTTAGACGCCTCTCGTTGCTCTAGTTGCTCTAGTTGTACTACCACTTGAGATTCGGAGTGACCTATTTCCAAACCCTCTGCCTTGATCTATCACCTTTCTCATTACTCTTTGCTATATCCACCCAAGTTTTCACGACTCCCACCCTACTTGTGCTGCTTGTCCCGCCTTCTGTCTTTGATACATGTATCGGAAGTTAATTATTCCAAAGACTCATGTAATGCTTACAGATATGCAGTTGTAAGTTCTCCTTTCCTTGCCCTTGAGTCCTTTGGGTTATTGTATATGATTTTGATGTCGATTGGATGCCGAGAAAGAAGACTACTCGATTATTTATTGATTAATGCACTGTACATTATTCATGAATGGTTTCCAATTAATTGAGCTAGAACTGACAGGTCAGTAGGTCACCTAGAACAATATAAGTTCTACCAGGAATTTAGAAGCTTCAACCTAAGGGAGTGGCGGAACCTTGATGCCGGACATTGAGGGGGAGGAACCTCACAAAATTTTTTTGGCAACCAAAGGTTTTGTACAGCTATATAGTATATGACATTGTTGGTCTCAACCACTATTAAAATAGTGAAAATAAAGAATAGAGCATTGTTTAATACAGGTATTTTAACCTAATCTTGCTACCAGCTGGTGGTTAAAATTTCTTTGCAGAGTAAGTAAGTACTCCTGTAGGGGGAGGTCTGCCAAAAAAAGATTTTCGACCTCGTATACCAATTTTTTTTTTGCCATCCCCTTGCTTCAACCAAAATAAGTCTCTTAAAAAAAATTGAAATACTAAAAACGATGGAATGCTCGTGGGGTTGTACGAATGTGTGATGTGCCTCTGCTGCCGTGTTTGCTTGCCTTACTATTGGACGAGCCTCATGATTTTAGCCTCATGCTGTCGTTTATCGCTTATAACCTCAGTCTATCTAAATAACTTCAATTCAATTTATCATAATACCCCCTTGTACATCCAGACTCATCTGACTCAGACTGAATCTGATCAAATGTACTATATGTCCACACTAAATAGTACAACCTCAAATACAGTGTTGTGCGGTTTACGTCCTCGTCGAAAGTCGACCGTACCAAGCCAATTTCGAACCTTCCAGAATAGAGCATCCGGAAGGCGCATGTGTACACTAAATCAGTTGTAGATATCTCCCATTTTCCTGCCTCGAGCGACAACAGTCTACTAAGTCATGGCGCCGTCGAACTTCTGTGGTGTTATATTTGGTGGTGGTGATAGAGGAATCTCCCACGTACCTCTGTTGAAGTCAGTCATCAGTGTTGTGCTCATTGATGGTAAGCATAACCCATGCGCCGTTTCATAATTTTCATGTCCCAGAATTAAAGGAGTCTACCAGTTTCTTGTAGAGTTACCGTCACTCAAACCTACCGAAATGAGGCCTATGAACCCACCCCTACGGCGAGATATGTTTTCCCAGTCCCATCACGGGCTACAATCTGCGCCTTCAGCATGATGACCGCAGACGACCACTTTATATACGCACAGGCTAAAGACACAATCGAGGCCATGAAGGAATTCGAGGCGGCTGTCGCCAGGGTAAAGGCTGCGGCCTTGCAAGAGCAAGTATCTGGCGATAGTCAGTCATTCATCCATCCGAAACAATGGTTATTCACTCACCTCTGGACTTTAGTTTTCAGAATTTCCCTCGGTTCTATTCCAGCACAGGCAAAAATCAAGATCAAGACGGTGGTACGCATGTAAATTCTTAATCCCCAGCATTGTCTGAATTTCTATCTAGTTTGTCATGGATCTCATGAATTACGATTTCCTATCAAATAAGATCCAGCTGTTACTTCCCCTTGCACTCGCCCAGCGATACGGCGCACTTCCACAGCAGCTTGAAGATGCCGCGGGTCACATCGGTCCCGTCAAGCTCAAGATCACCGTCGAAATTCAAATGAGTGGGATGATACTGTCCATCAATAGTCCATCGCACCAACAAGGCATCGTCCTGGAGGAATATGTGACTCATAAGGGACATATCTCGCGCCGAAGGATGACGGCAAAATTCCAATCTACGACATTTTTGGACCAGGATTTCGAACTCGTAGTGCAGGCGAACGAATTGGACCGTTCACGGTGCTTCGCCGAGAAGGACCCGCGGCACCCTGGGACCATTGCACTCCAATTGATGTTGATACCAAATTTCAAACTCCCATCCATACCCAAACAGGAATACCTGTTTTTGATTGACAGGAGTGGTAGTATGCGTTCCGGAAGGCTTGACATGGCCAAGCAATGCGTCACACTACTTCTCAGATGCCTTCCAAACAAGCACACCGTATTTAATATCTTCGACTTTGAGTCCAATCATGGGCAATTGTGGCAACGGAGTAGGCCCTACGATGACCAGACTGTTCGGGAAGCGGTGAGTGTTGACCTCAACCGTTGGTCCGCTGGCATTTGTGTTAAAGCTCGATTCTCGTAGACAGCTCATGTGAATGGCTTATTTCCTGGTGGTGGGACAGAACTTACCGCCGCTATAAAAGCATTTCTGGGCTCTCGCCAGACATCAATGCCAACTGCGGCGTTTATCTTGACAGATGGGGAGGTCTACAAGGTTGGTGGGCTGGCAATTGATGGACCAGTATCTGAGTGTTCCCGTTCAGGATGAAGCACAAAGTGCCTACAGTGCCATACATCACAGTATTTCAGCATCTCCGAATGCCCCGCTGCGTCTCTTTATTCTCGGTATTGGCAGCACTGTGTCCTCTGACGTGTGTTCCAGACTTGCTGCTGCTGGAGGTGGAGAGTATCTCCTCGCAATCTCTCAGGAGAGTATATTATCAAAATGTACCAGCTTACTTCGAGCAGGCAGGACTTCCACGATCAGAGATGTGAGTGTGGATTGGACAGCCGACATATCTCCTGGTCGCGGACCATATCCCCAACTTAAGGTAGAACAAAGTCCTCCGGAGTCATCGATACCAGAAATGTCCCCCTCTATCCGTTCCGTCTTTTTCGCCATCATACACACTGAAACTGTTCCGAAGCAGGTGATAATACGAGGAAAAGTCAACGAAAAAGACGTATCTTTCCACGTGGATGTGGAGAGTGCAAAATTTGGCCGGCTTGCTGAGCCACCATTCATCCATACGCTCGCTGCCCATCGACTTATCCTAAACCTTGAGAACAGCAATGCAAAGGGGAGCAATCCCGAAGGTTCTCATAGAAAGGAAATTGTCAGGCTAGGCGAATATTACCAAATTGCAAGCTCCTGCACATCTTTTGTCGCAGTAGATGCGAGTCATGGAGTGCGCCATCACCGCCCCCGGATTCAGCAGAAAGCTTCCAAGACTGCTGTGACCTCGATCCTCCAGTACTTCACTGATCCCTCTACTTGGTTTGGTTCGTCGACAGCCACTGGTCAGCCAAAACGAGGACTCCCTGGAGGGTGGACTACACCAGATAGCACAGATTCAGGAGTTCCCTCGGAGTCGGACACCGAATATACTGACAACAGCGAGAAATCTGACGACTGGGATAGCGATGAGACTTTCTCCACGCTTAGCTCTCTCTCGAGCTACTCGAGTGGTGACTCCCCCAAACCACGACGCCGTCGACACTCGCATACCACGCGTCGACAAAACGGGGCTCCATCACCCCAGGTACCATACGCTCCCCCAGCACCGGTCTCTTCAACGAACGACAGGAACGAGAAGTTTAAACCTCCTCCAATCGATTCTCATGTTGTGAATCTAGTCCAACAGATGTCTGCGTCCGGTTCGTTCGCATTAACTGATGTTCTCGGCGCGGTTGTGGGGAGGGAGGCACTAGAGGAGGCGAGATCGTGGGAAGATGAAGAACTAGCTGCAACCGCCCTCGCGATGGCCTATCTGGAGAAGCATCTTGGTGATCACCTTGAAATGGGTAAACTCCTCATGGAAAAAGGGAAAGAGTTTGTGAAATGTCACCCAAATAGTGGGAAATTTGATGAGATGTTGGATCGGGCTCGGGCTCTCATCTAGTCCTTTGAGTGAGTTGAGCCTGGATTCGCAGTGCTATTCGTAGTGCTATATGATTCCCTGGAATAATACTTAAGTTAAGGAAGTTTTTCTACAGCTATAACAAGCATGTGGGTCCTTTTTTCGCTTTCTCGTCAGTTGCCGGTCTGATTCGTCTTTGGAGGTCCAGGCTTGGATGTATTTTGACTAGTTGTCCTGTCGAAATCCCGTAGCAGCTGGATGTGTTTTCTTCCTCTGCTTCTGGAAAGAGCTACCTATTTCACTGGAGCAGATATTTCTACAAGTATCTCCCCCCCCATTGTCTGTCATTGCAACTTAATCCTATAATAAAAGGCAAGGCCTTCCCGGGTTCGAAATCGGCCTGAGCCGGAAATGGGAAATGGGAAGCTGAGAATTGGGAACTCGCCTGATGGGAGTTTCGAAACGGCCCTGATGTCGTGTGTGGCTTCGCGATTTGTCGTAACGCTGCATAAATAGTTCGAAAGAGCCGGAAATGGGAAAATGGGAAGCTGGAAATTGGGGAATCGCCTGCGATTTGTCCCATATTTCAACCCTCGTGACCGTGGCTACCCTATTTGGCGTTTATCGATAATCTTTTAGCTGTTACACCAACTTTGCATTTCACTGGGGCAGATATTTCTACGAGTATCTCCCCCCCATTGTCTGTCATTGCAACTTAATATTTGTTAAGGCATAAGCTGCCGTCATTCGATCTCACACTGGCTGAATTGTCCTGGATGCAAGGATCATTCATATGAGACAAGATACAGCACTACGTGGATTTCGACGGCGTCAGTGGTGTGACCCTTGACCGCCGAATAATTCGAAATGGTATATTGATAGTATAAGTTCTACCAAAGTTCTATAAAAACGATGGAATGCTCATGAATGTGCGATGTGCCTGCTGCCATTTTTGGTTACTTGGACGCCCGGCGTCATGATTTTAGCCGAATGCTGTCGTTTATCGCTTGACCAACATAACCTTAGTCTATGTAAGTAAATTCAATTCAGTTTATCATACCCCCTTGTACATCCAGACTCATCTGACTCGGACTGACTGAACCTGATCAAATGTATATATTTATCCACACTGTCCGCTGTTCCCTCCCTGAGTCAAAACTGAGTATAAGGTCCCTTTTTGTAAACCTTTTCTCGAGTGCATAATTTTGTCAATACAACAATGGTTGTCCTAGTATTATCCCTGCTATTACACGTTCATTTTTCTACGACATAAGTTGATTGCGGTGCATTACCAGTATGTACCTTTCATTCATGTCATGTATCGGCTTTTTGGGGGTTGCAAACCGCACAACACTGTATTCGAGGTTGTATTTCCCTTGAATCATTGACAGCGCCAATTTGTGATGGAAATCGGTTTAACAGACTGGTAGTGGTGTAGGAGCGTGGTGGTGGTTGGCCAGCCATTGCTCTTATACTAGTTCACGACGAATTTTCTCTTATTGCTTGCCTCGGACGGTAGCAGTAGTAAAGGAATAGATAACGAATAAAACGATCAATCCCTGTTCGACGTACCTTGCTGGGTTGAGTTGCTAGTGGGCGATAAACATTGTCAACGGGCAACATTGTTCACAATATGTAGGTTTAGGTTTGGTCTCATTCCGAGTCTTGACTGAGCCTGACTCCTCTGAGGAGTGTCTTCATTACACCTTTTTCGATTTGCGATAAGAACTCTTGCTGAGCTCTGAACTCATTTTATTCCGGTTCAACTTGAACAATAACGACATCAAACCAGTCGATATTTTTACCATTGTACCCGTAACAAGTCGATTATCTGGCGAGAGGCAAAGGCGAAGAGATAAGGGTGGACTCTACATGCTGCGTGCGGTGAAATTCCCGGGCTTAACCGATATCGCATTTATGGCGGTAGCCGAAAGGCCCCAAGACGACAAACGCAGAGTAAGACAGACCCGTCGTCGACTCATAGGTGACAAGGGATAAAGCCAGAGGCTGCTTGAGGCCTAACGTAGGCAAAAATGAAGAATTGATCAACTATGTCCGTGCCTGGCCTAGTAATGTGTATTGCGGAGGAAATAGGATAACCATCATTTGAATAAAAAGACCTCAAGCTTTCTGTACACCAAGAATTTCTTTGAGGGACTAGCCAAAGACTTTGTACCTGATGAACTCGAGAAGTGGAGGCCCGGGTTCCCCTATCACCACGCGTCCCTATCGAAGTCGCCGGTCGCCAACAGTTCGGAATCGGAATCGGATGTGATTTTGACGAATTTGATTCTGTTATCAAAAGAATAGATTCACATGCCAAAATGCAGAATTGAGGAGGCTGCTCAGAGGACTTTTCGTCAGGTCTCAGAACTGGAAGGCGTGACAGAAAGTATACATTCACAGCATCGTAATGTAACCCAAGTTGACACCAGTCAACAAGATGCATTACAAGCACTGTCCATGTGTAGAAACGCCACTAAGCCGGTAATTTAGAGGAGTGGATTCCTTTTCAACGTGAGTGTGCAAATGAAATTACCAAAGGAATAAAAGCGCTGCGATTTGTGACTGCTGTTCCTAGTGGACTGCGAAGCAAGTTCATGGTCAGACGATGTATAGGTGGGTTGACATTATGCCACAAACCGCATACCGCCGAACATAATTTCTTGGCGAACTGTTATCAATGACATCGGATTGGAAGCCGATGTATCACCATAATCAGGGGGTTCACGAAAGGCTGGCCGAACAAGTCACCATTGGTCCACCATGCAGCTATATACTGGAATTAGATTCGTGGAATATTTGTTACCGTAAGGGTGTGGAACGTTCAACAAGCACATTGTACTATAGTAGATAAGGAACGAGCATATATATAACGTATTCAATCCTATGACACCTCCACAAGGGTTGTGATAAGTTTCTGAATTAAGACAGGGTTCTGGATGTTTATTGGACGATAGAGCTTGACACAGCTTCCAAGACCGAGATCTATTTCCGATTTGTCTTGTGGTGTATTGAGCATATATAGGTCCAATCATCCTTTTCCGACTTCCTCTGTAAATTTTCTCCTTGTGTCATTCTAACTGGCGCTGGACCCATCATGGTCAACGTAACCTACGATGAATGTGAGTTTTTTCTTTTTGGCCTTTTGGTACGCCGTCTTATCTTCATCCTAGCCCTGGACATGATTGTCACCATCGATGGCACATCCACCGTATACAACATCGGCGACTTGGCCTTCGTCATCTGTGCCACGGCTCTCGTGTTCATCATGATTCCAGGAGTTGGTTTCTTCTACTCCGGTCTCCTGAGGCGCAAAAATGCACTGTCCATGATTTGGACATCGATGCTGTCAATCGCTGTTGTTTCCTTCCAGGTTTGTCCTCTGCATCCAGTTTCTTTAACCTTCGCATTAACCCGTTCAAACAGTGGTTCTTCTGGGGTTACTCGTTAGCTTTTGCTGACAATGGAAACGGCTACATCGGCACCCTGAGTAAGAAAATTGTTGTTTTTGAAAGCCTTTTTCTGACAAGCTCGTGTAGAATACTTTGGTTTGAAAGGTGTTCTCGATCAACCATCTGGCCGCATTCCCGTAATTTTGTTTTGCATCTACCAGCTGATGTTCGCAGCCATCACGTACGTTGACGTTTCAATTTACTGGAAATTGCTTCTAAAATTAGTGCAGTGTTGCACTTGCAGCCGGCGCTATTGCTGAGCGCGGCCGTCTTGGACCAACTCTTGTTTTCATGTTCGTTTGGAGCACCATCGTGTACGACCCCATCGCATACTGGACTTGGAATGCCAACGGCTGGTCCTTTAAGCTCGGCGGCCTTGATTTCGCCGGCGGAACTCCGGTTCATATCGCCTCGGGAACAGCTGCATTAGCTATTTCCATCTACCTCAAACCTCGCCGTGGGTATGGCACGGAGCGACTGGCCTACAAACCCCATAATACTTCTTACGTTATTCTTGGCACAGTTTTCCTCTGGTTCGGTTGGTTCGGGTTCAATGGTGGTTCGGCACTCGCTGCCAATTTACGTGCGGTTCAGGCCTGCATTGTCACTAACCTCGCTGCCTCTGTTGGCGGTATTACATGGATGCTCTGGGACTACCGTATTGAGAGGAAGTGGAGTGCAGTCGGTTTTTGTTCAGGTGCAATTTCCGGCCTCGTTGCTATTACCCCAGGTTCAGGTTTCGTTGGCTCGCGTGAGTGGTTTTTAACTTTGTCGGGGGCGTCTCAAGTTACTGATATGTTCTACGCAGCCGCTGCTGTTCTTTTCGGTTTCCTGGCAGGAACTCTATGCAATTTTGCAACTCAACTAAAGTTTGTATTCGGTTACGATGATACTCTCGATATTTTCGCCAGCCATGCGATTGGTGGTGTTGTTGGAAATCTCCTGACTGGACTATTTGCGCAAGCCAGTATTGCCGCCGCCGATGGCTATACCGTCATACCTGGAGGCTGGTTGGATCACCACTACATTCAGCTTGCTTACCAGCTTGCCGATTCGGTTTCCGGCATGTCATATTCATTTGTTTTGACTGTGCGTTCTATTTTGAATATACAACGAAACTATTCTAATTCATGTTCTTTTTTCTCAGACTGTTATCCTCTGGATCATGCATTTCATTCCTGGTCTCCGTCTGCGCGCTACTGAACAAGCCGAGATTCTTGGTATCGATGATGCTGAGATGGGCGAGTTTGCGTATGATTATGTTGGCCTTGAGCAGGAGATCGGACACAACCTCGACACCGGTGTTGAGTTGGGCGGAAACAGGGAACCCAACCACCACGTTAAGCCTTTGGAGTCTACAAGTGACAGTCTCGAGAAGAATAGTTAGGGTATCTTAACTTGTAAAACATCTTTTTCGTTGCCGTTCCTTGAAATCGGTCGCGTGTATTGAATATAGCCACATTAAATTTAATCCCATTTGGCTGATCAACAAACTCCAGTCAAACGATTGAAAGGTCTGAGTAAAAATTGAGAAACGGGCTCCACTGCTGGGAACGGTATATTCAGCGTACTAAACACATCATGATTTTAATGTACAGCATAGGCAATGAGAATCCACTTTTGGTCGCAGCTACTAAGTTGAAACGAAGACCACAATCATCATAGGGATAACACATAAAATGTCGAAGGACTGGTTCAACTCTGAACAGCCATTAATATTTTCCAAAGGTTCCTTCTTCGAGCTCGATTTCACGAGCTTCTTGAGTGAGCTGACAGCACTGGCACCAAAATGCAGCGCAACAATCACCGACCGATCCTCCCTTGATGTTGTATCGGCCCCTAATGTCTCCACGAAGCATGAACTGGATTGCAGAATAAGATTCATGATCGACTTTGGTAGTAAAAAAAAAAATTACTCACCTGCATGACCCAGCCAAAACCAAGTCCAGTGATGCAACCATGCAACATACAGTCCGTACTACAGCAACCTCCGTTTTCAGGATCCGGAGATCCTCGCGAGTTCAGATGGTCGTAGCGGCGCTTGACCTTGCCGTAGATGATGCAAGGGCAAATCCAGGAAACACAACCTAAGAGTAAAGTACGTTAGTAGTAGTAGCGTTTGTCTTCTCAAGACGCACAAGTTCCTGGTGCAGAACAGCAGTCGCAAAATCCATTGCTCCATTCACGCCCTTCTGGACCAACGGGAAGGTTTTTTGCATTACGGTTGCCAGCTACGACCATAGGGGGTTGGGGTTGGTACGACATAGCGGACGAGAATCCTTTATCAGAGACGACGAAAGTCAAAGAGAGGGTGAAGGAGGTTTAGGTTTAGGGATATGGACCTTTATATTAGCCCGCTGACAATAATCCGTCCAATGCGGCCACTAAAAATCCCACTGCAACGGGAACGTGCATCAAGGGACATCTCATCTACCATCAAAACGGGCGGTGATGGGATGTAATTGCGATTCTCTGCAATTCGGCCGGGCAATATTTTACGATCGAAAGAGAAACATGTTTCCAAGCAGCAGTATGATAAGTTTCTGATAAGTTTCTCTGCCGCTCGCTTAGTGCAGATGTTTTGACAACGGAGAATAAGATATTTCTACTGCAACAAGTTTCGTCCAGACTCGAACATGAGCTGAACTCGAACTGATGGAATTTGAAACTCCGAAGCCTCGAGCTAGGCTTGAGTCGCAATCACTTCCGAAAGACAGAAAAATGAAACCTCGCTTCATTCGGTTGACAAGCATCACGACGAGTCGACGACTTGCCGAGCCCAGTTCTGAACCTAGTTCAACAAGTCAAATTCATCAAATTCTTTAATCTTTGATGTGACGAGCTCCTGTCACAATAACTTAATTAAACATGTGCAAATACAAGATTACTTGCGAAAATTATCAGCCAGCGAGAACAAAATGGCCTCTTCGTATGTCTATCTTGCGCTTCGTTATTGAAAAACTCAAAGAGATACCAGACTTCCAAAGACATCATGGGCAGACTATGTCGATGACGACGGTGAGCCTGACAACCGACGATCGTGGAAGTACCTGACTCCTTGATCAGAACTGCCAAAGAATGAAGAATACGTCGACGAAAACGGGATTCAGACGACTGTTGAGTATGCTATCAACGAAGAGGGAAAGAAGGTCAAGGTGTGAATACTATATACTAGCTTTAGTGGAAAGTTTTTAAACGAATCCACCAAGATCATTCGCAAAATTAAGCGGACACTGCAAAAATCTATTGTTGACCACGCGGTTGCAGAGAGACAGAAATGGGCAAAATTTGGTACAGAGAAGGGGAATAAGCCTGGGCCAGATAGAGCGACAACCACAGTAGGAGAATCTGTCACCTTGAAGCTGACTGCCGGAAATAAGGTGATTCTTTATCCACATGTCTTCATTCTCTTTTATTTAATGTGTTTTAGCACTCTGAGGCAGAACGTGCACAGGAAGATCCGATAAAGACACGTATGAAAGCGTCAGGTGCAGGAAAAGTCGCCTGTCGACTTTGCAAAGGGGAGCATTTCACCGCTAAATGCCCTTACAAAGATACCCTTGGCAGCCTCGAACAAGCTGGTAAGGTTTCTCATTACGACTTGATTACGATTTGGTGCTTGAATTACAAAATCTTAAGCCGATGACGACCTTGGAACTGTCCCCGAGACTGCGGCACCTGCAGCGTCCTCAGGCGGAAAGTACATTCCACCTTCAATGCGTGCTGGTGCTGGTCGCGGAGCTGGCGAATCGATGCGCGGAACTGGCAACCGAGAGGATCTCCCAACCCTCCGTGTCACCAACATCTCTGAGGACACCCAGGAGAATGATCTCCGGGAACTATTCGGTGTATTTGGACGGGTCGCAAGGGTATATGTTGGTAGGGATAGGGAGACAGGTGCCGGAAAGGGTTTCGCTTTTGTCAGCTTTGAGGACAGAGCGGTTGCACAAAAAGCTTTGGAGAGAGTCAATGGCAAGGGTTATGATAATCTCATCCTTAGCGTCCAGTGGAGTCGTAAGAATTTATTTTATGAGCTTCTATATGCGGATCTTGACACGATTGCTTTTAGAGCCACGGCCAGAGGGAAGATAAGGAGTGTAGCCAATACGCGCGTCATTATAGTGCTCTTAGTTTCTTTTGAAAAGCGACTACCCAGAAATATAATCACAAGAGCAACTTTTTTGACCTTGCGTTGTTGAGGGCTCTGAGTCCGAACACCAAGCAGAATGTTAATGTTCAGAGCGAGTCTGTCTCATCGTCAAATTGTGGCTCGGACGCTACGACAATGTGAATCACCACAAATGGTTGAGCATATCTGTACGTATCTATCAGTGAAGCTCCTGGCATTCAATTTAAGTTTTCCATAGGCCACCCACCGTGTACATACCTAGATATCCCGACCAATTTAAGGAGTGGTTCGAGTATGCGTTGGGTTGGGTTTCATTGGCACATGTGCATGTCGACGCTGGCAACCCCTTTCATGATTTCCCAACTTGATCACTCAAAGCCGCTCAAAACACACTGGGTTGCCATTGCCTCTCAACGTCAACCCGGGTCCATAATTTCGTAATGAGCGCTCAGCGGTGCATCAATTCAGTTCCGGCGCTGTATATAATCATATGATCATTCGTCCCATGAGGTTCATCTCTTGTGTCTCTCCTGCCGGTCAGGTCAAGTTATTCGCTGGTCGAATCGATAACACTCCCTCCAATAAAAAACTTGTATTCAAAACATGCACAGCGGCACAGTACACTCCCGACAACCCTCTGCACAAAGGGGAATGGCCCTAGCGCCAGGAGGCAATCGCAACGCGAATAATATGCCTGTTGATTCTGATGGCCGTGAATGGAGCCACGGACTCTGCGGTTGCTGCAGTGAAGTCGGAACCTGTATGTAAACTAGTTTTCTTAGAAAATTGCGAGTAATTTACCTTTGCTCAGGTTTCTGCGCAACTCTGTTTCCTTGCGTTGTGTATGGAAAGAATCATGAACGCTATAACCATCTCGCTCACCACGGTACACCCGAACGAGACCCTTCCTGCGCAAATACCGCTTGCATTTCCCATGGAATCCTCTCATTATGTGGGTTCAGTTTCTTGTTCCAGGTAAGTCATCTGTTGTCCATAAGAAGGAATGCCAGAAACTCAAATTCATCCCAAGATGATCAATCGAGGCCATGTTCGTGAGCGGTACAACATCAAGGGTTCAACTTGTGGTGATTGCTGCAGTGCCTTTTGGTGTGCACCATGCCAGCTTGTGCAGGAATCGAGGGAGATCGAGCTCGAGGAACAAAGCTTCGGTACACACTAATATGTGTATTTAATAGCTTGCAGTGGAGTTTAATAATTGGTAGATAAAAACATATTCATTTGTGAGGTGATGAATTAAGGACGACATACGCAAAATCAGCAAGACGTAAGGTGTCTTGGCACTTACGCCTACAGATTCAAATGAGGAACAGGAGACGGCCCATCGATCATTATCCTTCTCGGAAGGACCTCAGAGGGAACAACCACCTCCCTACTCTCCTTTTTCAGCGCTCTATTCAACCTTTTCAGCGCCAACACAACCCAACGAGATATGCGAGCTCTCTCTAAACCAGTTGTTGTGCTTAGCGAGCTTCCTCCCTCCTTCCACATTCTCTGGATATGAGGCAGAAGTGCCTCCGCAACTTTGATCGTTTCTTCCGTCTTGTTGTTCTTATCGAAGCATGCAGCAGCCAACATGGCAGCACTGGGAAAATCTTCCGAAATCGATGGGAGGTTATATACAGGATAGAAGGAAGCCGCGAGAAAAATCTCGGAAATTGGATTTCGAACAGAGAGGGAGTGGATAAGCCATCGCGCGGATGGGAGAGTGAGGGGAAGGTTGTATTTCGCAAAATGGCCAAAGACAGTCAAGGACAATTGCGGGCAGGAAAGCTCTTCACATCTTCCTGTGTGGGCATTAATTCAATTGGTGTTTGAAAACTCGAAATAACAAAAACTCACGAACGAAAGCCTCAGCAAAGCAGTCAGGGAACTCACTCTCGCTTTCCTTATACTTCGGAAACAACTCTACAACTCTCTTCATCTCCTCTTCATTTGCAGCAAGGTCCAGCATAGTCAGCCAAGAACGCTTCCTCACCAGAGGAGTTTCTACTGCTGGTTTCCGCCCAATCCGTCGTTCTACGAAAGAAAGCAGCTTGTTCAGGCGCTCAAGCCGCATGGCAGGTGGCAGTGAGTGCCGCTTTTTTGCTTTTGCAGTCGTTTTCTCGTGTGTTTGAGACGACGATGGTGATTGTTCGGATGTTAACTGAGACTGTGTAGCAAAGGAAGGTGCTGTTTTTGCCGTAAGAGTAGCAGGAGAATCTTTGAAGAGTTCCGAGTCCTCCCCCACCAAAGAATTCTCTGAGAAAAGGTCATCACCGACGACGTTTCTCTTCTTCTTTTGAACTAAAGAACTTTTATAATAACCTACAGTGGCCGAAAGAAATCACTCACGTATTGCGGTTGAATGAATTGTCCGAAGTGTCTGTAGACGTGTAAAGCACGTAATCTGAGACCGATACGACCTGCATGCCTGTCCTACGAGTATAGAGGTCATGGCGTCTTTGCTGTCTTTTGAACATTCGTCGATCGGTTTAACTGTTTGATACCGGCGTTCGATCCAAACAGAAAAGGCGCCTGCGCCCAATCAATTTGAAATTGCTTGAGATTTTCTCTTGGGACACAGGTATATTCGTTTTAGCAGTATTATATTGCTATAGAAATCTTATCGTACAACCCCGAGTCTTTTAAACGGAAATCTGACTGAACCTCAACATTTTGATTACATCGACAGTCCTTTAAGGCTGCGATTAACTGGTCATAGTACTAATCGTGAAGAGCCGTAATTGATGTAGAAGTTTATTGTCTTCTATAGTCCACTGCGGTTGATAGATGTCTGGAAATTGCTTCAGACATTGCACCAACATCAGTCGTGACGTTTATCTTCGAATCAGAAGTCAATCTTCAAGTTGGAAATGATGGTTCACAACAGGCATTCACCATGTCAAAACCTTGCTGTGCACGGAGAGCTGCTTGTTCTCCTGTGCTACAAAAAATTCCACTGATTAAAGCGATTGTTCGAGATGAGTCCGTTGAATAAAGTTCTCAGAGTACTACTCACCACTTTTTACCAGCGGAGTGTGCAGCTCTCAAGATATTCTGTATCACCTCTTCGACTTGCGGGTGGGGATCTGGATTTGGGGTGGGATACCCCAGGGAAATCGACATGTCATACGGACCGATGAATAACACGTCTATATGACGTTCACAAGAGTTTAAGAGTACAAATAATCAGTTGGTGCTTCACCTATTCCTTCCACATTGGCAATATCATCCAGGTTTTGCAGTGCTTCTTGATTTTCAATTTGTATCATGACCAAAATATCTTCATTCGCAGAGTCCAAGTACTCTTTCATTGTAGAACCCCATGTCATGTGCGTAAAGGGACTTCCAAAACCGCGCCTTCCAACAGGTGCAAAATGTGCGTCTGCGACTACTTCCTTGGCTTTGGCAGCTGTCGAGACCTAGACGAAGAATGAATCCCAGGGATGAGACAGTGTACAAATGCATCATACCAAAGGAACTAAAATTCCTCGAGCACCAGCGTCAAGGGCATGCTTGATTTGCCAACTAGTGCTGGCAGTCACGCCCGTGGCAGGAATCCTAACAATGGTGCTTAATGGAATGTCTCGACTCTTTCCTTTGATGCCCTCTATGGCAGAAACGATTTCAGCTACGGCCGGAACGAGCGGGATCAGCCCATGTTCACAATCTACGACGATCCACGAAAGATGAGGGCTTGCCAGGGCTACGGAGCGAGCATGAAACGTTCCGGGAAGCGTCAACCAAGCACCGAATGCAGGTGCCCCAGAACTGAAAGCATGGAACAACGAGTGGGACGACATCAAGACTGAATTACAACTGTGCTCGAGACTAGGAAATGCCTCTTATCAGGTCGGCGCGGAGCTTAATGGATAGTCGGACCTTTATTTAAATAATTCCTGCACGACTGAAGCTCGTTAAGAATACCGGAATACTTCGATCCGACAAGTGCAACGTTTTTCGTGAAGTTGGAAGCTGAAACTGTATGGAACCGAAGATCGGGACGGATGATCACGTTTTTGGAAATATTGGATTTCTATTGGATGTATATTCTATGTGTTCAACAATCGTAAGGTCGTAGGCAGAGCGCAGTCCCTTATCGTCCGGATCTAAGTGACGTTTCCTTGATGAAGTGAGAGCACAAGCGGCGAGAACCGCGGAGAACCAAAATGTAGCGTGTATTGCATCCTCGTAAGATAGGCGAACGAATAAGCATGTTTCAAGATCAAGCTCGTCCAAATAGTCTAGGGACTCCCGGACTTTCCTTACGATCTCGACAAAGGAAAAAAAATCAGTTTCACTTGTAACATTAGGAAGAAAGCAAACCTACTTCGTCGATGTCGACTCCAACCAACTTTATCAAAGAAAGGTTCACAAGGTGCTTTGAACCAGTGCGCTCCCGCTAGATATTCCAACGACCGAGCCTAGTGAACGGTAGAGATATGAAACTCGTAGAAATTGCTTAACCAAGTATTTGTGATGGAAAATTTTCAGAATTCTTACCTGCTGTTGCCATTGCTTGATCTTCTTGCCCAGCGTTTGCTATCATGAGGCTTGAAGTAACACCGTTAGCTAACATTTAAAACTTCGTCGTGACATACAATTTCCAATGCTTGACAATAATAAGCCTTCGAGAGGGTGTTAAAATGTCTCAAGGAACAAGGAAAGACCTGACGTACCAATAATTACGCCAACATTAGAAGTCATAAGGGACCCGGACATCAAACTTATAATTACAGTTCCCAAAAGAAGACTAGTGTATCCTAGCAAAGTCGATGCATAATATTTTCCTGTGGCTTGAATGGTTAAACCACCAAGCAAAGTCCCAGAAGTAGTTCCAACCACATTGAAAACCCGGTTTCCGATGCCGATTTTCCTTTAACGGCTTGGAAAAAGAGGGGTATATAAATGTCAACCAGAATCCTGAAGCGAGTCCGAAGAAATTGACGAAATAATTTGCACATAATGACGATGATCCGCTTCGGTGCAAAAGGTTCTTTGGCAAACTTCATTTCGATGAACACAAAAGCCAAGAAAGTAAAAGATGCTGATAACGAGGTGATGGCCATGCGATCTTCCCAAGCGACGTTACGCGGTCCATCCCATATAATAGGGTGAATACAAACAATACGAGGGCTATGGCACCCCCAAAGTCAACGCGCTTCAGTTTGGATGAAAAATTGCCCGAACTCGTAAAGCGTAGAGACCATGGCAATGATTGCACTGACGCAGATAGGGAAATAAGAAGTGCCCTTCGCTGACATGTGAATTCTTCGATTAGACTACTCGAGCTTACCATCGCCATCCAATAGTGTCAGTAAGATAACCACCTAACGAGGCTCCAACAGTATTCCTGGAAGCCCAGAAAATGTTTAGGACGGCTAACAATGAGCATAAGTTAAAAGTGAATGCATCAAAAGTTTGTTTTCACCTTGCCAAGTCCGGGTTTGTGTCAGTGAAAAAGCGCATTTAATTTGTTAGGAACTTACATGCAGCGACCAGAGTCTGATCCATTGCCATTAAAAAAATGCCAATGGCCATTGGAATAACCTTAACAAGAAAGGGAGGTTAAGTCCAAGTCACTAGGCTTACAAATGTGACAAAGTGGCTTACAAAAACCATGTAGGACTTCTGGTGTTGAACCTCACATTGGCGCTCAAGGGCCTGACTGTCGATCTTGGAGGAGAGGGGAAGTTTCATCCGACGTCTTATCGCCCAGGCTCAACAGTTTATTGCGTCAGGAAGAAAGAATCGAGAGAACCGAACGAAACATGATCTTGACGTGGGTCGATGTGCTCTCGGGAAACTGAGACTAAAGTTCGTTTGTTCCAAAGTCCTATTTGGTAACCCCATAAGGCAACGCACCAAGAAAAACCCCTCATCTTTCTCGCCGCATTCACCTGCTTTTTCACACCTCTCCTTTAGTCCTACCTGTATCACATACATGCGCTTTTTTGGGGTTTCGGCAGTCATCAACTGCGGAACCGCCTTCCTGCCTAAACTTGTTGTGTGTGACCTCTCCACCTCGGCGAACGTAAGTCCTACCGTCAAGACTGTGACTGGTCAGTTATACGCTTGTCAATGTCAAAGTATCTATCAGAGCTCAAAATGGTGTCTCTACGATCGGGGACGCATCAAGAGGTGTATGAGAAAGAAAAACGATTCACAGATAGTACGGTGTTGTGACAGATTGGTTATTATTACATAAGGTGCTGATTGTGGGAAACAGCAGCTTGTCATGTTCAACTTCATGTTTCTTTTCGGGACTGTCGAAATCCATAGGCAGCCCAGCTTGCGTCAGACGTCGTTGGATTAACTTGATGTCACTACCTGCAGAAATATGGACTCAAATTTTTGGTCTGGCCGCTGACGAGGATATTCTTTTTCAACCAGGTTTTCCTACTTCACTGGCAGAATCCGCTTGGTGCAGAGATTACTGGAAATTTCGCCTTGATGTGAATGACCCTTCTGAGTGGAATTTGAGGTCTCCTGAACAAGCTTTGGATATTCTGCAAAAGCGAAGCTATGCAACGAAGAAGGTAAGTAGTGGCCCCTATTTAGACATCATTCTGAAGTCGACTGCCTTAGGCTATCATATGTACTTGTAGGCAATGGCAGCAGCTAGCCTCCGAATCTCTTTTTCGGTGTCTCTACGTTACCCATGCGACAATGCTTACCTCGCTTTGTTCAATGCTGGAGGCTTCTTCTGCCGTCTCGACGACTTCAATATCGTCGCATGGGTGGTGGACTCGGAGAATACATCTTGGACGCGATATTCACTCAACTATGGGCCAGTCAATGAACAACATCCAGAATGATCTGGTATCTATAATTCGACATTGTCCCAATGTGGAGATATTCTTAATTCAAAGGCCTCTTGGATCAAGTTTCGGTCCTGTTCTTGATACTCTAGCTACACATGCGTCCCGTCGTCTCCATACAATACATTTAAACGTACCTGGAGAATCGATCTCGAAGGTCATTTGGGCGTTTAGTGCCCTTCCTCATATTGTGGCGGCCCACATCGATGTTGATACCGATGTACCGCCCATCGAAGAAGTCGCTCACCTGGGCTCTGCCGCGGATCTACAACTCAAATTACCTTATCTCCAACAAATGTCCTTACGTGGGTTCGTGGGCGCGTTCCTCGAGCAGCTCGGGGGGTGGGATCTCCCTATGCTGCGTACTTTCGGGATTGATGATGGCACCAGTTTGCAGGACCACCAAGACGTGACTGAATTTCTCAAAAATCACGGCGCGAATCTCCTGCTTCTCGACGTAAATCTCAAGAATTTCGTGAACGTTCCCCTCGTTCTTGACCTGTGCCCTAATTTGCAGACCTTCGCGTTCAATGCTGACTGGCGCATCACACCACACGGTAATGTTGCCAGTAGCATTGTGAATAGACCTCACCCACATATTACTACCATTGGGTTGCACGGATTGACCTACGCTTTTGGAGTTGGATCTCGTTATTTGATGGCGACGGAGAACAACTCCTTCGAGGCTAGCTATGCCGCCCATTCGAACGACCTCAATATGAGCGCACTCAATAAACGCAGTTTCCCGAATCTACAAAGGATACGTCTGCTCAGCCGAAAGGTGCTTGAAGAACTCAACAAGTCGAATGGGCCATCATCCAAGAGTGGGGGTTATGGCAGATGGGTCAGATGGTGGCAGGCATGCGCGGGTGCTCAGATAAGATTAGAGGATTGTACGGGTCACTCATTAGGCACGCTTCCTGGCGAGCCAAAGGGCGAAGAAGAAAGTGATGACGAAAATGACAGTGAAGACGAAAGTGCGGAAGATGAAGAGGAAGAAATGGGGTTCGAATCAGGGGATAAGAGCAAATGGCAAACAAGTACTCTCCCTCAAGTGCCGAATGTCTTAACTCAGCTTATTCGAGAAGTGAGAGCAATGAACGAAACCCGAGATGAAGCTCTCATTGCCAAAGTACGAATACAGAGACCTCCTTCACCATGGGGTACCTAGTATTCCACATTCGTGTCAGTCTAATAGATGTATCCTCAGTGTTATATATGTGATCTATGTTCTACTTTCTGCCCGTGGATCTCGAACCATCAAACGGTATTTGATCATGATGACCGACAAAGTCGCATCAATGATTATGTGGGCATCATCAGCCCAATTTCCTTCGTTTTCTATGTGCAATGGGTTGGAATTTTGATTAAAACCTATCTTTTGTGAAACGACGGTTGGTCTAGGGTTCATTTAGCAGGTGGCAAGATACAGTCTCTTAATAATACAACTAGATAGGTCTATGCCTGTGCAAAGCACCTCTAGTGCGCAACTTGAAGATAAGCCGAGAGCATAGCCAAATGTTTCTGTATTCGGTATGTGGCTGTGGTGCTCTCGCTTAGTGTTGCGGCAAGGCGACATTGGTTCTTATCTCACTTACGCTGTTTGAAACCACGCCGTTACCTTGCAAACATATCCCTCTTGCATTTACCTGCATATCGTGGAGATGTTTTAAGCAGTTCGAAGAGAATTTCCTTTTTTAGACGTTAAGCTACAATTATGATCTATCCCCTTAAGTCCAAGCCAGAAGAACACACCATACTTATACGGAAGTCGAGAAAGCTCTTCAGCCGCCAGTGTCTAGTTAGAAACAAGATGATAGTATACTACCGTATTTTTGGTCAAAAAATAGCAAGAAACAAGTTTTATCGGCAATCACAATGTTAGTCGGAAGTAGGAGTTGTTGTGTTGGCCCTGGGGGCAACCATTTGATGTTGATGGTTGTTAGAGTGTTTCATTTTTTGCTGTCTAACGCTGTTGACTTGTCCACAATCTCCATCCAAGTTCTCTTGTGAAGATAAAAACATCTGAAAAATTAAATAAACGCCTAACCGGGTGGCGGCGGAGTCCGTGTTTTAAACTCTTGTCATTGGGTTGTTCAGTTTGAGCGCCTTCGTGCTAAATACTAGTCCATCTGAAGGAAGAATGTGAGTGGTAATATTCACTGGAACTAAGGTAAAAATTACTTACAATGTCTCTGGTTAGAATCAGCACTCACGGCCCTCTTTAATTTTGTTTCACCCTTTTTGCCGAACAAGTACGCGCATTCGGAATTCGGGTAGTTGAAGCCAAAGTGCGGCCGTATCTCTGTCACAGAGTTAAGGAGGTGATAGATTGCGATCTTTCAATGCTATAAAACCATCCCCAATCAAGGCTTTTCTGGTCCCATATCAACGGAGCTGAAGAGAACTGGTCGTTTTACTTTTTAATACCTTAATCTTCTTCCCTTCTTCCTTGTGCTTCAACTCCCGCAATGTCATTCTTTAAACCCAAGAAGAGCGACGAAACAGCTACTGGGATTCCTCCATATGAGAAACAGGTTGTTGAAGTTATCTACGACGACAGAGAGGCCAGCAGAACAGACATATACGGCCCCACATTTGACTCGGCACGCACTGCTCGCCTCCTTCGCAAGATGGACCTGAATATTGTGCCCTTTCTTGCACTCCTCTATCTGTGGGCTCCTTTTCCTTCCCTTGACATCCTAGTCCATACTTACACCATTTTCAAGCCTTTCTTTCCTCGATCGAAGTAACATCGGAAATGCTCGCCTTGTAGGCCTAGAAAAAAGTCTCCACATGAACTTGAAGGGTCTCGATTACAACGTATAATTATTAACCTGACTCATCGTTTATCATCTCATTTTTATTATAGATCGCTCTCGCGGTGTTCTTCCCGTGGTACGTTGCTGCGGAAATCCCCAGCAATATCATGATGAAGCGCACCAGCCCATCTCTCTGGCTTTCCATTATCATGGTTGCTTGGGGCATTTGTGTGTTGCCTTCCCTTATTTTCTTGAGATTTTTCTAATACAAATCCTCTTAGGCATGACTTGTATGGGTTTTGTAACAAACTTTACGGGTCTCCTCATCGCCCGGATGGCCCTTGGAGTGGCTGAAGGCGGTCTTTTCCCTGGTGTCACCTGGTATATAACCCTTTGGTATCGCAGGCACGAGTGTGGTTATCGTATGGCCATTTTCTTCTCTGCTGCAACACTGGCCGGCGCCTTCGGAGGTCTCCTTGCTCGGGGAATATCAGAGCTTAACACAAAAGGCGGCAAACCAGGCTGGGCCTGGATTTTTATCCTAGAGGGTGCCGTAACTATTGTTGTAGCATTTTTCGCGAAATTCTTCATCAACGATAGTCCAGAAACGTAGGTTCGGGGCAGCTTAACATCATCCGCATTCTGACAAAATATTAGTGCGAAGTTCTTGACTGAAGAGGAACGCCGCGAAGTGAAGGCCCGCCTAAAGCAAGATCGTACTGCTTTGGCTGACGAGTACCATGCCAAGTATATCTTTGCTGCTCTTAAAGATTGGAAGATCTACGTCCACATGCTAATCACGATTGGTATGATTAATTATGCCATCTCAACAAACATGCCGGTCTGAATGCCTCTACTACAGGTATCTACACTCCCCTGTACTCGATCTCTCTTTTCCTCCCTACTATTGTCACCAAAATGGGTTATTCGAACGAGCAATCGCAGCTCATGACTGTTCCTCCTTATGTCGTGGGTTGTGTTGCTACCATTGCTGGAGGATACATGGCGGATAGATCCAAGAAACGCGGCCTCTACATGATTTTCTTCTGTGTGATTGCTATCACTGGATTCGTTCTCTTGATTTCTACTTCAAGACCTCATGTGCAATACGCCGGAACTTTCTTCGTCGTTTCTGGGTACGTCTTGCTTCGTCCATTTCGTATCCTAGCTCATGGAGATGTCAAAGAATCTATCCCAACGTCCCAATGGGTGTCGCTTGGAACGGGAACAATATTGGAGGAGCAACGAAGCGAGCCGTCGGTATTGCCATGCATGTCGGCTTTGGAAACCTTGGGGGTGTCATTGCCGGTTTTTCTTTCCGTTCCAAGGACGCTCCTCGCTACTTCTCTGGCCATGGTCTCCTCATTGGAACGGTCACCATGAGCTTGTTCTTGTGCATATTCATGCATATTTACTTGGTCCGCGAAAACTCTAGGAGAGACATCGAAATGGCGGCGAGAGGCCTTACACTGGATTCTTACACCGAGGAGATGAAGTACGAGGAGAGAGAGAAAGGAGATGATGCCACTGTGAGTGAATTCTTATCAGTCAATCTTAATCCAAATGCTTATTCTTCCCTCTCACATTTTAGTTCTTCCGCTTTACAGAGTAAAAATCTGGCATCACGTTTTAGCAACGATGCTTTCCTTCCATTCTCGTCGTTTACTAGCGCTTTATTTCACGCAGATTCTAAAGCATCTACGTTCCTTATATTATTCTGGACTCTTTACGAGATCCGCGCTTATGATATCGAAGGAGGTCTTATGTAAAATCGTTTCCCTTCGAATATTACCTTATTTAATTGGAGGTATCGAATAATTGGTCACGATCCGGCCCCGGCAAGGGGAAAATTGGAACCCACCAATTTTAGAAAAGATTGGGCCAAATTTGGAAATTATTGGATAAGTGGATCAGTGACCAAAATAAATCAAAATGGACATCAGGTGACACTGACAGCTGAGGTAATCCCCGAGCGTGACCTTTGGTCGTTACGAGCTTGTTTGGACCTGTTAGCTAACCCTGTGTGCTTTGACCGTGTCCCATTATTATTCGTCTGTGCCACCCCGCTCCTTTCACTGTCCACCACATCCACGCTGCTAATTTTCCCCCAGATTCACAGACGAAAAGCTGATATGCTGGACTCTTCAACTGCGGCATTGCCTCTGATTCGCAAAACATTGAAGCGTTCGGCTTCGACAGCCTCGTTACCGACGCCTCCAAGGACGCATCGAAAGCATGCTCGTGGGAGGTCCCGAGGCTCATGCGACAGTGACAGTGACGATTTTGGTTTACTGAGTGACAAAGAAGAGCTGACGGGTCAAAACAAGAAACGACGGACAGAAGAGACAGGTATCGTGGAAGCAGATGAGGAAGCATTTTGGCTCAGTCGTCCCTCAGAGGCTGCTAGTTCGACAAAAATTGACTCTTGCTTGATATCCAAGTCTCAATCTGCGCCTCTACTCTACCGCAAACGCGAAAGTCAAAACTCGAGAATCAATGTGGCACCTGTTTCTCCCCCGCCCTCGCACCGAAAGTCGACGACGATAGTTGCCTCTGCGAAAAATTCTTCTATGTCTGTGAATGCTTCTCCTGTCACGTCGCCTCCTTCGACTCCAAGGACACGTTCCTCTACCAAACGCGTCACATGCGACTTGGCAGAAAATCCGTTCCTGGCGACTCCAGTCGGAAACAGCGACACACCCGAGCTTACTGCAAGCAGCGCGGATCCTAGCCCTCGAACACCCAGCTATGATAAGCCATACATTACTTATGTCTTGTACGTTCATATCCTCCAATTTGTCATCTTCACTTCTCATATTTGTGTTGTAGCCGTGGCACGCGTCGAACCTACCAGAACCCACATTATAATCATGCAGAGGGCAGGCCCCTTTCACCATCTCCCGCTTCTAAGCTTCCTATCGAACATCCAGACTATTCACCTTCTATGCAGTGCCCTCCGAAGCTGCTCTTTCCTGAGGCACACCGGAAACCTACAAAAAATATCAACTCCACACCAAAGACTCGGAGTAAAGCTAGAAGGCTTTCCCTGTCTTCAAGTAATGAAGAAGATGAAGTCACTGTTGAGATTCGACCCAAGAAGTTGAACTTTTTGGAGACAGCGAAGAAGCCGTCGAATAAAGAGATGACGGCCTTCGACCCATTCTCTGCTTGATATAATCAATTCACGGTGTTCTTTTTGTGCTGCTACGACAAATGCGAATCTGCGACATTCTTTACCCTCGATTTTGTCTGTTCTTTAATATTTTTCATTGATTTGCGTCATCCTCGAAATTTGTACCGTGCGATACCTCCTCATATTTTCCCAACATCTTCTCCCTTCGATGTTCTCGTTGCAATTTCTCATGAACACATTGGTAGTCTAATTTGCATGTAGAGATCATTTCTAGCTCAATATTTACCCAGTGATATACTGAAGTACAACGTGCATCTTATTGCAATATGGTCTTACCCGCAATACTGACTTGTGTATCACATCCCAGAACTGGACGGTGACAATGAAAGCGCCTCTTCTCTTACCCCCCATTTACTGGCGACACCTTTTGTTGGAAGGCAGTCGATGCGTCATTTCACCATTTACAACAAGTGTCCAACTCCTATCGACTTATTTGTGTTTAGGACTTTTATTATATGGTCGCAGATCCAAATCAGGTTTACAAGTTGAACCGAAAGATCGCCCTGCTGTGAGTAAAATTTCATACATTCAAGTTCGTAAAGGAATAACACTGTTGCAGAGTAATGGATTCTGCGAGGCGACAGCACAGCCTCCGACACTTCACCAGCTTCCAGTTCGCCGTACTACCGCTGCCCACTGCAAGTACGGATTATGATATAACGTACGCCCATTTTGTTGGTCCTTCTATGGCTGTAGCTGACTCTCATTAAATAGTTTTTGCCCTACAGGCAATTTCCCAAACCAAGGACAACCTGGCATCCATTTCAACTTCCGAAACAAGTGTTTGGACGTTCACGCTAAAGGGACTCCAGTGGGGACCCTCAGGCTGTGATGGTTCCGATTTTTATTGCTGAATATTTCTTAGAACGGAACTACAACGTTGGATTATCAAACGCGGTACTGTAGTACTAAAGTGCAGGTTGCAGGAACCAACTTCTGTCTTGATGCCGGCATGTGTGAGTGCGTTAACTTAGTTTTTTGGGTCTTCAGGGCGTTAACTCGCTCTCTAGATCCTACAAACGGAGTTCAGTTGAAGATTTGGCATAATTTGTCAGCCCAGCAATGGAATTATACGGGTGATAACCGTATCGCTCTAGAAAACCAGGGTAACTCACCTTTTCAGAAGACATTTCAATGCTAAGCCGAAACCACAGATCTCGAACAAGGGGCTATGACAAATGGCTACAAGGTTCAGACGATTGGTTCATGTGCACAAAAGGCAACATTTAGCGTTTTTCAGAGACAAGCAGTGTTCTTGTGATCAAGCTAAGTGGAGTCCAAACTTGGGTCCAGTTCCCGGTAAGAGAGTCAATGACTCGGTCAATATATTTGTGAGTACCCAGGTCCTTCCTCAATTAGAAAGTATACATTCCAGCCGCTCAAGCGCTCATATCCAGTGTGTTCTATCACCGGATCTATGAAGAGTAGGGTCCAACATCTATCCTCGTCGTGTACCACACTCATTGTGGAACGTAGCAGGTAAAGAAAAAAGAATGTTTAATTCTCCAGAGAGATGTTGATAACAAGTCTACTTAGTCCATGCAAGCGTTTATACCTTTTCCTCTCTGTATTCAACTTATCACATAGTCTCGACTATAACAAGAACCAGGAATGTTATCGCTGCGACCGCATGACTTCGATTGTGATCAGATGTCACTGCGATTAGGGACGTCGTATTCACCTTATCACATAGTCTTGACTATAATGAGGCGATCGCATGACTTCGACGATTCAAGAACGGTTGTTAATTTTCTTATTTTAGGGTGATGAAGGATTTCGGGGAAGAACTCCGTTCTGTCACACATTTCAAAAGGATACGCAGTTTTAGGGTAATGTGATGCCTTTCACTCATGTTTAAAATTAATGCGCATCCGAAGCCCGCTCCCGTATATAGAACCTCAAATGGTATGAAAGAGTAGTGTCCACCATTACTCCTTTTCTAAACATCGCCATGTCGAAAATTGTCATCAAAGGAGCCAGCCAACGAACCAACTTTGACTGAGGAAGAAGAACGTCCTCCTCGTCTCGAGATCCATGATTTTGTGAAAGAAATTCTCCTTATACATTCAAGCACTGCGTAACTACCCACATTAATTGCTCATACTCGACTTTGTTGACGACAAACCCTTTTATAGAAATTTGCTAGATAGCTATCCACTGAAACGACGTCTTACTATCAAATAGCAGGAATTCATGCAGCGCTCTCCGCCTGGAATGGGTTCGGGGTTCCCGATGGATGGAATGAATTCTGTGTTCATGGTCTGCCAACCTTCCCGACATGGCATAGACCCTATATCGCGCTTTTCGATGTGAGTATCTGTGGATATGCTTAGGGAGTATCAACTAATCCGGTGAGTTTCATAGCAAGAACTCCAGAAAGAGGTTCTAGCTATCGCAGAGACGTACACGGTTGACAAACCTGGATGGAAGGAAGCTGCTGAACAACTTCGGCAGCCCTATTGGAGTTGGGACAAGGATGGCACTTTTATCCCATCGGACGAGGTCATCACGAACAAAAAAGTTGGAATTACGATTAAAGATGGCACGAACAGAAAGGTCCCGAATCCCCTTTTGTACCCGGACGGGCGATCCACTAATAGGAACAATAATATCAATTGGTGAGCTTGTGCAATCCGAAAATAATGAATTTTCTTTTCTGAACTGCCTTTATTTAATTTGAAGAGAACTCGAAGCAGTCCGTGAGAGTGTATTAGAAAGGGTTGACTCGGCTTTTACTGCCAATTCGTGGGACGAATTCAGCAATCGCTTGGAGGGCGTTCACGGTACTATTCACGTCCGCGTTGGAGGGTCCATGGCTGCTTTCGAGTCTGCACCTTTCGACCCCGCAGCATCATAGCGAAGTCGACCGATTTCTCGATGAATGGACCCTCAGGGGCCGGCTTTGGACGACTGATCTAACAGGTACGATTTCAAGTTAATGTCCGTCTTCTCGCTCACAACCGCTATAGATTTAATCCCCTTTCCGAGTGCACAAGACAAGGTTTGGAAATCTCCGGAAATCAAGCAAGCCAGCACTTTCTACTACAAAAATCCTCCTTTCTCCCAATCCAATAACCTTCCTTCTGAACGTAGTGTCCCCGAACTCCATCTCTACGCTCATCAAGCTATCTCCTCCTTCGCCTCTGAACCTGGACAAGCTTCGCCATCCGTGTTCCTCGACGGACTTTCTCAACGCTTGGGAGTATCTCTTCCGAAATTCGACAATCCTTCAGACCTGGTCGCAGCCCTAAAAAATTCCCTTCCAGACTGGAGACTTCAATCAAAAAGTTCGAAGTCGGCGGGTCGTTCTCCGTCTTCATCTTTCTTGGTGGTGTACCCGCTGATCCCGCTCAGTGGTTGTTCGATCCGACGTTTGTTGGTACATTCGATGTATTTTCCAACGAAAACCCAGAGACATGCAGTAATTGCACCAAGCATCGCGATTCGGTTATAGACGGCTATATACACCTCAATTCTTCAATTTTGAAGCAATCAGCAGGAAAAATCGCACTCGATGAGAAAAATGTACTGCCGTACCTCGAGAAACTTAGTTGGGGTGTCCAGAAGGTGCGTTATACTTCGATATCTATAACTGCTCTTGATATATTTTGCGCTTCAGGCCAATGGAGAGATAGTTGATCTTGATAAATTGTCTTCTCTTAATGTTTCCATCAGCCGCACGCACCTTACTTTACCCACGGGCGCGAAGTATCCCAAAGAGAGCCGGCATGTTCTCTACAACGGGGATAAAAATGGTCACTGGTCGCTAGAAGGATAGGACGTAGGGTTCATCAGAACGTGTTCCAACTTCACCGCTGTCGATTGAAGATTGTAATTGTACGTACGTATTCAAGTTCAGAGAAATGTAAATTGTGTCAGTATTGTCAAAATTTGTGAATCCATTGTGAAAACGGCGGAAGAAGTGAAAATAAGAAATACGTCGTCCAGCAACAGTCGGTTAGTTGATTCTTTTATATAATAGAAAACGTAGGTCAGAGTTGGACATGCTCCTACCACAAATTGAACCACTGGCAAGTGTGGACACTTTGCATGATGCTGTATTTCTGTGGTTCTTCATCCCTATCCTTCTGTGAAAAGGTTTTTTATTGGACGCCCCTCATTCCCATTGTACCCTACGGCCCGTTATTCAGACGAATGCCCTTCCCACTCTTTATAGGACCAACAATTCAAGTGAGCCTGGACAGCTTAGCAGATGGCGAAATTTTGACCTAAAGATACTAGGCTATAGATGAAGAAGTCTTGCAAATAATTATCTCTTGCAGTACCTAGTGTGATTTATACTTGAGGCTGACTAGCGCTAAAGGGGCATGCAGCCGCCGCCAACAACATGATGAATAATTTACGTGATAAACTTGTACGCAAGAGCGGGATTAGGTTATGTAGTCTATCTTGCGAGAACGGTAGAGTTAAGTTATAGATATTGAATTTGTCGTGTACATCCCGTGCTATGTTCGGAGTGATTCAGGAAGGTATAATGTTACGTGGGGGTTCTGAGGGAGCAGACATCCGACGAGGTATGTTCCTATTGGGTTCAGGATTCCCATCTCCGGCCGCCCTATGGATGTGGGGAGCGAGCGTTCTGGCCACTGTCTGCACAATTTGCCTATTGACCTCGGCAGAATTGGGGAATTCCTCCATATCAAATGCCTGTTCTCCCATTTCTTCCTCGTCAAGTCCGGTGCTCTGGGTATCATCGGAGGCACGAACTTTTGTGAAATTGAAACGACTTGTTATTTTGAGGATTATAAACTACCGAAGGAAGGTTAGAAAAAAGGAGAGACATAAACTGCGACACCTTTGAGGCTCACCGTCCATAAGAACGCCCAAGCCATTGCTGCAGCGGAAACAGCAAGTTGGATAGGGACCTGCTTCCAATTCTTGTCGAGCCATCCAAGTGGTTGCTCAGTACCAAACACCTCAGATTGTGCAAATATGCCAGTGAAGATGCTTCCAAAAAAACCACCCAGTCCGTGGGAAGCGAAAATCTACCCCAAAAAAGAACTAAAAACTTCCTCTTGCCATAGAATCAAATACAACGTACATCTAGAGAATCATCGTAACCACCGTACCTCTTCAATTCTGGAGCAAAATAGCATATGACACTTCCGGCGACACCAAAGAATAGAGCCGCCTCTGAGCAATTAATTGAATTTGAATATATTGAAATTAGGTGTTCAAGGCAACTCACGAGAACAGACGTAGCCTGATCCTGGAGTAATTGTGATGAGACCAGCAACGACGCCGGAGCAGAAGCAGACAGAGCTCCATTTTCCGTGGCGCTGATAATTCTGGAAGGACATCATAAATCGGCGAAGTTAAAAAAAAAATCGAAAATTTCCTTACTATAAGAACTCCGGTTATTCCACCTGCCGCTGCTGCAATGTTCGTATTGATGACGGCCTGAACAGCAGTAAGATTTGCGGATAGGGCGCTTCCACCGTTGAACCCAAACCAGCCTATTTGACGGAGATCAATGACTAACTTCTTATTGCTGTGTTGCTCAATAGAAACATCTTACCATACCACATCATGACTGTGCCTAGAATTATATTCACAAGGTTGTTTTGCGACCATTTATCTTCAGGTGAATATTGATACCTTGGCCGCAGATACAGAGAAATTGCAACTGCTGATGCACCAGCACTTGCATGTACCGCGATACCACCAGCGAAGTCCAGAACACCCAATTTCCTCCCCCAACCAATGGGATTCCAGGTCCAACAAGCAATTGGGTTATAGACGATGGTTGACCATAAAAATACAAATATTAGGATTGGACCAAGACGGCCCCGCTCGGCGACGGCACCCGTTGCAATGATCGCACTACGCAGAAGAGAGGATCCATAGAACGACAAGGAGAGGATATCAACAGACTCACGTCGTAGCAGCAAACATGAGTTCGTAAACACAGTAGAGACCCATGGGGATCCTGGAAGATTCCACTGGAGGTTGGACAGATATGTGTGTCAAAAAAAAATATCCTTGAGTGAATTAGGCGTCATGATGTGGCGAAGCTTGAAGGGTGATGCACAACACACTGTGATTCCCAATGAATACGTTCCCCCGATCACTGAATGACAAACTAAAACCCCACAAAAACCACTGAAGAAAAAAGATGATCAGCTTGCTATGATTTTATTGAACTCGTCTTGCATACCTCAATCGATACAACTGCTATAGAAGCCATGGACACATACAGAGCGGAAAGAGAATTTTTCCTGCGTAGAAGACCTGAATAGAAAAACCCCACTCCAGCAGCCAATATGAACACATTTCCGACGGAAGAGAGCACCCAGGAAACATCTCCAAGATTGTAGATGGATTGCTTTCCGTCAGCATCGGTCTTCCACACTATGTCTCCCGCTGGAACAGAAATATTAATGAATACCTTACACGATGTAGGAATGAAACTCACAAGCGTTGTAAATAACTTTCGGCATCGGTACGTCACGCAGCTCGAAACGTTGTGATAGGAGGGCTAGAAAGACCAAGGAGACAGAAGACGAAATGAGCAGTTTTTGCGGTAAGCAAAACCTTTTAAACCCATTCAGGAACCAGGACCGACAAACCTTGTATTCTTCTGACAGTTTCCGGTGCAACACTGACGTACTTACGGAATTTGAAATGCATTTCCTCGAGCGCTTCTGAAGGGCCACAAAGTCCATGCCATGAGTGAAAGTCAGAGACAGAGGTGAGCCCTCTTACTCGTACATAACGCAGAATGAAATCAAACGGTGGGGTTGGGACCACAAACGTCCGCTGACCATAAGTTCTGGAAAGTCGGAATTCAAATCTTAGTTGGCAGCTCTAGACCGCATACCTGATATTAGGTGAAAGATTTATTGCTTGCACAAAGGGGGCGTACGGAAACAACTCGTAATTGTCGACGGGCAAGGGAAAGGGCCGCAATCGAATTGCCATTGCACGTCCCAGATGAGTTGAGAACAAACGACAATGGTTATGAAGGCTGATGGTGTTTGGTTTTGTTAATGATCAGCTCCTTTGCCCTCAGGTTTTCGCGTCCGAAAACATCCTCTCATCCTCACCCCTGTAATAATTGCAGTCGCATTCGCGTTCGCTTGTGCTTTAGAAAATGATTCCACGGGTTTTCTGCCTAGGTAACCTATAAATTTGAGGTGAAATGAATTACTCCTGTGCTTACCAATGATCGCCCAGTTTCTTGTACTCGGAATCCTCAGCATTTCACATTCCACCTCCCATCCGCAATGTAGACTTAGAGATGCCAACCAGATACGATACATCGAATACGAGCTCTTGTGACTCCCATCGCCACCTAGATTAAGACTGTTCACAAAATCGTCATTGGGGATCGGATAGTTCGCGGCTGTTGATCTATCGTATTTCGTGTCAAAGGCCCATGAGCAACATGGGATGGAGATGTAACCTGACGCATTGTACAGAGTAGATACGACAGGGATCCAAGGGGTTAATTCATCAGCGTGATTGCCGATAATAAAGGCACCTGGTTTGAAGTATGTGGGTGGCTTGTCACTCATGGGGTTGAAAGCGTGGACTTTCAAAGCAGCGCAGGTGGATGGGGGATAGTGCTCCCATGAAGTACGAGCCCTAAGATCAACGCCAATACCTGCATAGCCCTCCGAAGTGAGGATGTGGGTCAGAAGACCATTTCCACATCTACCATGTTTTCAAACCTTTTCTCGCAGTGGGACAATGGAACTTGAAGATCTACGCACCCAAAGTCAATGAATCCTGCTGGGGGGCGTGGCCAAGTCCTCCACGGTTCAGAATCGTTGTCTTTGACCTCAGATTCACCGATCGAGCGGAAGGACCCCTTCCAGAGGAGCATGAGAAATGTTGCAATTCCGATGTCCTAATCATGGATCAGAATAACGACTGACGATAGCTCAATAAGAGGGATGGAGTACTTCAAATACATGTTTGAGTGGGTCGGTAACCTCTTGCCATGTAGACACCAGATGCTTATGTCGCTCCCTCATGACAAGATAGAGATCCTGATAAGGTTCTCGTGGAACCAAACAATCATGCAGGACGCGTTTCTTGTAGTTTGTCATTGCACCCCAGCCATATCGATGTAATGTTTCTAAAAGCGAAAGACATGTACGAGATAATCTCGAGTTTAGATCGGTCGATGTGCCGGTTATTGGTACTACTTCAATCCGTAAGGTTGGAACTTTGGAAGTGAGGTACCGAAATGCTAGATGTCGAACGGACGGGTGATAATATGGGAGAGAAGCGCCGCCGTCAAGAATTGGGGTGAGGATGAGTGTGTCTGGAACTCGTAGATCTGGGGATGCCGAGTATAAAGTGCAGAACTGTTCTAAAGCGGGATCCCGTTCAGGCCTTCGGGGTAGAAGTTTCCTGTGAATATACCGTATCTTTTCAAGGTTTTGGAAAGATGGGATCCATTCCGGAAAATTGAAGGAACCCTCTCGAAGAACTTCGGATCGAAGAATCAATGTTGAGTTGTATTCTGGGTGATGAATCAATTGAGAAACGGCCATTTCAAACTGGGCAAGTCAACAAATTCTCGTCGTTCATCAAAAAAACTCACAATTCCGAGCGGAAAATTGGCCGGGCAACTTATGATTGGAACCCATGATTTATTGTCAACGGTCAGAACATCATGAAGGTGGGCATCGTTATAATAGGGTTCGAATTTTGGTGGAGATGTTTTGTTCAAATTTGGAAACATATGACTAAACATTTTCAATTGGTTTTGGCTTATAAAGCTTTCTCCGTGGGATCACTTGTGATTTTTTACCTTTTTGAGGAAATCCTGCTGACTCCTGGACAATCAACTGGGAAGCTTTGCATAAACTTGGAAACGTCACCGCATGTGCTGATAGGTGCTGATGAAGCAAATATATTGGTCATGGGATAAACAGTCTAAATGGGCCCAACTCATGCAATAGTTTTGTGAGATTCTATGTGAAGCCACATCTGCATCACACTTTCGAAACTCGACCTTGGTCATGATTCTTCCCTTCCACCCTCATTCCCTATTTAACTCGAGGCACAGCGCTCCACGATAACCACTTTGCACATACCGCTCCCATGTGTTTTCCTAGTAAGAAGCAGGGGAACAATTTCTCTGATGAAGGAGCAGTTGGTAATGACAGCCTGACTAAAGCTGCCGAAACACCAAAAGGTATAAAACCGGGTCATTGCTTCAGTTTAAACGCACCCCTTACCCGTTTTTTCCTTCAGTAACAATCACACTCGCAGAAATGTCTTCACCCAAAGTCGCTATTGTATTCTATTCATTGTACGGCCACATTACCAAGTGTAAGTGTCCACTAGCGTGATCGCAACATTAACCTACATGTATGCGCAGTGGTAGAGGCCGAGAAAGCTGGCATCGAGAAGGCAGGCGGCAAGGTCGACATCTATCAGTGGGTTTTTTATTCTCAGGTTACTGTTTCCAATTCTCATCACCATTCTTTTCTTTTATCAGGGTACAGGAGACTCTGTCCGAAGACGTCCTTACCAAGTTGCATGCCTCTCCGAAAAGCACCTACCCCATTATCACCCCTGATATTCTTGCCACCTATGATGCATTCCTCATTGGCGTTCCCACCCGTTTCGGAAATATGCCTGCTCAATGGAAGGTTTGTACTTTTGTCATGTACACAATTACTTGTTAACAAACAATTTGTGTTCCTCTACAGGCCTTCTGGGACGCTACGGGCCAACTCTGGTCAGCCGGAAAGCTTGCAGGCAAGTTCGTGGGTCTCTTCATCTCTACTGGCACCTTGGGAGGAGGTCAAGAGTCCACTGCCCTTGCGTTGATATCCACTTTTGCCCATCACGGACTCATTTATGTTCCATTGGGTTACACTAATCATTTCGCGTTGGCCGCCGACCTCTCCGCTGTTCATGGAGGTGAGTTCTAAGACGACTCTCACAACGACCTCTGACCAAATCATAACAGGTAGTCCTTGGGGAGCCGGTACATTTGCTGGAGCCGATGGTTCTCGCCAGCCTTCTCAATTAGAACTTGATGTTGCGACCATTCAAGGCGAAGCATTCTATAAGTTCCTAAAGAGGGTTTCCTTCTAGATGGACTCTACTGTTAGACACCGACGTTAGCATATAGTTTGTACAGAAACGAGACCAGTAGATATTTCGAATTTTTGTGAAAACTTTGTCATCAGATCGTAAGTGAACAAGATTGCATTATGAAGTCCGAGGAGGAAAAGGTTTGAGATTTGACATAATTCCCGATTCAGATAACAACTATCTGTATGTTAACTTGAAAAAGTTCCAGCGCGCCGAGATCTATTACCTAGGATCTTGGTGAGGTATTTCTATATAAATGACGGCGAGGATACAGCAACGGGAATACGGATCGTAGGCACTGGATCATTTCCCACTTATGCCAATTGTGGGATGTTCAGACTTCGACCACTCCACTCTTTGTCCGGAGTGAGAGAGAACCCGGCGATAGCGTCAAATCCATACGAGAAGCAACTTCAGAAAGGCAAGTGTAGAGCCTTCCTTGAATGTATATCTTTGGATTTACAGTCTTAACCCATACACGTGATAACCCATAACTCCCATATGGATCCACCAGGTTGGTTCGCAGGGATTTGCACCCCATAACCCATATTACCGTAGGCCATACCCCTCTGCGGCCAAAACCCATACATTTTGACAGGGGGAGAGCCATATTTGGCACAATTTGGTAGGCCATTTAGACCGAGCAACCCCGAATATTGCCCAAATAATCAAGTAATCGGATAAACTACCTGTTTTAAGGGGCCCCACCGAAATCAATGTTTCGTGGACTCGCCCACCCGGCCCCCAGCTGGTACATATATGACTTTGGCAAGGTTGCTTCAACATATATTAATCCAGATTAGTGCTTAGTGCATCATAGGTGCAGGTGGATTGAGATATATTGAGGATCTAATTGGACAACAAACCTGAATAATTCCAATAACCAACTATAGATGGTCCTTAGAATAGGGAACATACCACAATCAAACACTGCTAATTTTTTGGATTTTCGAATATTTTTTGAACATACCTGGGCTAGCCCATAACCTCCCATACCCCATAGCCCTGGCTGTCCACCGAGGGGTATGGGTTAAGACAGTTTCGACTGTATTTTCGATCATGTATATATTGACAGCTAGGCACTGAGTACTGAGTACTGATGCGATGAGTTCGTGTCACGTCGTGTCCAAGAACTTTGGCCAACTCAGGTGACAGACAGATTGGTCTTATCCTTTCTACCTGCGCTCACGGAGCAGACCCCAGTTTGAAAGGTATCATGCTGAAAACCTCCTTCCACTTGCTAATAATCAGGCTGTGCCATTTACTGGGGGAGGATTGGGCCGAAAAGTTCAGGGGATCTAGATCCCCGTATGAGCTCACCGAGGTCAAACGCGATATTTTCGTGTCAGATTACTTTGGACTGTCGGGCCTAATAAACGCTCGTAGGAACCGAGCTTCTTTGTCGTTTTGAATTTAGCTGCAACGTTAGCACCATGTGCTTTGCGATATTTCTCAGCTTATACTTGATGATATTTAAGGGTAGAGTTGCCCCTCCAAAGAGTCCACCAACCTTCCCTCCTATTCAGTGTCAACATGACAAAACTTATCAGTTTGATTACTGGAGCCGCTGGTGGAATTGGCAGGAGCATAGCTCATCGGCTCTCAAAAAATGGTTATCATGTGGTGCTGACTGACCGTCCCGAACGACACGAAGCTCTTGTTGCCATTAAGCAGGATATCGAAAAGACGGGAGGTGATGCGACAATACATTCTGCTGATATTTCTGTCGAGAAAGAGGTAGATATAATGATTGCTGAGACGGCCAAACAGCTAGGGGGTTTGGACGTTGTATGTGCAAAGTGCTCTACATATGTGAATATTACTCATAGTACGCACCCCCCATTGGACAGATGGTTGCAAATGCAGGTCGTTGTATTTCCAAGCCATTCCTCGCCTGTAAGTGACAGGAACTCAAAGTTTATTATTGAATCTGACATTCTATTCTAGCTTCCTGTGAAGATTACCAACAGACTTTCTCCGTCAATGTTATGGGCACCTACCTCTGTTATAAATATGCCGCGCAACAAATGATAAAGCAAGGCCGTCCGGGCGGGCGCATTATCGGTGCTTCCTCTCTTGCCGGCAAGCAGGGTATGAATACCAGCTATAGTCTTGTTTGGGAGTGATATCATATAATTCCCAGCCTGGCCGTTGCTCGGTCTCTACTCGTCTTCAAAATTTGCTATCCGAGGCCTAACTCAAGCTGTTGGTGAGTTGCCACACGCTAGCGGCCTTTCTTGATACTTATCAATTTGTGTTTTTTCAGCCAAAGAACTTGCAATGCATGGTATTACCGTTAATGCATATGCTCCAGGTGTGCTACACTGTTTTCCTTTCATTTATTCAAACTGAGGAAGAGTAGGACCTGTGGACACTACCATGTGTGCGACTGATTCTTTAAAATACTGAGCGCATTCAGACCAAATCCACGTTTTAGTGTCCATATTGAGAAAGGACATAGCTAAATACTTACCAAAGGTGAGATCTCTAATTTCTACGTTGAATCAACACTCAATGGCTCCCAACGTACAGGGGCAAGTAGACGCGGCGATAGCGGCAACTATTTCTCCTATGGGACGAGATACAACTCCAGAAGAGGTGGCAAGTTTGGTATCCTTTTTAGTGTCAGAGGAAGCAAGCATGATTACAGGTATGACCGCTGAACGCTTTTGAATTTTTGACTTATAACTCTCTGGACAACGTGATGCCAGGCCAGACTGTGAGTCGAGTCTTCTGCTGAGTTATTTTTCTGTCGTTGGTTTGTTGGAACTGAAATGTTGGATTTATTTTCACAGATTTCGATCAACGGCGGAATGTATTGTGACTAGGCACAGAATGCTGATCTCACGATCCAAAGTACTCATGGAAACATTGTCAAACCGATACGACTGAAAATTAATGAACGACAAACTTTGACGCCAACGTGCTATATAAATAAATTTAAGCATTGTTTCCGAGGTAACTGTCAGTGCCGCTAACTACAACGAAACCCATGGATATGTATATCTACTATTATAATAAGAGGTTACTCGAAGAAAGTTATGTAGCCAAATCTCAAAATTTGTCCAAATTGAAATGAGAGGAAATTTATCTTCAACAGATTGCAATGTATTCAGTAAAAAAGCCGCAGTCGTCGATCTTTCTCCTAATCGTTTGTTTCCTGCTTCTTCCCCTTTGACATTGCATGGGGCTATCTCTACGTAGTACTTTTTCATATCTCAATTCCATTTGTGTTTTTCAAAAAGTTTTGATGGCACATTATGATTTTGTTCGGGTGGTTGTCGTATTAACCTCTTATTTCTCATACCTCCTCAAATTGTCTTTCACTTTATCAAGTCTCATCTTACTTCGAAAAAAAAAAAGAGAAGTAGCTGATCTGCCCGCTACATCTCCACCACCTGAAGATTATGTCAATAACATCACACAAAAATGAAAATACATTCAGAAGAATATTTAGAAAAGTCTTTCAACTCATAAAATTACCCTGCACCGGGAGTGAGACAGCAATGCCTCAGACTGATTCCCTTGCTTGCAAGGGCATTGCTCCACCGAAATTCGAACCAGAAATGGCCAGTGGCGTATTCACGGTGACGAAGCCAAAATTTCAGCAAAAACTGGTCTGTGGTCGCTCGCAAGAAGCCCATCGTCAGAAAGTACAGAGACAACTGAGTATCGTTTTCCCGTCCTTCCAGGAATCAAGTCAGCAGAAGTTGTACAAGACAAGAGACGAGGTCAAACCATCCACCGTTGCTCCCTCCAAAGATGAAATCAATTCTCGACCACTCACTCGTGTCGGCAGGTGAGTTGAACCCAGTGAATGTCGCAAAATTCCCCGATACGTTGCGTCTGGGAGTCTGGCCGCGGATGTCTACGAGTTTGAAGTCGGGAAGTTCCTGTGGCGGGATTGGGGATTTTGCTTTAAAACTCAAGGGGATGGCCTCGGGGGATGCGGTTCCAGTAAGTATCTTGTATGCGCCAGAGTTTTCGCCGTTTGATGAGCTAGTTAATTTCGTTCAGATTGAACTCGAACAAAAATACGAAGGATGGCCCAATATTCACCTGTTCAGGTCCCCTATGACGAAAACAGGAGATTTTGTCTGCACCGCTTCGTATCGTGCTCGCCAAAGTAACAACGACGCCCCTAGGCGACGGGCAGGGTCGGAGGCGTGATCCATGTGGGTGTTTAGAAGAGTGAAGGTCAGATCCGGTTGGGAGGTGAAGGCGAAACGTCCGACGGTGCAAATACGACAGAGGTATGTACCCGGGTACTTCGATGGTTCGAAAGGGTAATTTCTGAGGAATATAAAACATGTATCACGAAACGGTAGTGAAGATAGAGTAATGGGCTATTGGAAACTTACGATAACCAGAAAGTATCGCTCGCAATCAATTTCAAGTCCCTGCAAAAATAGAGCTTTAATGAAAATTCGACACCATTGCACGCACTTTTTGAAGAATATAGGGCTGAATTCGCCAGCAGCATGTCCATCTTCACGACCGACCCCGATCTAAGTAGCATGTTATAGAAGTATCACGCAAAGATTTAATAGACAAACACAAACCCATGACCACTCATGACCAAGGAGCTCGGCCAAATCTTTAACTTGTCTGAGAAGAGCCTCTTGGAAGCCTAACGGAGGAGGGCACGTTAAGGATGCGACGGGTTAAATGGTGACAAGGATCCTGACCAGCAACAATGGGACCCTCGGATAAGATCTGCTCTGCAACTGATATACGGCGCTTGCTCCACGGTTGTTCACCCTCGGAGCGGAGGTAGTTGGGCTGCTGAAGAGGATCTGAAAGGTTGGCAAGTGACTGTTGCACAGTAATTGAGTCTGGTTTAAGGTCGTAGCGGATGTTGTAGGTAGCAATGCGAATTGCGAGAGAACAATCCATCATGATTCATGAAGAGGTTCGCACCACGTTTATGTCTGTATCGGACTGCTAACAGAGTTTCCGCTCAACATTGTCACCCTGCTATTTCCCTGAGAAGCGAGCAAGTCCTACTAAGTCAAAAATCTGCCATACAATGTCCAACAACTGAATTTTCCACTCTTGAATCACCAAGTTTCGCATCCTAGCTTCTCCAATTATCTCAAAGGGAAAGCTACACGTGACTTTATGAATGCATAGGATCATGTGACGTATGCATTACTGCGGTTAGACTACACACAAAAAATTGTTTCATCAATTTCCTGGTTACAATTTTACATTTACATTTACTTTTACAATTTATTCTGGAAGAGACCTTCATCTTCTGAACAATCCGACGCTCTTCCAATACTGAACCCACATCCCCGCAT
>QDKV01005316.1_pt1 | contig 51309 bp, 62 predicted proteins | sample 1861101 | NCBI WGS metagenome assembly QDKV01 (sample SAMN04275158, study PRJNA302643) | Fungus metagenome, whole genome shotgun sequencing project. | isolation source: fruitbody | host: Mallocybe terrigena | place: Sweden | collected 2013
GACATGGAGCGGGGGACAGACACCTGGCTCTGGGATCGACGTACACTTCGGCTTCATCGAATTAAGATAGCTGGTTCAGACACAGAGCTGGAAAGCCAAATCAATGAAATGGTTGACCTGTATGATAATGTTACGCAATTTTCCTGGCCTAAGGAATGGACCGATGTTGTATGTTCTGTCTTTCGAGGTAATTAGGAGGAGCGCTAACAATATGACCTGCAGTCATACATTTCTGAAAGCGACCCGGTCTATAAAGATCATCGAAATAGACTCTTCAGGGATTACACGTCGTATAAAACGCAGCACGCCCCAAATGTTCCTGTAATGGAGGACGACGTTTGTTTGTCCATCACCAATCACCTTTCTATCCTCTTCAAAGCTCTTGCGAACGCTGAAGCCAGTCAGTACCAAGCTGGGATCAGCGAAGCAACTGAGAGTGCCATGAGAAGCGCATGGGACGACATTCTTAAAGCCACTTGTTGTTCCCCTGAAGAGACTCTATCGAAACCTTTTTTGTTTGTTGCCTCCATCTTTTTTAACCTGTTTGTTACTAAATTGGATCATAGTGTGGAGAAGACTATTCCTTTGCCTAAAAATCGAGCCGTTGAACTTGGGGCCCTGTTTTCGGCCGAACACCAGGGTCTCCTGCTGAAAGATCTAACCTGGAAGCAACTAACAGAAGCGAACAATTCTAGGTTGCCGACGGCCATAATTCTGGCGGCGTCGGCCGCCTTTGCCTCGGCAGTTACCAATCATTCGTCCATCGAAAACAAGGGTTATACGTTAAAGCAGGAAGAGAGGGCTTACGAACCGGCCGGAGCAAGAGTCGACGGTGTAGCTTGCTTGGATTACTTCGTTAGGGAGTCGAAGGCCACAGACAAGCGAGCCAATGTTGATAAATCCGTTCGATGGATGGACTCATTCTTCAAGCTTGTCTCGAAATTTCCAACGATCAAGAAGAAGTGCAAAAACTCGGAGGAAACCAAGGAAAGCCGTGACAGAAAAATATCAAGCGTCAAGAAACAAGGAGAAGACCATTCAGCTTGCCTCATGGCTCCTTGCATCACGAAGAGTTTGCCGACTTTTTCATCACCACCAGTTCCTGAAACTACTTTTCCAAAACTTTTTGTCCCGTTCATATTTGCAGAATACAAACGGAATACTTATAGTCTCGAGCAAGCCTACCACCAAATACAGATGTATTGTATCTTTGGTGTCGAATTTCTTGCTTCGATTGGACTAACCGACTTCCCTGTTTGGGGCCTCGTTACTGCTGGAACTCGAGGCTCAATAATTATGGCTTGGAAATCCACAAAGAAGGAATCGAATGACAGTACTCATCAACAAGTAAGTTTTTGGGTTTAAACTCTTGGTGATGCAATGTAATGTTTTTTGATCATAAGACGGGATATAATATCATCATCGATCGCTTCACGTGCACCTTCGACTTAACTGAACCCCTGCAAGCTTTGCAATTAATGTCATGCCTTCACCGAATCTACAAACTTCGTGGAGATCTGAAGAGAAAGCTAGACGAAGTGGGTGTCCCTTCATGGTTGAAGGGTGAAAAGGCTGCCTTCAAGGATTGGATGATGCCGCCAAAACCGAGGAAGAAAGCTGAGGCTCCTCAATAATAATAGGCGCTAAAGGGCTTGGCGTGGCTGTATTTTTCTCTCTCGACCCAAAATTCAATTCCTTCTCACTTGAATCAGTCCGCGTCTGAACAACTTGTGTCCATGCAATTCTTCTAGTAGTCCAATGTATAAGCTACAAACCAAATCGTGCATAAAATTTTCGATAAGGTTGGGTCAGGTTCCGGATTGCAATACACTGAGTGTCAAGATCCTGACATTTCGCCCTAACCCAAGTACCTCAGATGTCGCCAGTCTTGGTCGTGTGCCTTCTATGTATTCAGTTATTCGGTGCTTGTCAAGTTTGAAGTCTATAGTGTAAATAAGGTTTGCATGCTTCGGGTGGCAATGACTTCATTTAGACTGTGTGGTAGGCTGTCCCCTATATCTTCTCAAAGGAGATTCTTCTCTCTTGCAACGATGGTCTATTCGAAGCCTCGACCTGTGCAAACTTCCAAAGTCCTCATATTTGGAGCGGGAAATTTTGGCTCTTGCCTCGCTTCGCATCTTGGAGACGTTCGACATGAAGTTCACATGTGGGCTCGTGAAGATCGTATCGTTAAGCACTTCAACGAGCATAAACGGAATCCTGTATATCTACCAGACCATGACTTCCCAACGAACATTAACGCTATTGGCCCAGAATTTCCAAACAAGGAGTTCATCGACAACATGGATGTCCTACTCTTCGCCATTCCAACACAGTTTCTGAGGTGAGCGACGCGGTTTTCTACGTGTGGCTGATCTGAACGACAATAGGGGAATACTCGCAGTGTTGCGGCCGGCTCTTAACCTAGATAACCTTCCACTTCTAATTTTCGTGAACAAGGGTATTGAAGTTGGGACAAACGCATTGACTTTGGAAATTATCGTGGACACATGCGGTTCAGACGTTGCCAAAGCTGCTACATTCATTGTACAAACCCTATTCCTTTCCAATTTGCAATGGACTGATTCTCGCTTCTGTAGTCGGGTCCTTCTTTCGCAAAAGAAAGTACGTGAACCTCGAAAACAGGGAGTACATTCCCCACTCAAAATAGATTACAGTCGTTTTGAGGCAGCCCACTTCTGTTTCCGTAGCCTCATTTACAGAAGAAGAGGCTGTGAAGGCTACTGACTTATTCCACCAGCCTCATTTTCGGTGGTACGTCTCGCAAGAACTTTTACCCGAACTTTAACAGTGATAATTTGGGCCAGCTACACCGGAACTGACCCTATAGGCCTTGAACTTTCAGGCGCATTGAAGAATGTGTACGCCATTGCTGCAGGAATGTCGGACGGTCTTGGCTATAAAAACAATGCTCGAGCCAGTTCGTGATCCATCCTTTATGTGCTGCAGAAATAACTTCTCATGTTGGATAGTGATCATTACGCGCGGTCTATCTGAGATGACCGTGATCGGAACAGCTTACGGAGCGTCTCCCTTGACTTTCTTAGGGTTGGCCGGTGTTGGTGATCTATTCTTGACCTGCAGTTCTCCAACCAGCCGAAACTACACTGTTGGATATCGCCTCGGGCAAGGCGAAAAACTAGAGGATATTATTAAGACCCTGGGAAGTGTTGCTGAAGGTGTTGAGACCGCCAAGAGTGTGAAAAGAATTATTGACGAGCTCGGAGTTAAAGCACCGATTGCGACTTCGGTGAGTGTTGAAGGCACACAAATTATTTTTGACCTTGATTGAAATATTTCAGGTATATGAAGTCCTATTTAACGGTAAGGGACAAAGACTATCTCCACGAAATCAGGTCTCATGGATTGATCACGCAGGTAAAGACACACGAGACGCTGTCAAGGAGTTGAGCGAACTTCCGCCGTCGAGAGAACTAGAACTCCCACCGACAGCAGGAGTTCCAGCTCGTCGGCTCATGGAAAAATTGGGCCTGGACATAGAAGAAGTGACGGGCCTGATACATCCACAATTCAAGCAGAATAGTACTTTGTAAATTGTAGTAGATTTTTGGTCTGGATCCTGCGGAAGACAGATCCGGAATGGAAATTGATTTGAGATGATCACATCACACGATCGATCTTGCCGTTTCCCCACGGCTGTTAATTTTTTTTTTCTCCCGGAGACTCCTGCTGTTAGACAAATCGATTTGTGCTGATACGCTCGTTGTCCCTTCTTTCTCTTTTACCTCCATCTGTGTTCTTTTGAAAAGTATTCCTAGTCTTGTTTGCCCAAAATGGTTTCTTCACTCTGGAAGGCTTGCTCTGAAGGTGATCTCCAGAGGGTTCAGGAGCTGCTGGTCGAGTCATCTGGTGTTGATATCGAAGTTAAGGGTGAGTATGATCTTTCCTCGGTGTCATACACGTCGGTGTTGTGGATTGACGCGTTCTTTCGCCAGATTTCACAGGTATCACCCCACTTATCGAGGCAGTGAAGAATGGCCACGTCGAAATTGTAAAATTTCTGATAGACAGAGGTCCGTAATGCCGGACACGTATGCAGCTTCATCTTGCTGATTTTCATTTATCCCAGGCGCTGATCCAGCCAACTCATCAAGAGATGGACCTCCCGAAAGCTACACGTCAAATACTTCCATTCTTGAACTGTTGCAAGCAGCCCGAAACAAGACAACATTTAATGGAGTGCCCTCCCAGCAGCCTGTTTATGCTCATGAAGGGACTGACGATCCAGAAAAGCGCTTTTATGCCCCATTTCCTCCCGAACCTTACCTGTATTATCCTACATTTAATGCTTCCCTGCCTCCTATGACTGATGGTGGGGCTTATTATTCCTCACCCCTGCCTCCGAATGGTCCCGTCTCTCCCAACGGTGGCATTGGCCACCTCCCTCCTCCAGAAATTGCATGTATGATACCTTGCAGATATTTCCCTGCTTGCCGCTATGGTTCTCAGTGTATGTTTATGCATCCTCAAGGGCCTTACTATCAAGGAGCTATGCCACCGTATCCGCCGTATGACTCCATGGGAAACCCATATGCACCACATTATTATCCCCCTCCGCCGTCATTCCAGCAGCCACCAAGCGCACATTCAGTGCAGCCTGTTTCTCCACCACCCAACCATGGCATGCATGTACGTAGTCCGTCAGAGGCGGTCTCACCAGGGCCAGTTCCCACGCCGTTCAGCCCAAACGGTACATCTCTCCCCCCTCCCGCGACGTATGGTCCCCCTGTCTATAACCTGCATACACGGGTTCCAGTTCCTATGACGATTCCTCAGCCCAACTCCCAGCCACCCCATCCCCATCCCGGCCCGCATTCCCCTCCTAACTTATATGAGACTTCTGCTCCTTTACCACATTTCATTCATTCAGATGGACCTTATCGTCCTCAGGGCCCCCCTCCGAATGCACATTATCGTGATCTTACATCTGCGGATGCAACTGAAACAGTTTCGGCTGAAAACAACTCCGGTCATCCTACCGGTGTCAATGGTATCGGTCACTATCGGCGGGAATCTTTGCGCCGTCCGTCGTTTAATCCAATACCTTGTCTGTTCTTCCCATCGGGAAGGTGCAAAAATGGGTACGGCGCTTCATTTTCATCTTACATTCTCATTTTGTTCATCCCATTACAGAGAAGAATGCCGGTTCCCACATATACTCCCTGATGGCGCTACTGCACCCAATCAGTCGACTTTCCGTCAGTCAAAGACTCAGAACGGCCCATCCCGTCCTCCACGAGGTCCCCACGTGAATGGACATGGGAATCTTGCAGAAAAACTAAACAACCTCAACCTTCGTGACGATCAACGACTGAAAAATAATACTGAGAGATCGAATCGGCCAAACGAGGGGACACTACACAAATTAAAATCTCAACCAAATGGCAAGCACCACAATCTGAGTGGGTTTAACGGCCACCACAATCACATTAAAAAGGGCCAGCATACAAGGCAGCATCCTCAGCGTGTTCCAAGCGCTGACGAATTTCCCGTTCTGGCAGGTTCTATCACGCCACCCAAAATTGTCAACGGGAATGGCCACATTGGCTTGACTGCTGCTCAAGTCCTTCAGGCTCCACCGCCAATGCGAAAGGATGTAAGCAAGGATTCGAGTACACGCAATACGACACCCGAACCCGCCCGCGGTATGCCCTCCAGTGTATGTGATCTCCTCTCGATTCTAAAGTCTTTGAAAGTCACTAATCATTCAATTTAGGATATTAAGATGGAGGTCAACGGCCACGGGCAAGAAAAGACTACACCGACTCCGGAACGGATCGTTCCAGCTGCCGTTGACAAGCATCCTGTTATGTCCTTCGCAGCAGCGGCAGCTGCGAATTCTACGTCAGCTTCTGATACAGTCAAAGAGGTCTCGGTTTCCGCCTAGAATCAACTTGGATTTTTGTTTTCTTTCTCCTATATTAAGCATGCCACTTCCTGTTTTTTCTTCGGGTCTTATCTTGATTTATCACTACCCTCCATTTCTGCTCTTTGTCGTTTTAATGCTTATCCATTTCTGAGCTATTTATTCTGCTCGTACCGTTTGAATTCATCGACGTTTCTACCTTTCCATTCATCAAGCATTTCTTCCCATTCTGGTTCCGTTTTCTATTCCTGTAGACAACAATTCTTGAACTATATAACTCATTCTTCTCACATACATTCTTCGAAAACTGTCTCATGATATATGCGCTGAAATTCTCCACTATGCCAACATCTTTTCTCTTGCCTTTTTTGTCGCATATAGCCTGCAATACAGAACCGAACCCTACACTATATCATACTTATGCACCCATGTCAATACATTCCTCATCTCCACTCCAGGATATGATGCTACCTCCCCGATGCGATATACCGCAGACGAACCAGAAGTTGTCAAGGTTTCCGAAACTTCTATAAAATTTGATGCAGCCACGATAAGGACGAGACCAATACCGTTGTTGAACGTTCTTGCCATTTCCAGTGGTTCAACGTTCCCAGCTTTTATTAGCCACCGGAATACAGGTGGTAAGTCCCATGTCGCAGCGTCGACGTAACATCCAAGCCCGTTTGGCAGCACTCTAGGGAGGTTTTCGATGAATCCGCCGCCTGTGATGTGTGACATGCCTTTTATGAGTCCCGCCTGTGCAAGAGGCAAAACTTGGGAGATGTATATCTGAGTTGGCTCGAGGAGAGTGCGACCCAGACTGACATCGGATTTCCAAGGACAAGGAGATGCGAATGTCAGGCCGGCGCGTGAGACAATTTTACGGACGAGAGAGAATCCATTGGAGTGGACGCCAGAGGAAGCGAGGCCTATGAGGACATCACCAACTATGATGTTGGAGGAGGGAAGGATCAAGCTTCGTTCTACTGCTCCTACAGCGAAGCCTGCGAGGTCATAATCATCTGTGTTTAAAAATATTTAAGCATAATTCCTGTTGAAGACAAATGTCGAAACAAGAACCTTCTTTATACATTCCAGGCATTTCAGCAGTCTCTCCACCGATTAACGCACAGTTTGCCTGCTTGCAACCCTCAGCAATGCCCTTGACGACCTTTGCCGCTACATCTACATCAAGCTTACCACAAGCGTAATAATCCAAAAAATATAACGGCTCCGCGCCTTGCACCAGCAAGTCATTCACCGACATGGCCACAAGATCGATGCCGACGAAATCATGAATACCCGTGTCAACGGCGAGTCGTAGCTTTGTACCGACACCATCAGTTCCGCTTACCAGGACGGGATCTTGGTATCCTGTCGCTTTGAGATCGAAGAGGCCGCCGAATCCCCCGAGTTCAGCATTTGCACCCGGTCTTTTAGTTGACCTTACGAAAGGTTTGATAGTTTCGATGAGTGCATTCCCCGCGTCAACGGAGACCCCTGCTTGCGCGTAAGTCAAGTTTTCAAGGTTTGATGAAGAAAGTGCTCTACAGAGACCTCAGTTGAGACACGACGATAAATAAGGCTGTTCACCTTACCGATGAGCGATGTCGCGTCGGTATGTTTTTCCTTCAAACCCAACTGTGTCCACTCCTTTGTAAGCAGCTTCCAACGCCTCTTGTAGCGTAGGCGCGTATGCAGTGACAGCCAAAACCCTTCCACCTGCTGTCACAATGTCATCACCAAATTGCTTCGTCCCAGCATGAAAGATCACCACGTCTGGAGCACCTTGGATCAGGTTCAGAAATCCTGAATTAAATTCTAAAACATACTTGAAGGTAGTTCTCCGAATGTAATTTTCTTTCCCTTTGGGTAGCTCCCAGGATATCCCTGAGAGGCAAGGACGACGGTGATTGCGGTACCATCCTGAAATCTTATAGGAACAGAATCAAGGCGGTGTTCTGCACATGCCTTCGACGACGTGATTTCGAGATTTCGGCATGTAATGGTCAAAAACTTACTAGAAAGAAAGCGACCAGGTCAACGTTTTTGTCTAAGAGCAGCATAAGAGCTTCTGTTTCTGGATCCCCAAATCGCACATTATATTCTAATACTTTTGGTCCGGACGGGGTGAGCATGAGTCCTGTAAAAAGGGTTCCAAGGAAAGGGAATCCTGTATAGTGTTTTAGTGTTGATTCCAATGTATATCGGTACGCGGAACCCACCTTCTTTTCTCATTCCATCTACAGTTGGCTGCAAGACCTCCTTTGTGATCCTATCCAAAACGTCCTGGGTTGCTATTGGAGCTGGGACATAAGCCCCCATACCGCCTGTGTTCGGACCAGTATCGCCTTCACCAATACGTTTGTGGTCTTGAGCTGCAGGGAGGGTTACTATTGTGTACCCATCAGAAATCGCCAGGACTGAAATCTCTGGGCCGGTTAAAAATTCTTCGATCACAACTTCTTCACCTATTCAGCATATTTAGATATTATGGAAATAGGCAATAACGATCTCGAAATTTTCGTACCTGCACTGCCGAAGATATTAGCAACCATGATTTCCTTCAGCCCGGCAATGGCCTCGTCGATCGTCTCGGGAATCAACACACCCTTCCCGGCAGCCAACCCACTTGCTTTGAGCACGACTCTATGTCCACAAGTCTTGACATATTCCGCGGCGGAGTCAAACTCCGATGACAGAAATGTTTTGAACTGGGGGGTTGGGATATCGTGGCGAACCATAAATTCTTTAGCAAAAGCTTTTGAACCTTCCATTCTTGCTGCAAGAACACTTGGGCCAAAGACGGGTATCCCAACTGATAAATTTTAGCATAATTATTTCTAACATTAGCTTTTGTGGACGTGCCTTTTCGAAAGAATGTTTCGATCCCATCAACTAATGGTTGTTCTGGTCCTGGAACAAGAAGATCGACCTAAAGGCAAAGGGGATTGGAAAGTTTTATCTGCTTGATATACCATAAGCGACACACTTCATGCTCGACCGCAAATTTTACGAGTTTTTCAAAGTTGTCAGGGGAGATGTCCGTGATATTAGAAGTCTTCGGTTCTTTGGACGTTCCTGCGTTTCCTGGACAGACATAAAGATGATCAAGGAGAGGAGACTGAGACAACTTCCATGCAAGAGCATGTTCCCTGCCGCCACTACCTAGCAGCAGAATTCGTATGGGCATGATAAGATGAGAGTGAGGAAATTCTAGATTAGGAAACTGCGGCTTTGATCACCAAACTTCAAAATCCGAGTGGTGTAGAACGCAAAACATCTGGATTGTAGATGGAATATATGTAGGATAATTGATAGAATATTGGTAAATGAGACAGGAAGTAAAACTGAACTGCAATTTGGGAGTCTGAGAACTGATGGTGCCATACATCCGACAATTGCCAATTACAAAAGCAACGTATTGTATTCGGGGTTCGCATCAAGAATGTGTCTGCCCGCTTGTCCAATACGGTGGTAACAGCAACAGCCAAGTTGTGCCAAAAAGGTGGCGGCAGCTTTCAATGGTCATGTCGAAGGCATGTCGGGTTGCCGTAGCCTGTCCAGGGCCACGTGCCAGTTAACTATTAAACGTTGAACTTAGTTCATTTAGGGACTCCTCCTCCAGGTCAGCGACAAATCTTTTTTTCCCGTCACGTTCCTTCTAGTTCCTCTGGAAAGGAAAATATATAATTGCAACCTGGGCATGGTTGCGCAGCGAAAGGAGGGTGTGAGTCTATGTTTTCCCCATCTTCACAATTGGAATCAAGCTGACCGTGTGTATTTGATGTTCACATTAGCCTCAAGGTCGCGACCTCCGTGCAGAGACTTCCCCAGACGCATCACAAGCCCTTCATGAAGGCATGGGTCGCAGGGATCCCTCAGAGCGTAAATTGACAAAACCAAACTCTGGCCGTTCCCTTGCATCTCAATCGACACAGCACCGTCCAACCACCGCTCCTCAGGTCCATTCCACTCCAACCGATATAACACGGGATGCCACGGGCCAGACTTCTCCCGTCGAGAGAGAAGTAGAACGGAGCATACTTCCGCAACAATCGATTAATGATATCAACATGTCAAGAGAGAAATCAAATATGAACCTGAAGGACATTTGGGCGTCTGTTCCTCAACCTATCTTGAGGACATTCTATAAACTTCACAATCCCCTCGGTCCGCGATGGTACAGGAATCACCACCTGATTCCTCTGTCGCATCTGAAACCGTCCATGCGTCCTCCTACATTCTTTTCGCCGTCCTTTCCTCCCATTGGCGCGTCATCTTCGCCTGATTACCACGACGAGGGAGACGAAACGAGCAGAACGCCCTCCCATTCCACTCCTGATTCGTCTCAGACCCGTGTTCAGGATGGTTTAAAGCCTCGTTCCCGTAAAACGTCACAAACTACTCCCGATGCAATCGACCTCTTAGATTTGAGCGATCCATGGGGACAAAATTGGCATCACCAGTCACCTTATGAATTCGGGCAAACCACAACTTTCGTTTCGCTTGATACATATGATGTAAGTTGCAGGCACCAAGTTGAACATTGTGACCTAATCTTCGCCTTCTAGCTCTATAGTAGGACAAGACATGCCAGCTTTACGGCAACAACACAAGGGCGAAATAAATCCATGGCGCCATCTCCCCTATCTCAGTCAACTTCTGCAATTAATCTACCTTCACAACAACCTACACAACCCGAAATTAAACTTCCTAGGAAGTTGAGTAAGAGAAAAACGACAAATGTCACCACCGTCTTCCAAGATCCTCCTGTGCAGGAGGACTCTAACGCGATATCGACACCAGCACCTCCCATGGACCACTTACCAGCCTCTCCTCCAGACGTTGGGCCGTCAATGGATTTTCCTTCCAAACGTATGACATTTTCTCCATCTATAGAGTCCCATATGTCATCGCCGCCACCAACGTTCAAGAGGGAGAAACGAGTGAGCATGCTGAATCGGCTTGCGAGGAAGTTTAGCATTCTGAAGAAAGGGTTTGAGACCAGTACTTCCGGGAATGATGGGAGGCGCAATGCTGAAGCTCAATCTGCCGCTAATGCCCAACACAGCACGATCGGCCCTGAGATTATATCTGAAAAATCACTTGCTTCAATCCCGCCCACCATTGCACCAATGGAGCAGGAACCGGTCAGTGCACAAGACAAAACTCGTACATCATTCTCTTCTCTTGAAATCTCTTATTCTGTTATGGGAAAGTTGACTATTGCTAATCCTGATCCATATGGAGAAGAAATCGAGACCCCAGACGTCTCCCAAGACATATCGTCTCACCCTCTTGCTCCTAAAACAGAGGAGAGCCTTGATGTCAAAGAAGAAGCTTTCCTTGAAGAGCTTTCTCAGCCAGCTGTTGGTCCCATTTCTACATCTTCCCCTCAAGCCATGCTAGAAAGAGTTCAAACATTCGTCGACAAGCCCTTACCCCTTCCACAATTAACGATGCCTCGATTCTCTCGCCTTGTCATTTCCGACATCATTCCTCAAGTAATCGAGCAGCCATTACCACCTTTGCCTCCGAAAGATACTAAGAATGCGGCTGTCTCATCTGCTGCTCGTGAAGTTACACCTCCATCCCCAAAAATACCCGAGATTCTTCCAGAACGACCGTCTTCTCCAGAAACTCAGCATATAATTTACCCTATCCCAATGCCTAACATGTCCATTTCGCTCGACCATACTGCTCAAGACCTGAATGTTTCCCTCTCTCCCCCTAGGCAGGCCCAGAGTTCACCGCAAAGACTCAAACCCTCACCGTCTCCCCACAACACTGCTTCTCCTGTAAAAGAAACCCCCGAAACTCCCTACTCTGAAGGCAGACGGACGCAGTCTCCTCCAGCAGAGGTGACTACCCGACGCATGTCTCCAAATCAATCTCTGTCACATCAACGGTCATCAAATCGAAATGACGCCTCTGAAGCGGCACTAGTCAGCAAACAGCAATACGCCGTCCGTCCCTCAGTCAGTAGTCAAGCCTCCTATGAAAATCGCGAACGCCCGTCTGAAGTGACCAGAACTCCTGTAAAGACGCGTTCTAGTTCTCGTCCAGAACCATTTGGCGATGCTGCTCCCGAGAAAGTTCCATTTCCGAGCATGCCGCATCGCATGCCTTCGGATTCACCAAATGGCAAAGGTCGTTATATTGATTCACCCATGTCGGCGTCTTCAATGCTTGCCAACCCACCTACTCCAGGCGACAATCGACGTTCGATAAGTGGTTCTGATCTCTCATCTGTTCCACCGACACTACCTCCAAAGAGTGTACGTCATCAAACGCCTCCCCCGCTACCGAGAGGTACGAGCCCGACAACTAGGCAAACAGAGACATTCAAGCTCGTGAGGAGTTCTTCTGGAGATGTATATGCGTCTAGTCAGACAATTTTGGTGCAGGGTCAGCAATGGGAGGTCGTTGAGTCGGTTGACGTTAGGAGAAGAGAACGATCTACCAGATCAAGGGACAGGGAGAACGAGAGGTCCAGAGACCATGAACGTGAACGTGAAAGAGATTTACAACGTGAACGCGAGAGGGAGCGAGAGTCAGAACTGGAGAGAGAAAGAGAACGCGAGGAGCAAGAAATAGAACACGAGAGAGAGAGGGAGAGGGAACGGGAACGGGCGAGGGAAGAGAAGGAAAGAGAGAGGCAGAAGGTCAGAGAAAAGGAAAGGGAAGAGCGGGAGAGGGAAAGCGAAAGGGAAAGGGAAAAGGGAAGGGAAGAACGCGAGAGAGAGAGGATGATAAGAGAAAAAGAAGGGGCAAGGGAAGAACGGGAAAAGGAGCGAGCCTTGGAGAAAGAACGGATAAGAAAAAGAGAAAAAGAGAGGGAACGAGAAAGGGAAAGGGAACGGGAGCGACACCGACAGAGAGACCATGACAAGGACAGGGAAATGCAGAGGCAGCAGGAAAAGGACAGAGAACGGGAGAGACTGCGTGAAAAAGAAAGGGTGCGTGAAAAGGAAAAAGATAGGGAGAAAAGAAAGGAACGAGAGAGACGGGAAAGAGAGAAAGAGCGGGAACGGGAAAGGGAAAGAAGGAAAGAACGAGAGAGAGAGAAGGAAAGGGAAAAGGAGAGGGAAGGGAAGAAAGAGCGCGAAATGGAGAGAGCCAAAGGGAAGGAGAGAGAAAGAGACCGTGAGACAGACAGATATCGAGATGGAAACTATGAACGCAAACCAAGGGACTACGACCGCAAATCTCGAGTTTACGAGCATCGCAGCCGAGATTACGAACCGTGGGCCAATGGTTTGGAACGCGGATCTCGGGAAGAGGGTAGGTTGAGAGAACCAGAACGCAGGAGAGAGGAGAGATACTATGAGAAAGGCAGCTCACGACATGTCGACGATTCAAGGTTTAACAATGGACGGTCTCGAACTGATGAAAACAGAAGTAGTCGTAAACAGGATGATTACAATTCGACCAAACATGTAGCGGAGACGTCTTCATCATCTCACCAACTTTCTCAGTCTCTTCCTATCGAAGCCGTGGAACCACGATCTCTTCGATTGGAGCGTAACCCATCCATCACCGCTCGGCCGACATCTCAACTTGCTTCAGCAGACGAAATGAACGCAATCCGAGCTAAAGAACAATGGGAACTGGAGCGGTTGTGGAAGGCTCGTAGCCTGTACGGAAACGAACCGAATGCAGCAGTGACTGATTTCATACCTGGACCTGGTTCAAGGAGCTCGTCGAGTGATGACATCCCTGACATGGATCCCACTCCTCCCATCCAAATCTATGGCTCCAGCCATACGGCCTATGTAGTTCCAACGCCTTTCCACAACCAAATCTATCACTCCATGCCGACAGCGCCACCGCCTATCATCTATTCTTCTCGTGCATCTATACCCAGCATTCCTGATTCCCTGTCATCTTATGAACCTTATGAGAATTTACGATCTTATCCGGGACCAGCTTATGCAACAGCATCTACATCAATTCCTCTACAATCCCCCAAATCTAACCCCCTTCCTGAACCTCCCCGTGAGTCGTCTTATCTACCTGCACTATCTACAATCTCTCCATCTAAGCAGCGGTCAACTGAGTACTGGACATACAATGGAATCACGACTGCGCACTAGGATTCTTTCTACATTTCACACTATCTATACATATTATTCATCTCTTTGGTTTTTCTAGTGTATTATCTCACACGGATGCTTTCTTCTGGCTTGCGACTTACTGGGGACCATAATTACTGTTAGTAACTAGTCAGCAGTGTTAGACGCATTGTATGCATAATGAAAGTGTAATGAAAGATAACACAAGACAGGAAGAAAAAAATTATGTACTACTTCGGTTCTAGAGGAAAATTGGTGTCAGGGTAGTCAGACCAGGGACGATCAGGGTCCAAGAAACGACGAAGCCTGGCAACTTGGGATGAAAGAAACATTAAGATAAGCTGCATCTTAACGTCCTCCAACTTTAAATGCAAAATCTCCTCGCATGCTCTCAGAGCTTGTATCCTCGTCGTCACGAACATGTTGCCGGAGAAACCCAACTCTCTCAGGTTGTCGATGAGCTCGCCAAATTCTGAACACCAGGCCAACACGCCCAACTTTTTCTTATCGTCAGAATTTTGTACTTTTTTTTATACAAAGAAAGGTGATCGTTACCTGTCCGAATTCCTTGTATTTTTGATATAGTACATTTGGTGCGATAGCGAGAGCATATTCAAATCCTTCGTTTTGCTCGATGACAAAAGGTGAGGGTTGATATTGGGGCTGAGGTGGTTGGTCTGGCTGGGGCTGGTACCAATCGGGTGTTTCTTTAAAATCGATTCCAACTACTGGAAGAACGAACGTACCGGAGCTCTTGAGGGAGGATCCTGGAACCATTTCACATGAGTATAGTCCACTTCTCCACCGAAATCCACTACATCTGTTCTTTTACCACCGTATTCCATGATCGATGGAGGTGTTAGGGTAGATGGAAATTATGATCTTCTTCTGTTGGCACGAAGGGATGAAATGCGAAGGAGATCTTTCGCTCGTGACTTTAAGCGCTGAAAAGTACTGGGGTTGGTGGAGTTACTGTCCGAAGTAGGTGATAAGAAGGAAGGCGGCCTGGAATGGGACGTCACTGCGGGTCTCAACGAAAGTGCTAGAACTGCTGACCTATCAGGAAGAAAAAGACTCTCATTAGAAAAATTATACACTTACAAGGATCAATAGCGTCCGGTATGTGCGTGGGGGGCAATGGAAAGCTCGAAGTAATGTGTACAAATTCTGTGAAAGTCGGTGTTGGCGATTCTGTGTAAGTTGAGATCCGATTCGCTGACGTATCTGGTATTACGAGAGGAGGAAGGTTATTAGAAGTGGACCTGGGAAGTTCGACGGTGATCGATCCGAAAGATTTATCAAGGGGTAAGGGGATGCGTTCTGGTACGGTATGCTGCCTAACAATGACACGGTCGTCGACGATGGATGTTGAAGGTGTTGGTAGTACAAAAGAATTGACTTCTTCCCTTGTGACGAGATGGAAGTCTTCGGGCCAGTCCTCCTTTGCGAAGGGAGGCTCAGAATCCTGAGAAAAAAGTCGCCTCCTGAATATCGTACGATTGCGAGAGTCGACTGTGCTTGGAGATGACTTCCAGGTCAAGTTGCGCAGCGAGCCACGAAGGCTGTAGGCAAACTTTGACTGGGAAGAGCTGCTTTGCGTAGACGTTTGGGCCTGGGACAAGTTCTTTGCAAATGAACTTGTGAAGGTGTGCAATACACAGGGTTGGGGGTTTAATACAAGTTCGGACGCGAGGCCAACTCGTGTTCCCACCTCAAGGTAGTCATCCGAAATCTATTCACCTTCCTTGATAGGGAACTTGCTCGGCAATTTTCTTTCAGGGTCCACACGTGAGGAAGAAAGAGTCATACACGAGATTCGCACATAAAACTGACGGCATGAACTAATATTACAACAATAGAGGGACAAGAAAATCCAGGTTACATCAAACATCGATAAGATTCTGCTGAAAAGGTGAAGCCGATGAAGGAGTAGATCTCAAACCACGTATGAAGTCCCTCACGCGACGGGCGCCGCCAATGAATTCGGATAGATTGGAATTGAAGAAATATGGGCCAATGGTTGAAAGCCATGATATCAGTATCAATGGGGATCCTCCGAAACGACCATAGATTGTTTGGTGGTCATCGAAGGGATATTGAACACCGATCGTCCGAACAAAGGAGCCAGCGCCGACCTGACCGACATCGTTAAATCTACCACCACCAACTCCACTCATACCACCCTCGCCTCCATCGCACCACAAGACCATGCTACCCAACTCTTCGGCCCGTTGTTTTGCCTGAAGCCACATGGCGTACCCAACCGTTTGGTCCCATGTTCTAGCTGGTGCAAGAATTAATCCGGGCCGAGCATCTAATTCTGCGAAGGGAGACGGGTTTGCAAAGTCGAGGCAAATGGACGCGGATACAGGAATTGGTCGTGTATGAGTCCCGTTTGGAGCCCATTCGGGATTGCCGATCCCATGACCAGGGTTTGGAACTTGAGCATAGAAAAGACTGGGTGGGGTAGTAGAGCTCCTCAAACGATATGATTCTGCGACTAAAGAACTGTTATCAGGAAGCCACTTGACAGGGGTACCGGAATGGTCTACTTACATGGGACAAGATTCCGCTTGTAGTAAATTAAATGGGGTTGTTGGAAATGCTGCGAGACAACAGCGAGTCCCGTGCGTGTGAGCGCCTTCCTCCCTGTGGGATCATTAGGATCGCTAGTTGTCTCTTCAAATGACACTCCAACGTAAGGACCTGTTATCTTAGCACGAATCTTGTCGAACGCTTCCTCTTTCTCGGTAGCTGAATGAAAAACAACGGCGCCTTCTGGCCAGAGGATTATTCTCGCACCCGTACTGCGAAGCTTGTTAGTCTCTGCAATATAATCGTCCAATGTGAGTGTGTGATGCTTGTATTGATGGAACGGAGGAATGGCACATCCAACCGTCAGAGGAGTAGCCGCGTTGACCTGAGATATGGGAAGAGGAAGGGGGTCAATAAAGAAGGATGGGATAGTAAGAAGAATGAGGGAGACGGCGAGAGCTTTGCGCGCTATTGAATTATCGTTGTGGGTGTGACTCTCGTCGAAATCGTCGTCTTGTCCCATGTACCATGAGGTGACCGTCTGTGAAAGGACCACCGCCCATGCACCGATGATCCAGTTCTTGCCTGCTGGTCCAAGGTAAGGGACAATCCAATTGTACGTATCGGCATTATTTGCGACGCCCCAGGTTGACAAATGGCCAACTGGACTGAGGTGGGAAACCGTTACCCAGAGGGTAGCCCATATGGTTGGAAAAAATGCGACTTGCGACCACGGTGATACAAGATGAGTGGAAAACTTTGTTCCGGCCCACAAAACTGCAAGAGTAATTGCTGAAAGAAAGGCTGAGAGGAGTGAAAGCACGATAACAGATTGTGCCGCTGATGAAAGTGCTTCAAGGGAAGCTTGAAGCCTGAAAATCGTTCCTCCAACTGAAACCGCCAAACCAGTCAAGATGACATTGAGAAACCGATGGCTTTCATCCGGACGAAAGAGAAATGGGCTGTACGTCGCAAGAACAGAAAGATTGAGAATCACCGCAATTAAAGAAGAGTCTGGCCGCAATGCCAACGAGGACGTGGCAAAGGACAATGTGATGAAGAAAGGATTTCGATAGTCTGTAAAAATTGCACGTCTAAGATTCATAGCGAATATGATGCGCTTGTACTTTGGTGAAGGACTTGATAAGAGCAACCCTTCAGTCGAATGGACTGCTGAATCGTTCTTCAAAGTACTCGTCAAAGAATCAACGAAAGCAAGCGCCCAAACTCGTCTCTTATTTGTTTCCCAAGGTGGCTGTGTCAACATTGCTGTGGAAATACTATGACTTACAAATGAGAACATACGTTAATATGATATACATTGTATTCCTCCTTTTTCTGGGCGTACTCGACAATGTAACATCACACCGCTCAAAGTCGTCAATGCATCATGCATCAACGCTAATCAGGGTCGGGTTGATTTCCCCCGAAGGCACTAACATCACGTGGATGATTTGAGCAACCAAAAAAATTAACAACAAACAAGTATAAATCATAGAAATATAGTACTATTTATAGTTATCTAAGAAATTGATACTTTCTTAACTCAGTTTCAATCCGCTTGTTATAAAATCTACTAATCTTATGAATTCAATCCCCAGGGTGCAGATCTTCCGCTAGGGCATGCCAGTGACTAAGAATAATGGACTTTAGATGGAAAGGTTCATTTATCTGTGATATATATCTTTGTAAGATTGTGATCAACGATAATCGATAAGGACTCGCTTAAGATTCGAGAACCATATAAAAAGGGTCTTGCGAAACAGTTTCCCTTCATCTCTAAACCCTCGTATTCACCCCTTCATACGACAACCTCGTGTTTACTTACTAGAGATGGTCAGTCAGACACTCCAATGAAGCCGCTCTCTGCATTGAATAATTGACATCCTACGCTTAGACATCTTACACTGTTGGATACCAATGTGGTGCTCCACCAACGAACAAGTCCAAGTGCGAGACTTGCACATGCGAGAAGTAAGTGCATTTCTTAAAATGGGGTTATGTAACTCCCTTTTGATCTTCGCATCGATAATTTCTTTGAAGGTGCTCTTGCAAGCCTGGCGAATGCAAGTGCTAAACACCATCAGGAACGATATCTGGTGACAGAGAGAGCAAAGGCGGAAACTAAATTGGACAATTGTGTACTGAACTGAATTTGTCGTCGAGGGATGAATAAATGTGCTGAACATATAAGGATTCCTTTTCATACAAAAAAGTCACAGAAATACACACCAGCTTGCAATAATTACGGGTGCGAGCAGCTGTCCACTATCCTCCTACGTCGGCTGCGCAAAAGGATCCGCAGTTTGGTCCATCAAAGGACCACCCATAAGCCCGTCTTGCGGGTCAAGTTGTGCGAGATCATGAGCACTCGCCAGCTGCAAGCCATCAGGTCCCAACCCAGACATATCCAATTCAAGTCCATCATCCTTCTTCCCTTCATGACCGCCTATTGTCGCATCCAGCTTAAGAGATGGATCATTATTCAAGCCATCATCATCATTGGTAGTCATGTCAAGCTCAGAGTTAGATTGTATCAATATAAGTTGCGGTTTCGGCGAAGGAGGCACCTCGGACGGACGGTCCTGATTGGCGTCCATATCTACATCCTTGACCTGTGTAGGCTCGTTCCGGGCTTCATCTTGGTCGTCCTCATCACCTTCTACGCCCTCGGGTTCGTCGGGTAGAGGGGCAAGAGGCTCGTCCACTTCGTTTTCTTCATCGTCAAATTGCTTCACAGAAAAACCGAGGTCACCGGAATTCCACATGTGCAAATTTAAGCAAAGGCTCACCTGAATTTTTTCTGTCTTGACCCATTTATAAACTTTAAAAGACGAAGAACCGCTTGGGGCGACCCATAATTTCTCCCAGCAAGGGACAGGTTGCATTAGTTGTCTTCGAGCTGCTTCTGTCGACGCGATGCTAACTCCGATCCTTCGTCTTGTCGCCATTATTCAAACAGTTTACAGACGGTCGTCGTTGAAATGGTTGTTCGGAACGAGTAAACGATACCTAAAGATGGACGAAGCGTCGAGAGAGAACAGGTCACCCTACGATTGTTGTGGTTTTATCTAAGTTCGTGACGCTTGTCCCAGCCAACTCATCTCACAAACCAAACTTTTAACACTCAAAGCATTATTCCGGTCTTAGTGCTAGTGGCACATTAATCAATCAAAAAAAAAAGACTGGAAGAAGCCTGGCGCCGTCTCTGGTTCAAGGGTGTTTGTTTCTGACAATTAATTCTTGGGTGGCCATCAAGAAATGTAGAATGCAGCTGGGTCGGAACCTTCCAGCTTTATCATGATCTCCTTCCACTACGTCCGATGGTCATGCAGCATCATGTTGGATATTTATAATGAGGACCCTCTCTCTTCTCTTTTGCTAAACCGAAGCCGAGCGTTTTTTGTCCATCACAGATGCACCTGGACGTGAATTGGATCGCGAACATGGGTCCTTTCCGTGCAAGAATTTTGAAAAGCCGGTCATTCCGTGAAAGCAGGTAACGACTACTTTTTGAATGTGATAAGGAACCTCCGCAAGCAGATGCGAATCTAACTTAGAGGCTTCGGTATGTTTCTTTCTCGCTGCGGAGGTACGGCTTACGGATAGTATCCGCTTAATTAGGTTTGCGCGGGATGATTGACCAGTTGAGTCGTTGCAATAATTCACTAGAATAACTTGCAGTCTGCCGAGGCCCGAAAAGCCTTGAGTTGCAAGGGAAGATTTTGTTGACGGTTATGAAGTAAAAATCCGAGCACAAAGGATTATGATGGTTGGGAGAGGAAAATAGTACTTCGAGTAACATGAAGAAACGTGTCTGCAAGTTCGCGATGTATATGTGGAGCGGCTTAGTTTTTGGGGACAAAGCCTCAACATCTGGGAGTCGGTCATTTAGGATGCGGGATAGGTCCTTCATTTGCAACCTGTGTTTAAAGGGACAGCATTGTTAAGGGTCATACTTGTTCTGCCCAATTCAAGACATCAATATGGGAGATTTCCGAGGACTGCAGAGGGTGCTAAGATTAAAAAATGAAAAAAGCAAGAAGTCATGGACGTACTATGTTGGCTTTATGGCCAACCGACTCTGACTCCAGCCGTTTCTTGAAGTATTCAATGAAACTTGTTGCCTGATGACCGAAGAAGTACTTTCCACTTACTGGTTGAGCATCTCGCACCGGCGGCTTCATACCTGCACGGAGTTCGTCAAGCTTTACACTTAAAGCATCACACTTTCTGAATCATGATAACAGAATAAGGCGGCCAAGAAAGGTAGCAGATAACAAGGCGTACCGATGTAACGTTTTCGTCTCCTCATTTCTGAGTTCCAGTTGACGACGCATCATAGATTCGAGGTGTTCACGAGCCTAAAAAAGACTGGTCATAACGAGGAATATCACGGAAGGGCAAACCGTTACCTGGATTGGACGCAGGTCATTTGCTGCAGCCATCAAGTTCTGACTAAGAACATTGATCCATTCAACATGACGGCGCCATTCGGGTGGTATATCTGGTGATGTCGGAGGGGGGATAAGGAGGGACCCCATTAACGCAGAATATGTGACTAGTAATGAACGCAATACGGCTTGTAGAGCTGGGCGACGGTCTAGAAAGCTAAATTTCAGATAATGGGTAGCAAGCACATTTAAAAAATATAAACCGATGGTAGGATCTGGTGGATAGAGCTGATTTCCACCCAGCTCTTCGAGAGACGGTATCGTTTCCTTGACCTAGACGGTAATTAAGCGCATGCCTTATTCCAGAGCTGAAGTGTCGCACAAACCACCTATCACCGAAGACATCATAGTAGGCGTCTGGTTCGTCTAGAATCCAATCTACGCGCGGCTTCTCGAGTTGAGTTAAATGCCAATCGGGAACATCAGGTTCGTGTAAGATTTCCTGCTGGTTAGGCTCAGGAATGTCGCCGGCTCTCTCCTTAAGCAAAGCGAGTAGTCTGAGGTTGTGCGATGTATATTTCGTGTAATGTGAAGGAGGAGAAGGGAATGGGTTTCTAAGCTCTCCGGTGTCTTCCTCCATGACATTGAACCGATGAGCCGTGACAATTAGCATGAGAATCACTGCCGAATACGGTATGTCACATCAGCATTTCTATTTTTAGATCCGCGTTTTTACTATGTACCACTACAAGGGGCTCAAGGTTTGGTTTACTTACCACCGCCCACCATGACCCTTTTTCAATCTTCAATCCCTCTTTCACCTATTCCGGACAACCTCATCATTCCTCAGTTCGTTTTTCGCGAAGATACACCATTTAGGCCCGTGAGACCCAGGGATGTGCCCTATTTCATTGACGATAGCAGTGGACGCGCATACAACTACGAAGAAGTTCGTCCTTCACATGTGTCCTTCGCATTACTTAATGATGGGACTTACATTTAAGGTGCACCATCGAACATTCGGACTCGCAAACGCATTGAGTATCAAATGGAATATTGGTGAGTTTTGTCTCTATTTTGTGTGTGTGCAAGTTGTGCTGAAGTGACGTTGATAGGTATCAACGATGTTGGTGCGTCCTTTTGCTTATATTATAATTGTCCAAGGCTCAGAACATTCCTGCAGTCTGCATCTTCAGTCCCAACCATGTTGGTAAGTCCGTAGTCATTTGACTTAAGATCCGACCTTATTTGCAATTGTAGATTATGGCAGTTGTATTTGGGCCGTCCACACATTGGGCGGGATTGTCACGTAAATGCTCTCCCTTCAGAATATACACAGCCATTCATCTTTTATCCTTACAGCCCTGCAAATCCGGGGTACACTGCCGACGAGCTTGTGCATCAGCTTTCTACTAGCAAAACAAAGATCATTATAACACATCCAGTCTGTCTGAACACAGCGCGTCTTGCAGCCAAGAATTATGGTTTGGCAGAGAGTCAAGTAATATCGATTCAGGAGGGAGCACCTCCAGGAGTACCCTTCTTGGACCAACTCATCGAGTTTGGCGCTAGTAAGCCAGAGAACTTCCGAGCCGTTCGCTTAAAGCCTGGTGAAGCGAAGACTACCGTTGCCTTTTATTCTTTTTCAAGTGGGACATCAGGTGAGATCCTAGTCGAGCCTCAGTTTTCATGCCAAATCATACTGACTTCTTCACGGCTTCCAGGAAAACCGAAGGTATTATCATCAACTTGTCAATGACAATGCACATATTGATTGATTGATTTTTATTACCAAGGCCGTGGAAATATCTCATTATGCAGTCATCGCAAATGTCATCCAAATGGCGGCTCATTTCCGCATCTTTGATCCCTCATGGCCAGAAAAATTATTTAGACCAAGAGACATAGTTTCAGGAGGTGATCACCAATTCCTTGGATTTCTCTGTCCATTGCTTACCATTCCTACGTAGTTCTTCCCTTCTTCCGTGAGTTGCTTACCCTGTTGATCATTCGGTTCTAAGTTGCTACTAGATATCTATGGACTTGTTGTCACTGTTAGTCTGATTCTCCTAAACATGCTGATAGCTGATTTTTTGCTTCAAGATGCATTTTACACTATTTTGTGGTGTAAGTCTTTCCTTGTTCTATCCTTTACTAAAATAATTACCATATAAATAGCTATCTATCGTTCCTGTCCCAAAGTTCAGCTTCGCGGAATACTTAAAGAGTATCATTCGGCACCGTGTAACACATTTACTGTGAGTTGAATTGCAATAGTAAACCCGCCTGCGGTCAACCATCCTCCCAGCTTGGTTCCTCCACAAATCGTGCTTCTGTGCAAGGTTCATTCGCACTTCGACCTTTCATTGGTTCTTACTCATTGATAATTTCAGCATCCTGCTGTCGAAGGGCACGACTTTAGCCAAGTGAGGTTTTGTATGTCTGGGGCTGCTCCCCTGAGCGGTGACCTCATGACCCAAATCACAAAAGTCTTCCCAAATGCAGTAATTGGACAGGGTTATGGAATGACTGAAACAGTTGCATCCGTTAGTTTACTTCGACCCGACGTAAAGGTTGGCAATCTTGGCAGTGCTGGCTTGCTTATTCCAGGAATTGTGGCAAAGGTTGTCAAACCGGATGGTAGCCTTGGGAAAGAAGGTGAGCAAGGGGAATTGGTTGTAACTGGGCCAGCTATGGCGACAAAGTATCATGAAAACCCCGCTGCGTACGTCTAATCATTGATTGTTGCCCAAAATTGCTCAAATGACGTAGAACGGCTGAAACGTTCGTTGATGGTTGGGTACGCACTGGAGACGAGGTCATCATCAAGGACAATGAAGTTTATATTATTGAGCGAGTCAAGGCAGGCCAAAAATTGCCTCGAACATAATCTGAACCTCTGATTATTGAAAATAGGAAATAATCAAAGTTAAAGGGTTCCAAGTGGCACCAGCTGAATTGGAAGGGCATCTCCTTTTACACCCACATGTCAGAGATGCTTGCGTAGTTGGGATTCCAGACGAGTATAGCGGGGAAGTACCATTGGCATTTGTCGTTCCCAGCCAGTCAGCCCTGACAGAAATCAAGAAGGGCAAAGACGGCGCTGGGAAAGTGAAGAAGGCAGTTGAGAAGGTATGTACTATGCTCTTCCCAATATTATTGTCGCTGATTCTTGTGGCCGCTGTTTCCTAGCACGTGTCGGATGCGAAGGCAACATATAAGTGGCTGAAAGGTGGAGTGGAATTCATTGATGAGGTGCCGAAGAATCCAACTGGAAAGATCGTATGCTATATTTTGGCCTTCAGCGCCTTCAGGAGCTTAAGAAAATTTTTATTTTCAGCTCCGTCGGTTTTTGCGCGACAAGGCGAAAGCTCTCAGGCAGACGCAACATCTGAAAGTCAAGTTGTAGAGTACCTGTGTCAGAAGTTTAGCAAAAATTTGCTGCTAGTATTATTATAGGATCTTGTTTGGTATTTATCGTTGTTTGAAACGAATGGTATTGAAGTTTCGTGTTGAATGCGACTTGAATGAGTACATAGTCCAATTCACAAAATGGTTCGAAGACGGGTTGCGACACAGGTTCACCAGCAGGTCTCCAGACTTATGCTCGGAAATTATATTAAAAAGGAGCCCGCATGGTTCCAAGCCGTCCTCGATAATCCTCCCCCCACACTTCCGCCTAAATCACCTCCTTCCCGGACGGCTTACGATTTAAAGCTTTCTACCTCGAAAAGCCTTCGGCCGCATAGCATTAAATTGTTACCTATTTATTACATTGAAGACGACATCCGTCGACAATTCTTCAAGGACCATCCTTTTGAGGCGTTCCGTCCAACGACACTGGTGGAAGCCGACTGTATTGAGGGACCTCATTCTATTAGCGGGGTCAAATGGACACGGCTACGACAAAGAGGGCGAAATCCTACTCCCGAAGAGTAAGTGCAGAATTGTAATTGTCCCCTTGTTTTGTTTAATCTCATTGTTACAGCGCGGTGAAGTTCTGCCTCAATCTCTACCAACATCACGGTCTTTCTCTGAGCGATGCATATACTACTACTGTCGCGCAATACCGTGCTCTACGCGCAGAGCATCACATCTCAACAGTTTTTGCCGCTATGGAAGCTGAGCACTACGGTTCGATATTCGGTCGTTCTGAAATTGAAATGTCTGTGGAAATACAAAAGAAAGCCTTGGAGACATGGTCGAAAAAGGAGGAAATGAATGAAGGCGCTATAGCTGCTCGAAAGCGTTGGAAGAAGATTGTGGATAAGACTCATGGTGTCAATCAATGGACGAAGGGAGAAGAATATGTTCGGCTATGGCAGGAGGGCATTAAGCCAAATTACATGCCTGCTTTAACTGAGCCTGTGCAAGGTGCAACGCTTACACCATAAATCTTTAGACCTCCATGGATCTTCCATATACTTCTGGCATAATAAATTAATAATGTTCACCCACTGCTAGAAGGAAATGAAAACGGATTGTCATGTAACTACATCAAGATTTTACACGCGATTGAGCCGCTTGAGCTGCATTCATTGCCATCCATGTTTTTTCTACAAGACCAAGCAGCTTCTGCATATCAGAGCTCCAGTCATTCATAACTTCCTCAGCACTTTTCTTCTTCTTGAAGTCAACAATTCCTGCAGGTCGATCAGTCTTCGCCCATATTGTCCCCGAAACCACAAGCCTCGCAAGTGTTTGCTCCGTCTCCTTGGGCGTCAAATCTAGCAGGGCAGAAAGACGAGTGACCGTAATGCGGGTATAGTATTCAGCTACAACTCGAACGTTCTGTGCCAAAAAAAAAAAGGTTGTGACGTTATCATTTCGAAAGGTCCCGCAACGCTTACATGTTCGATCACTCTCGTATGCAGATCCTCCCATCGCTTTTCACTGCCTAAAACAGGCGTTTTTCGCAAGAAGGAACCATAGATAGACTCGATACCAGGCCAGCGCATGAGTTCTCGTGTCACGAAACACTTCACGAGATTGCTACACACGACTCAGCATTTTGCATTCTATGTAGCACGTACAACGTACTAGTGAAGCTCCAGTTTCAATAGTGCTGGATCATTGAAGATGTGGTGAAGCATGTCCGATTGCTCATTCGTGTGTGGCGCAAGAACGACGTAGTAGACGATATGTTCAAGTGCCTAGAATATAATCAGGGCGTAGTCAAATAAAATCGTTATTACTCACCATCCTGCCCTTCCCGTTTACGTCTTCCTTGATGGAAGGGGTTTGCCAAACTTTTTCATAATACTTTGCGGCATCAAGGTAAGAATCGTTGTGAAGAGCATGTTGGATCATCAAGTCATAGTATTTCAGTTTCAGATCCTAAATAGCAAGCATGAGAAGAAACCGTACGAATATTTGCACAGGAACCATACCTCGTTCTTTTCCTCCTTCAAGAACTCTTCGTTTATTTTCCTACCGCCAACGCGAACCTTTACCCACTCTGGCTCACCTCCGCCAAGAACCTCCTTGCCTTGTTTGTTCTGAATTTCGGCGTCTTTTTGCCGTGCCAAAGCGACGAGCAGTCTCATTTGCTCCAAAATGAACTCCGTTTTCTCTCTCCGTTCCATGGAAGAATATGTCTCGACTTGGAGGTCGGACAGCAAGTCCGATGCTGTTTGCAATAACTGTTTTGGGTCCTTGGACTTGCCCGACACGGAGATGCTTTCATGATGATGTGATAGAAGGAGGGTTACCCGTGCTCGAGGTGTCTCCAGGAAAATCTATGAAAAGGCACCATTAATTCTGTCTCAAATGTAATGGGAATAATAACAACCTTGCCCTCTGTAACGTTACGCAACGTCTCAATAAGTTCGAGCCACCTTTCTACACCATCACGCTCCTTAATCTCTGGGAGCCAGGAAATGCTGAGTTCTACAATTGCTTGAACTGCAGATTTTAGTTGGCCGTGTTTCTTGCTGAGAAGATTGATAGTCGTGTTGAGAAGAGGGTAATCCCGAGCATCGTAACAGTGTTGGGTGGCAGCTTTCACTAATCGAGATGTTGACGCAAGATCAGCGGCCTAAAAACATATAAAATTACAAGACATGAACATAAGGGAGAGCCATACATTTCTCGTTTGCTTTTCGAGAGAAAATATTTTATCTAGGCCTTCTTGGAGTTCACCAGACTAGTGAGCAATCAGTCAAGTGTGGTAATTTCATTGAAAGACTGAAGCACCTTAATTGTTGCATCGGCCTCTGGCAATAACGCATCAACTTCCTTTGTAAAATCCTTCTCTTGCTTCTTGTTATCGGCCATGTTATAACTCTCGGAAGGCCAGTAATTTGACGGACTTGTAAGCCAAGGTAAGTCGCGCCGGTGACGCGTCGCGAGATTATTTTGATCTGTTTGAGTTGGTGTGGCCCACGTGCTGACATTGACTTCGGGCATGTCACCATTGAATTTGGAGTTCAGGTCCTCCAGGAGAGGTTCACGAACGAAAGGAGCTGGACAAAAAAAATGGATTGCATGTGCATAATGGGCATAATGATCATGTGCATAGGTATCTGCATGTGGGGCATATGTGGGTGTTGGTATCTAATTGTCAGTGCCAAGTAGGTACAATGAGTGAAAGTCTTGAATAGCAGAATAATCACAGACGGACTGGAAAGGTATCCAGGGAAATTGAATCAGGCTGGATGGAATCAGGAGATACTGCGGTCGGTGACGAGGGTTTTGGAAGTTCCACAGAGCCTCCTGCTCTCCAATTCAAATCATTGACACGCGAAAGGACGAGATGGAAGACATGTGAAGTGAAGGCGAAAGGGAAGACGCCGCAACGGTAGAAGAATGTAAGCAAGCTGAGGATCGAAGAAAAAAAGTAGAAAGGCGGTTGGGATTGACGAAGAGACGAATGCTGGTAGAAAGGGTTTCCTGTCCTGAGGGCAGCCATAACAGCAGTTGTGACCGACAAAGGTTGTGCCTCGATGCTGACATCCTGCGTCGGAGGTGTGGCATCGATGGAAGTCTCGACAGTTTCAACGATAGCTTCCACTTCGCGGTTCACCAACGCTGGTGAGAATTGTATGCCTTCTTCCTGTGTTTGCACACAGGCAGCGACACCCATGGACCTTGTAGGTCTAGTCGCGTCGACGCTCTTCTCAGAAGTTTCTGGTTTCTCGGGTTCGGGAATAACAATATCAATGAACGACTTCTCTGTCTCTCTAACCTGTTGCACGTGAGGAAGGATTTCCGACACCGACTGCCACGCTTTCGAGTGCGCCTCAATGAAGCCAGGCCGATTCTTCTCCTGGAACCACTTGAGCAGCTCAAGACGAGGCGCTAGGTGGCTCAGGAAAATGGAAATATGAAGTGGGTCATTTGCCCAAGAATGACCTGTATGGAGACGTAGGAGTGACTTCGAAGACGCGTGCTGCGACTTCAAAATTTTTTCGCTTCCTCCAGATGCGATGAAAACAGCTGCCAGAGTATGTAAGCGCCTGCAACCAGAGATCAAGGGTACCAGGGACTCCAGAGTGATTTTTGGGCTGTGGGGTAATGGGAAGCGCGCCAGAGGACACAGCTTGACAATTTCCAAGTTCGGACATGCGTTCGCCAACGCTACAATGTCAGCGGGTGTGAACACGACGGATTCGGGAAGGTCAACGTCGAATCGTACTAGCCTCTTTAAGCCAGCCAGCTTTAGTAGAGACAGTCTAGCGGTGGGTGGTTCAGCTCTGGGCGTTGAACGGACGAGGTCAGCAAATTTGGCGGAAGGAGTGGCTGTGATGCGAATCGACTGAAGACTGTCGCTGAAGCGATCGCAGATCAACTCCGACAGATCCTGCCAGTCTGCGCTGTCAGGTGGGTCTTCAATCACAAGTTCGAGGTGTGACAAATTGCTTTCAAGATGCTTGAGAAACACGGCAATGTTCGCGACCTCCCCGGTAAGGTGGACCTTCTTGAGCTTCGTGAAGGAACCTTTCCGACGCAAATCTCCTGTAAGTCGAAGCATGGACTTACGAATCTCGGTAAAATCGAGCTCCTCACCAGAGAAGACACCGCTATCTCTGGACGCTATTGAGCTTGGAGTCGAGTCTCCCGAACGGGGAAGCAGTTCATCAAAGAATCCTTCAACGGCAATTGGTGATCTTCCAGTGAGGTCGAGCTGGAGGTGCTTGAGTTCAGGCAGTGAAGCGACCCAGCGCCCGATGCCTGGAGCCAAAGCACCTGGAGCAACAAGGACAACTTTCTCAAGGGCATCTTGGCCGAGAAGTAGTTCTGTGAAAGCATCGGGCAGGCTCGTCGGGGAAATAAAGGAAAATCCCTTCAATTTGACCCTGCTCGACATGTCGGCCAGAAAGTCATTTACTTTCTGGAATCTGGTGCCGACTTCAAGATTGATGACTTCAATTGTGGGATTGAGGAACATGGTGCAACGCTCTAGGGCTGCTGGAGTTTCGACCTTCCAAGTCAATTCTTGGAGGTGAGGCAGGATGTAGAGCATGGGTCGATGTTCGTCAAGAATGGGGAAAATGGCGCTTGCGACATTGTTGGCCGACTCGTCGTAAGTGATTTTGCGGATACTTTCGCCGTATCTTATGATAGTGTCCCAATCTTCCTCGTGAGGCACACGGCTCTAGAATGACATCAGAAAAATTCGAAAACCGAACAAAAGAATCTCACCAGTCCCAAGCCAGGCCTACGAGTTTTCTTCAGAAGATGAGCCGGAAAGAGGCCTATAATCGGAATGATAGAGTCCAATTCTCTCCAAAGGATATCGAGAGCGGGACCAGAGATTGCACTGCAAGTGCGGGCAAGTCTCGATAGTGACCGCTTGCCACCAGGGCTGTCATAAATAGCTTCTAAGAGCTTCTGGAGGGCTTCAGGATCACGGAGGATGATTGGAGCCATATTTTGTTCGTATACCGACCAGGGGCGATAGGAAGAGACAGATCCCTTCTTGCTGGGTTTAGTAGCTTTAATAGAGTCCTTCGAGGAGGTGCGGAAGATACGGGTGCTATCGAGGAAGCTGGTTCGGCGTTCGAGATTGTTCAATGTGTTGTTGTTGAGGGAGTTCTGAGACATGTTAACGATGGCAGATATGAGAGGTACTTAAGCAATCAGGACACGCCTGTTTCGTCCTTTGTGGGATGTTTCCTGACACAATCCTTGCTGCGCCTTGACTGAATTGTGATCGGCGTCGTGTACATGAGTGGTCCCCAAGTAGACCGAAACTGTTCGAAGCAGGAAATACATGCATCCAGAATGAGGCAGCGTCTGTGATGAAACACAATTATTAACGGCACGATGCCGTATTAAAAAAGTTGTTCGCAGTTTACCTGTGGATTTAGTTAATAAAGAGATGCACAAAACGGATATAGTTGTGGTAGAACAGATTTTAACGGGGATCCCAAAAATGATAAACAGATAATACAACCAGTTTAAGTTGCACGAGAACAAGCGCAAGCATTCTTCGTCAAACTGGAAATTAAAGGCACGGGTCATAGTACACGTTCCGGGTATACACGTACATTTGTTACCAAGTCATAGCTCTGCAATATCCCATGGAACCGGCTCTCCCTCCCAATCCTCCTCTTCAGTGTAACTAGTTCCCCTAGTTCCCCCCTCATCTACACTCGTGAAATGGTCCTCTCCAACGTCCCATATTTCTCCTCCCCTCCTAGGATCGTAATGGGTGGTGCGCCTGCCATAGAGCAGACTCTTCACAAGCCCGTCTTGGTCTGGCATCCTGCTTTGAGGTGCCACAGACTCGAGTGCTAACACGCGTTGGAGTTTATCCGGTAGGTCAACCTCAATTTTGCCACCTTCCTGTGTGATGTCAGGCAAGGGAGCACGAGGCGAACCGAAACCTGTATGTCCAAAAGCGGAATCGATGTCATATTCGGTGCCGTCTTCAGACTGTTCACTACCGGCGCGTCGAATGTGTGTAGCATGATATTTCACGACCTTTAGTTTTGCGTGTTGTTCTACTTCATCGCTATCACTTGTATTCTGTTTGTCAGTTTTGACCTTCTTCCTGCTTTTAGAAGCTTGTGATTTCAAAGGGTGTTTTGGCGGACGATTGAACGCCGTGCTGGTAGCAGTAGCAGATGGCGGAGGAGATGGAGGAATAAGTGGTGATTTTGACCTTGGCAGAGGGTGAACACTTTCAACAGCTTCACCATCTGAAGCTGAACGTTTATTTGTCGACCGGTTGATTGCCAACTCGCTATTAGCTCTGATCATGGCCAGGGCTATTGGTCTTGTATCGAGATGGCCCGAGGATACATCAACTTTTGAGCCACTTCTACTTGGTTTTCGAGCAACTTGCCGGACACTTTCTGCTCGAACAGCTCGCCGAGTTGGTATGGAAGAATCTATCTTATCCGCTTTCATATTTTTTGGATTGCCTTTCACACCGAACAAGTCAGTAGGCACAAGAGTATTCTCCGTGAACAACTGGGGAAACAATTTGCCACTGGTAGGGATCTTGACGGGTGAGTTGTCCACAAAAGATGAGTCTGCATCCTGAGCGCCCACTGCATCATCACTGCCGAGCGAGTCCAAATAAAGGCAAGGGAACAGGACTGCATTCTGCGATGTAACGCGTCTCTTCTTCTCCTTAACGGGTGATGGGGATACGGGCTCTCCCCTCAATCGCTTTCGTGCTCGCGACACGGCGCTAATAGGTTTGGGAGAAGGAGAAAGGGACTCTTTGGATGAAGAAGGGGTTTGTGTGGGTGGAAATGAATCCGGGGACATGCCATCTTCTTGGTTGACCGAAGTCGACTTGGAATTGAAGAATAGATTTTGACGAAGTTCATTGTTATCTGGAGACAATTGTCGTTCCTTCCCTTTCTGTTTCTTTTGTGGAGAAAAAGGATTAAAAGCAACCAGTGGTGCTGTGATTTCGACAGCACGCGATTTCGAGAGCAAGATAGATGGGGAATGTTTGCGACGCGTCGGTCTTGGAGGAGTTGAAGGACGAGGGGATGTTTTCTCTTTCTGAAAAGCCGTGGTAGACTTGGAAAGTCTTTTGTACAACTTATATTTCTCCGCTAGTGAAAACGTTAGGCAATATTAACCATTAGAAATTCGGCAACAGCTAACCGATGGCGTTGTTCTGCTTAATGTCGTCAACTGTAGGTGCGTGTCCATTTAACTCTTTAAATGTCCGTTCCCAAGACTTTATTTCAGTACGAATCGTGGATAATTCAGTCATGGAGGAAGTTGAGGTGTATCAGACTCGTGACTTTTAGTCGCGTACACATGGATAAACACTCTGACGTGAGCCCGTTCAATGTTCAAATTGCGCACAATCGTTCGTTGTCTCACAGTTCACTTAATGACCACCCAACGCCCTCGACTCAGTGTTCTCTCTCTCTTCGATCCTCTCTCATCGTCTTCATCACCACGATTTTCTTCTTCAACGGATTACGACAAGGAAAATGATTGCAACGACTCCTCCTTTTTCCACTTTCATGGTTCTCAGAAGCAGGTTTACTCGCCCGTTCGCAAGCTATGCCGTCGTCTCATAGACGTAGGAGATGTTACTGTGGATGAACCCGACATAAGAGACCTCCTCCAGGAGGAGGAGGAACTAGATGCTGAAATCAAGCAGAGCTTTGCAGTCGAGGAAGACGAGAACGCCACGCTCACCTTTCGTGACATGGCCAAGGCTGCTACTCCTAAGTGGTCGGCTCGACATGCAGCTACTTGGGCCACACCGAAGATGTCACCTACTCCTCGTACCCCTCTAGCCGAAATTGCTCCTAAAGATGAAATCACTCCTATGGGTCGGAAGAAAACGTTCAGGCGTCCAATGCCTTTTGTTTCCGATGCTACACCTCCAGCTCTCAGAAATTTGATCAATGTCCAGGAGTGTTCGACTTCGTTGGCCATGCCTGTTCCGACCATTGAAATCTCTTGCGATACTGAAACGACCAGTTCGCAATGCTCATCGAAATCGTCGGAAGAAACCACTGCAGCCCTGGAATTATCCTGTAGTACTCTTGTCAGCGACACACCTGTCTTTGTTTCTCCTTCTTTCCTTCAGCCTACTCCCGAATCTGCGGTCGGTACTTCCCCACAATCGTTTGAAAGCAGACTGCGTCCGAATGCTCATTTGAAAGACTCCAACAATACCGATCGTTATTCAGTCGATTTGCACACATCGTTTCAACTCCATTTCAACTCCACTGAAGCGACTTTCGATTTATTAAATGATAAAATATCGTTTTTCGGCTCAAATTCTGGGACGGATTTCTGTGAAGGTACTTCTTTCGATGATGACGGATTCGGTCCAACTTGTCATGAATCCGTGAACGACACTTCTGCAGGCGAACAGGAGGCGTTGTCTTCGAAGGAGCCTATTAATGCACACGGATTTAGCATTCCCAATGAAACGAAATTTGAAAGCCAAGGTACCCCTTCATCCTTGCTGAATGTTCGAAATATGAAACATAATTTTTAGATAACGCTGTCACAGAAGGCCGGCATGCATCAATGCTTGATGCCATCTGTATTGGAATAAAGGATCGAACGACTTCAAAAATAGCTACACCTTGTAAGCATCTGTACTACAAGTGTGTGGATGCGTTAATATGGCACTTGCAGCGGCTCCTGTATGCAAGAAAAGCTCGATTCCAAATAATATTGATGAATCTCCGATGCCACTGTCCTCAAGCGAGCACACAGTGTCCACCCCCAATTCACGGCCCACCACTTCGGCCCCGCCTCGTCCAGTTGCCGCTCTTAAAGTCATAAAGCGAGCCAAAACCGTGGACCAGGCAAAAGTCGCAGGGTCGAGAACCAACCCTGGCGGTTCTAGGCGGACTTCAAGTGTCACGACCGTTAATGTTCCTGCTTCACAGGTTCCAGCGCAGTCGTCCCTTGAAAAAATTTCATCCATCTTGACATGTAAGGTAACTGAAAATAGTCAAGGGTCAGGAAGAATTAGGAGAGTAGTTAATAAAGGGCCGGTCGTACCCAGTGGTTCTCAATCTGGAGATGGCCCACGTCGCGTCTTGGTCAATGATGGTCCGAAGCTTAAGCCTCCTTTGAATACGAAGGGTCAGACTAATTCCACGCAAGTGATTCTCGGCGGACCGCGTCGCATACCAGCTTCGGAATCCGGAAATACCACACGCCCACCAAGGTCGACCTTGAACATAGTTAATCCTGCCAGGTGTGCGACCATCGGGACTTTGGCCGCAGGTTCAACGGCGATACCCAGACCGGTCAACCGTAATTCAGGTTCGAAAATTCCAGCTCCCTCAGGTGGCAAGCAACGATTCGGGGTACAAATTGAACCAGGTGGGCCAAATAAAGGGTTACTCGGTAGGCGGGCGACTTAGGGTCGTTGACAAACGGAATAGAATCGTTACTTATGGGAAATTCAGCATCGGCATGGATAGATACAAAGACCTCATGGCATCATTCTCGGCAATACACATTTCTTCACGTAAATCAAATGAAGACAAATTTTGGTTGCATGGCAGTTCAAAACACGAAGCTTGTAAATTCAGGTCCAATGGCATGCAGGCGATAGCTTATTATGTAGCTGTGCATGTCATATACAGGTTTACTGCTTAAAAGTCGATATCTTCGCGAAAATTTTTAAGGCGCAGCTTTCGAGATACTCTGTCCTTCTCTTTCACCATTCCTTGTCTTCCCCGCTACGGTTGTATGGATTGCTATCGATGATATTCCGACCTTCAGTTATCGCACAACCTAAACCCAAACGAGTCAACCGCAAACCCATTGTATCGTCATTACTCACAGACCCGGCCTTCTCAGCTGACCCTTACGAACACCCATATGCAGTCACAAGTCACGAACCTTGGCTAACTTCACCGCCCGCAGGACATCCAACTCTGAGGAACAGCACACGAAAGGCTGAGCGTGTTCTTGCTGACGATAGTGATAATGAGCCTTTTCATCTGATCCAACCACCCAACTCCCCAGTAAACTTCGCAGGTCCAAGCGATTCTTTATCTATTTCGATCTCTAACAGCACGCTAAGTCCAACCTCGTCAACTCAACAATCTGAGGAATCACACAGCCTGCCTGCGTCGTCATCGCAGAAACCACGTTCACCTGTCTTGACGACAGAGCCGTCACCGTCACCGTCACCACCAGCACCAGCACCAGCACCACTACCATCAGCACCACCAGCACCGGTTGACCAAAAAAATTCACAAAGAAAGCCAGAGAAATCGTTTATGACTTTTCTCAAACGTCGGTCTAAGCGTGAATCGTCTTCAAAACCGACGAATAACAACCCGTCAAAGGAACCACGATCAGCCAGGATTGGAAATAATGTCACTCGGGTTCAAGCAGTGCCCTGTCATCCCACGGAGCCCGATCTCCACAACGTCGAAAGGCTAGTTCTGCCTCCTCGAGCCTCTACTCTGGGGTTTAGCACGCCGGCTACAGTATCAGCATCTTCGCTAACAGGATCTGCGCTGTCAAAGCGTCGCGCATCTGACGCACCAAACAGTCGTGTCAAAGATTTGGACAGTATTGATGAGCTGGATGAAACCAATCCATGGGGAATCGCGCTTCATCACGGAGGACCTTATGAAGCAGCCGTTCAGGCAATTCGAGGGAAGAGCAAGCAAGTGTATGCAGGACACGGTAGCTATAGTCGAGGTGCACAGGCTTTGGGCAGTGTGAATATCTGGTTTATCCGTCTTTTCATCTGCTGACAGACTTTTTTTTCGCAGAACTATGCCCCTCCTCAGGCTATAGGCTTGTCCCTGAACTTATCCCCTGGTCAGATTCTACCGCGGAATATCTACTCGCTCTATGGGGAGGCTACACAACCCAGGCAACGCGCAGCACCTAAAGACTTGGTTTCTCCGCCTATGGCTGTCATGATGATACCGCCTGATTCTAGTCAAAATCCTCCTCTTCCTTCATTTCTTCAGTCTGGTTTTACGACACCCATGCAAAGTTCTGCTTCCCTGCCGCAAACTCATCAAGGAGGGCCTTCCACAACACCGCCGCGTGATCATATGCCCCGATCTCAGCCTCGTGACTCTAAGCCCGCAGTGCAGGTCAACCATCCACTTCCTCAAAATTTGCCTTCCGCTGGATCTTCTGCTCGCCCTCCATCAACGGTTCCAATCGTCCAGCCATCTTCTCAGCCTGTCCTCAAGAAATTTTCTCGTAAACCAGTAAATCAGGATCATGAAAAGCCTGTTTCCAATGAAACTTCAGTATCTATCGGCATTGGCATGGCAATGCTGGATGGAGAATCCGAAGAAGACTCTGAGGAATCGAGATTCGAGTCATCTGCCTCTCGGGATGATTCTCAAACAAGTTTGGAGGCAAATGATTTCCAACAAGTTGATCCTCGTTCAGAGAAGCCTCAGCTTTTGGTGATGGCACCGGATTTGTCGAGCCCAATAGATCCTCCTCTCGAGAGTCCCCCTCCACCTTACGTTCCGCAGACGAATGCTGACCGATCGCAGACTTCATCGCAAAGGTCGACAAATTCTAGCCCAAGCCTTACTTCGGCAAATGCATCGGATGGGAACGCCGCGGTGTCCAATGTGTCTCTGCATGCAGGACGAGATGGGGAAGTTACCCTAAAAACTCCTATAACCCAGTCGAAGCAGCCTAACGTCAGACAGGGTACATCAGCTGGCCCTCCGCAACCTGCACGAGGAAATACAGTCCGCCTTCACCCCGGGGAGAGCGACAGTATACATCAGTCTATCTCGACTTTATCGTCTTCTCAATCACGCAGTGTAAGTTCTCCACGCCCCCGCCACATTCCCAAACACCTTGTTATGCCTGCACCACTTTCTCAACCTAACATGGCACCCCAGCCTCGTCATAGAGAGTATCGTCATACCATACATTCACGGCAGTCACATTACCTCCCCGCGCGGCAGATTCCTTTGCAAACTGTCGAACGTCCGCCTCGACCTTTGGAACGAGCTGAACGAATGCGACCTGCAAATACCGTCGTGAAAGCCCAAGCAGAGGAGATCCCATTTGCTTCCGACAAAGTTGCTAAACTCAAAAAACGGGTTAGCATGATTACGCCCGCCTCACCACCATCCGCTCCTCCAATCATCACAACCGTTTCATTTGCTCCTCCCATCATTGATTTTAAGAACTCTGTTGCCAACGATAATGGTCTTCAGCGGGTAATGATGAACAAACTTGGACCCAGGCGAGTCTTGAGCAAGCGTAAGGATGTTTGGTAAAAAGTATTTACCTGGTTTTCAGTGTTGCTGTCAGGACTTCGGAAGACTTTAGAGCCTTTTTATGCTGTCAGGTTTCCCTATTTTCCAACGAACTATTTACTTTGCTTGCACTTTTCACGATCATGGCCATCATTTCCGAAAGATTTCCAAAGCTCCCATTATGTAGACAATTTTGTCATACTGCTACGTAGGATTCATGAAGCAACAGCTTACACAATAGTCCCGATCATGGAAAATATGAAAAGGAAACTTCTCAGCTCTGGGACGGTTTTCTTCTAACAATATATGGGGTATGCATGCGCACCATCAACATAGATTCGTGTATGGAAGACAATTTTAAAATATGATGAAGGCAGTAGCGGGATGGAGAAAAATAAACAGCAGCTTTGTTGCACGCAAGCACTTTTCAATACGTTGGTAATTTGAACATGAATTGGAAGCTGTATTGCTTAGTGTCAGGATCCCAGTGGGACCAGTTCCAATAGCCTGCATCATCGGCTTCGTCCTCTATTTCACGAGCTGGTATTCGGAAAGCGATGGTTTCGTAGGGTTCCGCAGCAACCTATTGAAATTAATGAAAATGGGACAATAATATAATTTCTAAAGAGGCCTACGACGAGATATTGGAAGGCCTTGTTGGGAGGCTCTTTTCTTTGTTCCCATGCACTCATAAAACGACGACGTGGCAACACACCCTCCTTAATTTGAGGAAGATGGACCTGAACCATCATGCCCTCTTTTCCAGTATCCGTGTCTCTCATTTTGGTTACTCGGTATCCAGGTCGTCCAATCTTTAGGAACACCTTCTTCTGGGTGCTGGTTTGTGTAGGCGCAATCGTAAGTTGTGTTTCTTTTGCATCACGAGCAGCACGACGAGCGAGATTCGTCTGATGCTTTTTTCCTTGCGTATGAGCCAAGTATGAACCCTCGTTTGTGTGCAACGTAAGACACAAACGGCACTCGAGAGAGCCAAGGTGGTTTCGAAGGATATATGGATCCTAAGGGAAAGGTAAGTTGATGCTTCGTGCAATGAATATTAGAACAACGCTCACCTTTGCAAGGTCAATTGTCTCCAAAGCAAGCTTTCTCAGTCGTTCCCGCCTATCCACATTGCTCTCTGAGGCTCCTGCAACACCACCACCACCAAATTTTGAACCAACACGATTCTGCGGGAATGATCTTAATTATTAATTATCATTCGTTTACAAAAATACTGACTTGGTAATCTATTTGGGAGTTAGAGTCAAGAACTTATTTGCAAAAAAGAAATTACGACTCACCCATTTGGTACAGTAACGAATGAAGGTGGAAGACGGCGTAAACTCGCTTGACCGGGAAAAGCGGACCGAGACACATCCAAATTTTAGGCTGTCGATATTTTGAATTGACTTGGATGGCTGCACCAAAACGTTCTCTAGAGGACTCATCCTCGAGCCGCAAAACTAAAAAAGTCAGAGTCGAGTCTGACAAAAAAAAGGATGGATCCCAGTCGATCCCACCATCAAAACTTCAAGCAGAAGAAGTGGACTTTCCTCGAGGAGGGGGTACCTCTTTCACTCCCCTGGAAGTGAAAGCAATTCGAGCAGAAGCCGTGAAGGAGGCCAATGCAGAAATATTTACGGTCGGTTCGTTGATTTCTTTCTCAACTTCCAGCACTGAAGGAAGATAATGCGAAGAAGAGTAGAAAAAAGAAGACGAAATCCGCAGTAAACTCTGCTACCTCGGCGAAACCATCAGAAGGAAAAGACAGGATACGAGTAGAACATCTTAATTACAAAGTAAGTTAGAGAGTCCACTCCGGATACAGTCCTGACACTTTTTCTTAGAGAATCAACGTCGGCATGAAATTATTTGGCCAAATCATCAGCATCCTTCCATTAGTGCTGATTGTATCTCTTCCAAATCAGCTTTTCGCTCACGTTCCTATCACAAACATCTCATCGCAATTTACGGAACTTCTTGAACGTATAGAAGCGCAAGAGCCTCAGTCTGATTACGAGGATGATGAAGACGGTGAAGATACACGGCTCGCAATTCCTGAACTAGGAGATATTTTCAAAGTAGGCCAGTACGTGCGGGCCTCCGTCTCCGCCGTGTATCCTCCAGGCACAACCGACGTCTCCGGTATAGGGAAGACAAGAGATGAAAGTATCAGAGCCAGCAAAAGGGTCGAGCTGTCGCTGATCCCTGAACGCGTAAATACAGGCATTAAGAAAGCTGACCTGAAACAAGGCTTCGTGGGTCGGCTTCTTCCCCCCATACAAGTCCACTCTAACTAATCTGACTCCAGACTTTGACTGCTGCGGTCAAAAGTCGTGAGGATCATGGTTATACTCTCGATTTTGGAATAAATGATGTCTCTGGATTCTTACCTTTTAAGGATGCTGACCAGGGACACAAGGGAGGCGGGAAACAGTTGTGCACCGGCTCATTAATCGATGTCACTATCATCAAAGTTTCGGCGAGTGGGAGAGTATGCACGGTCAGCGCCGACAAGTCCAAATTTTCAACCTCACACGTATGTGTGTAGCCACCTACTTTTTCTTGGATCATCTACTCAGTCGTCTACAGCTTACAGAAATATCCTCTGTAGCATCCATCCCACCCGGAATACTGCTTCAAGCACTTATCACTAACGTACACACGACCGGTCTGAACCTGCAAGTCCTAGGTTATTTTGATGGGACAGTAGATGAATTTCATCTTGGTAAAGAACCCACTGCGTACAAGGTTGGGAAGAAGGTCAAAGCCAGAGTATTATATGATCATTCTTCCTCTCCACCTAAATTTGCACTGAGTCTCTTGGATCATGTTGTTCAATTACGTCCTCGTCTAATCCCTGGTTCAGCGGAGACTGTCCTAGAAGCTTTTCCTGTTGGCACTGTACTAGAGGCGGTAAAGGTCTTGCGGGTAGAACCCGAACGAGGTCTCACTGCCGAGGTTTCAGAAGGTGTAGAAGGATTCGTTCATGTTAGCTCCAAAATTTCTTCTTTTCATCGACTTGTCAAATTTCTTTCTATCAGATTTCTCAAGCTTCGGACGATCATTTGCCATTACTTTCTTCGACTGGTCCGTGGAAACCAGGATCTATACATCCTGCCCGCGTAACGGGTTATTTCACTTTTGACGGCCTGTTACAACTATGCTTGAAACCTTCGGTCATTCAACAGAAGTATTTACTACCAACGGATGTCGAAGTCGGGGAAATTGTCACAGGGACTATTAAGAACCTTACAGATGCTTGTCTCTTCGTATCGCTGTCGAGAAGCGTGGACGGTGTGGTTTGGCCCAATCACTACGCAGATATAATGCTTAAACATCCAGCAAAGCGATTCAAGGAAGGTGCCAGTATCAAATGTCGAGTACGAGCTTTTGATTCTTTCCAATTCTCAAGTTAACTGTTGCACACAGATTCTAGTAGTTGACTCAGATCGCAAACGCATTGCTCTCACTGCGAAAAAGACATTATTGAATTCCTCGCTACCAATCATTTCCAAACTCGAAGATGTCAAACTGGGAATGGTTACACATTCCGTAGTCTACCGGACATACGACAAGCATCTCGTCGTTGAATTCTACAATAATATGAGGGCTAGCGTTCCCTTGAAAGAAATTGGGTATGCTGTCTTGCCGTGTAAAAAAATTGTTTTTTGATGCAGCTTCAGTGAAACGCCAAAGGGTCAATTATCAGAAACCTTTCCAATTGGGAGAGTCGTGAAAGTTCGTATCCTTGGCATGGACGGTGGACGAATTACTGCGAGTATCAAACAAGCATCCGCGAATTTCGACGTTGTTACAGACATCAGTTCAATTGATGTCGGACACACCGTCGAAGGGAAAATAACTGAGATACACAAGGACAACATCCTTATTACTCTTCAACCAACGAAGATCCGTGCTCTCCTCTCGCTAAAAAATCTGGCGAACCATCGTAAAGAAACAGTGACTCAGTTACTCAACACTCTGAAAGTTGGCGAAATTTTGGAAGAGCTTATTGTCGTTTCTCGAAACCCTGACAAGGCATTGGTCATCGTTGCCAACAAACCAAAGCAAAAGCCGCTTATGATACCCAAAGGTTCAAATATCGCGATGGAATCGATCGATATCGGGCAACTAATTGGTGGGCGAGTTACACAACATATCAAGAACGGGGCGTTGGTGAAAATAACGTCTCAAATCGGTGGCATCCTACACTTCAGTGATCTCTCTGATAATTTCGAACCTGGAGTGCAGCTACCGGGTGTCGACTCGATCATCAAGGCGACGGTTGTTGGAAAAGATGTCTCCAAGAAGCAATTAGCACTTTCAATACGCCCATCTCGGACAAAGCCAGATCACAAGCATGAAATAGTTGATCAGGAAATCAATCTTCTATCCGAACTTCAAGTTGGTCAGAGTGTCCGCGGTTTCGTGAAAAACGTCATGGAACACGGTTTATTCGTTACCATTGGTCGAGAAATTGACGCTCGTGTCCAAATCAGAGAGCTTTTTGATGAGGTTTGTTGTGATATTCATTTTTCACTTTCAAATTCCTCATGTACAGTCTTAGTATATAAAGGACTGGCAGGGGCACTTCAAGGTTCATCAAGTCGTGAAGGGACGCATTCTCAGGTTTGTTTCTGTTCAGCCTACCAGCTTAACACAAGATTGATCGCTGTACAGCATTGACACGGATAACAAGAAGGTCGAGATGTCCCTCAGAACAGGGGATCTCTCGGCAAAAAGAACGTCTTCCATTACGTTGAGTGACCTTAAGGAGGGTCAGAAAATTGAAGGCTCTATCACGAAGACGGAGGATTATGGCCTTTTCATTCAGATTGCCGGGTCGAAACTCAGTGGCCTCTGTCACAAATCACAGGTCAGCCTTCATGAATTATGGCCTATCTGTTAATAACAAATTATCTTTTGCAGCTATCCGACAACCCTGGCGCTGACGTTACCGTCGCCCTACGAGGCTTTCGTCAAGGCGATCGCGTAAAAGCAATTATACTGAAAATAGATAACCGGCGAATATCCCTTGGCTTGAAACCGTCATATTTTAGCGAAGGTGACTTTGAAGAAAATGACGAAGACGCCGAGGGACAAAATGGAGAAGCGGATGAGGGTGTCGCTGATGACATTGCCGATGAACAAGTTGCCGATCAGGGTCAGGACGTTGAGATGGCCTCTGACCCTGAAGATAGTGACGATATGGAAATCGATGTAGACGGCCATCAACTTGAATTTAGGATCCCAGGGACGTCACCATCAGGAAAAACGCCTTCAACTCAAGGTCCCATACTGTCCTCCATAGGTGGATTCCAATGGCCTGGTACTGTACACCAGCCAGAGGACGACGAGGGAACGGGATCTTCATCATCCGATGAAGACGAAGCCGTAAAGCCCGGAAAGAAGAAAAGGAAACGCAAGGCAATCGAGCAGGACCTGACGGCGGATATGCATACTAAAACGCCAGAGTCAAACGCAGATTTTGAGCGACTGCTCCTTGGCTACCCGAATTCGTCGTATCTCTGGGTTCAGTACATGTCGTTCCAACTGCCGCTATCCGAAGTTGATAAGGCTCGTGAAATCGGTCGGCGTGCGCTCAAGACCATCAACTTTAGAGAGGAGCAAGAGAGGTTGAATGTTTGGATATCACTTCTCAACTTGGAAAACGTTTACGGAACGGGTGAGAGTCTCGAGGCTACTTTCAAGGAGGCTGCTCGGGCGAATGATTCAAAAACTATTCACTTGAGACTGGCCGCCATATTCGAGCAATCTGACAAGCCCGAGGTACGTTTAGAAAAACCCATATCCCATCTAAAAACGATCGTAATCAAAATTTCGTTTTCAGAAAGCGGAAGAGCAGTACAAAAGAACGTCCAAGAAATTTGGTCAAAGCTCCAAAGTCTGGACGTTGTTTGCGCTGTTCCTCTTGAAACGGGGCGAGGTGGAGGAAGCAAGAAAACTACTCCCGCGCGGTTTACAAAGTTTGGAGAAGCGCAAACGTGAGCTCGCTTTTTATTGTTGGTTCCTCCCTCAAAGCTCACGTCTCGTAGATCTGAAGACAATTTCGCAATTTGCTTTATTGGAATATAAGCACGGAGATCCTGAGCGTGGCAAGACGTTGTTCGAGGGTATCATCGATTCCCATCCGAAAAGATGGGATATGTGGTCGGTGTATATGGATATGGAAGGAACTCAGAAGAATATTCAGAATCTGAGGTATGTTGATCCCTGCTTGGCTCTGATCCCATGTGCTGAGTGGAGGAAAAACAGAAATCTCTTTGGTCGGGTGTTTGCTTTGAAGATGACGAGCCACAAAGCAAAGTCAGTTCGTTTTGCAGTTTCTTCTTCCGAGCTCGACATGTTGATTACTTGCTTTCAAGGGCGTTCTTCAAAAAGTGGCTTGAACTGGAGAAGAGGATAGGTGATGAAGAGGGTGTGGAAGTTGTCAAGCAAAAGGCCATCGAATGGACACAGAGAGCAGCCTCGAGTGGGTTATCATAATTATTATATATACTACTGGGAGGGTCAGTGTACTGGACAAACGCCAACTAGGGCTAGGTTAAACGAAAATAATACTTTAAACTGGCATCATATGTAACCAGTGCAAAAAAAAAAAAGACCAGTGCAAAGCAAACAAGAGCTAAGTAGGTGTGATGAGGAGGATGATCCAAGCGAATGTGTGTCGGGAAAAAAAAAGAGGTAAAAAGATAACCACGGGTATATGCAAAAAAAAATATCTTTTTTACATAGTAGATTAATTAGCGAAAAGCATAAGTCGAAGAAAAAAAACTTTTCTCTTTCTTTTTAAATTAAAAAAAAAGCAAAGGAGTGTTATGACCGTGGTGATCTTGTTCGTTCAGAGGAGAGGAGGTGGTCATCGTTCACGTTGCTCAAATCTCGCCGATTGCTCATAGAACTAGCCAGCTGTCTCTGCCAATCATCCAACTCGCTCGACAGATTTTCAAACACCAACGCATTCTCAGAGCTCGACGTGCTGATCCGATGCGACATCGGTCGTCTCCCAAACGCCGGGTGTTCCACATCAAGCAAAAGCCCAATCTTATGCGAGAGCTGGTCATTCTCCCTTCTCAGCACCGCGTTCTCAATGTGCAGTTTCTCCATGAGCGTCTCGTCCGCGCCGCCGCGTGCGATGATCAGCGTCTGCTGGAGCCTCTCAATGTCCAGCTGAAGCTCTTCGACTTGGCTGAACCGCTCGTCTGCTTCGCGTTGGGATGCGAGGAGGTTGTCGCGGAGGAGCTCGAGCTCCTTCTCGAGGTTCTCGAGTCGAAGACGGAGTTCTTTGTTTTCGGCTGTCAGTCGTTGAGCTTGGCGCTGAGCGTCGGCGAGATGGGAACGGATGCCTTCTGAATCATCTCCGGCAGGTGTGCTGCGACCGTTCACACTGCGGATACGAGGATCGACGATGGGTTTGCCGGCACGAAGTGAATCCAGTTGCTCTTGCAGGGCACCATTACTCTGCTTGTACTTGTTGACTTCTTCGCGCATACGTCGAACAATCTTGTCAGTCCCCCTTGAGATGAAAGAAAGAAAGATTTTCCAATCAACCCCCATCCACCTTTTTCCTAAGAAAAACAGCGACTTACTTGACATAATGCACAGCCATATTATAATCATCCTCAAGCTGCTTGATTTTCTGGGCATGAGCCTGTTGTACCATCTCAAGCTTCTGTTCAGCTTCCTGTAAAAGTCCATCCACCTCCGCATTCCCTGTCGTCGTCGTCGCCATCGTCGGCGTCATCGTCTGACCAGATCTCAAACTATCCAGCCTACTCGACAACTGCGTCACCTGAACCTCCATATCTCGTTTCTGACGAAGCGCCTTCTCCAGCTGCCGCTCTGCATTCTCATGCATCCGAGTCCGTGCAACAAGCTTATCCTCAAGCACCGCCATCGCAGTCTGCTGTTCGTCAGAATTCAGATTTGAAGTCGTCTTGAGCTCTTCGTCTTCATCCACAATCACTCCGCTCTCCGCCAAATAATTCCTCAGCATACCCAATTTGGCACTCGCATCCGACGCCTCCTTGGTCTTATCCTTCACCACATTCTCCATCCTAGTCAGATCCATCCTCAACCTCGCCGCATCCGCAAGCGCACTCGACAGTTGACCTCTCAGCATAACCAACTGCGCCTGCAACGCCGACAACTCAACCTGCTCCTCCTGTCCCCTCTTCCTCTCCTCCGTCAACAAACCAGACGACTCATCCGCCCGCTGGGACATCTCCCTCAACATCAACCTCAACGACTGTGCTTCCGCCTCAACAGCCTGCACCTTCTCCGCGTGCCCTCGTCCGACCCGGTCCTCATCCGCTTTGAGATCCCGATGCGAATCTAAAAGCTCACCCAAACTCGTCGTCGTCAACGCCCGGAACGCATCCGCCTCCTCACGAGATTTGGCCCACGCATTCTCCACTTCCGTCGACCTCGTCCGTGCCGATTCCACCTCCGCCGTTCGCGTCTCCAGCTCCCCACGCAGCTCGGCCACGTCCGCTTCGATAATCTTGATCCGCTCCTGCGCACGCTCATAGTGCATGTCCACCTCCGTCGCGCGTGCAGAGGCCGTTTGAAGCGCCACACGAGCCTGGTCCAAAGCGCGGGTATGCTGCTCTTTCGACTGCGTCAGCTCCTCCACTTGCGCACGTAAACCCACATCATCCGCCTCCCGCTGCTCCAAAAGCGAACTCTGCGAAACAAGCTTATCCTGGGCATCTCGGTACTTGGCTTCTAGTACCTCATGTTTATCCAACAGATCATTGTACATCTCTGCCGTGCGCGTGTGTGCCCCGTCTAGCTTCTCAGCGCGCTTGATGGCTTGCGTACACCGTGCCTCGGTCTGTTCATACAACATCGTATGCAGCGCTACCGAATCGCTCAGCTCGTTCGTCCTTCTGTCCTGCGCCCACCGTTCGCCCATCAACGTTGACAGGTGACTCTCCAACTCTGACAAACGGGTACGGTCCATCCGCTGAACTTCGCTTTCGTTTTTAGCTTCCATCACAGCAAGTTTGGCACGATAATAAGCTGCCTCTTGCATCGCGCTCCCTTTGGCACGCTCAGCTTCTGCAATACGCTCAGAAGCTTGTTTCGCCTGCTGCAGCATCGCATTCTAATTGTATGACAATAAATGCAAAGAACATTCAGTTTTGTAACGAAACAACTCACCTGTGTCTGGGCTTTAAACTGCTTAAACCGAAGCACCAATTCCGTCTGCTTGGCATCCTGTCCTTCCTCCCCTGGTCCCAACCCCTCCACACCCTCTCCAGAGGGTGTCGCAAACCCCGCCTTGACAGCCTTCGCCAGCGCCTCCCTCATCCACGCCGTCTGCCTCTTCACACTATCCAACTCCACCTCCTTCGCCTTGTAATCCCTCATCACATCCGCCGTCACCGCCACGTTGTTCGACAGAGAGCCATTATGTTGATGATGAACATGATGTCCCGTTCTCGAAGACGGTCTGGCATATCCGTTAATAACGGGCGATACACCTTGACCGTCCCCACCGTTCATCCGCGGGCCAACTACGGGAGACGAACGACCCGTCACCGTCAAAGGTGAACCTCGACCGGTGATAGCCATATTTGCAGTTACACTGGGAGGCAATGCAGTGACGACAGGTGATTGTCTCCCTGTCAGTGCTGCTGCTGCCGTCATGATGATACTCTGCGTCTGAGGCACACTAGCAGGCGAAATGGCCCGCGTCGAAGGGCTTCTCGCGCGTTGGAAAGATTCACTCGTACCCGCATCATCATCATCTAGGTCGTCCTCGCGTCTTGGTCTTACAGGTGGAGGACGACCGTTGAGCCCTGATGCGGCAACTGCAGCTGCAGCGGCACTCGCAAACGCCTGCGGTTGTGGAGTCCCCGTCCCATTCAGTCTTCCTACAGGTGACATCGTTCGGTCAGGTATAACACCAGGAGGCGACATTGCACGACCATTAAGCAAACCCGGCAAAGGTGCCGGCGCCGGCGGTCCTGGAGGTTGCTGCTGAGGTTGATTTTGATTCGTAACAGACGGACGACGAAGCGTGTTTTGACTACCCGGTGGAACAGCGGCGTTTGCAGGCGGTCGATTATCATCCGGATACTTGATATGTTCTATATGACATCCCATGTCTAAAAAAAGATGGAAAACAAAATGGAAGGCAGCACTCACTCGTATCCAACACATGAACCACATTCGGATCGTCAGCTCTCGAAGGGACAAACGATTCTCCACCAATGACAAACACCTTCGACGCTGTTGATGCCATCGCGTGACCTGACCTCCCATTAGGGGACGGACCCATGTTTTGAAACATGTACCATCGTTGATCTTTACCACAGAGATATCACTCTCTCACACAAAAAAAGGAAGAGGAAGGATGACACACTCGAAATTTTGAAAGCCGCCAAATCACCCAAATCCTTCCCGTCCACACCCCTACCGCCAAAAATATAAATGACATTACCCACGAGGGCGGCTGCATGGCCTTCCCGAGGCGAAGGTGTGAATCCGATACATTGGAGTTCTGTCCATTTCCGTGTACGGAGGTCAAAAGACCAAGTGTCGTTGTAGTGGTATTTACCATCTGTGCCACCGAAGCTGGAGTGTGTATGTTGAGAGGGCTGAAGGGACGAAAGAGAGGGAAAACGTACACTATAATTTGATCTTCAAAAGTGATACAGATATGGCCTGTTCGATGGGCTGGTCGGTCGGGAGAGGAAGGTTCCCAGAGTTCCCAGGCTGATCTTGTTTTAACTGTAAAAATAAAAATAAAAAAAGGTAATAGGAAGAATGAGGGAAAAAATTAATTGGACATACGAGAATTAAGATCAAAGGCCCAGAGATCGTTCAAGAATTTACCATCGACTTGACCACCAAAGACGAAGAATTTTGTGCTGACCATGGTAACCGCATGGCCGTATCTACCTTCAGGCATAGGACCTGAAACTTCCAACAAGTTCCATTCCTGTGTTTCTACAAAAGATGATGAACATTGGAAAAAGAGAAGGAGGAAAGTTGCGTACTCAAGTTTAGCAAATAGAGGCCATTATCGATCTTTCCAGGTGGCAAGGTAGGATCTGTATTGGTATCACCACCCCATACGATAAGGACATTTGATACGAGGGCACTGGCATGGCCCATCCTTGGGGTAGGAGCCATGCCAGTGGTCTGGATGAGACTGGTGGTGTTGTTGTGTGAGGAGAGAACATAGACGTCATTCCTTGCAGTCTCGCGAACGAGACCACCAAAGAGGAAGAGTTCGCCCTTTGAGTTGGCAACGGCTGGAAGGGCGTGACCGTAGCGGGGGAAGGGAGACGGAGATGGGGGTGGGGCTACGCCAGGTTTTGGGATGACGGTTTGAGGGAGGAGAAGGAGGCGTTGAGCGGACCAGGGGAAGGTAGGGGGTGGACGGGAGGGGTTGGGTTGGGCAGAGGGACGTGATGGTTGCTGAGGATTGGGCGCTGAAGTTGTTTGACGGCTTTGAGAACGAGGAAGGGGGTCCCTGTTGGGATAGGGTCAGTAAAAAGAAAGACAAAAGAGGAAGAAACTAACAGAGGGCTAGGATCGTTTCTTATGATGGTAGAATCTTTGACAGGACCAGAAACCTGAGCCAAAGCCTGAGAAGGAGATTGAGCAATTTGAACGGGAGCAGACGGAGCAGCGGACTGTTGCTGGTGGTGCTGTTGCTGTTGCTGTTGTTTCTTCCTAGAGAAGAAGGACATTCTCCTAGATAATAAGGAAGGTATTGTAATATTTTTGGGGTAGACTCTCAAATTTTGGTTGGAACAACAGAAGAAACGTTGAAGCTGGCAATGATTTACTACTGTTTACATCACTCGTTCCAGGTAATAACATCCTCTCTTTCGTGCTCTTTCTTGCTGTGTGCCGTGAGCACACGTTGGTTTGGGTACAGACGGAAACATTCTGCGTTTCATGAGCATTATGTATATTTCGTATATACAAAACGTACTGTCGACTGTGCAAATGTAGATGGGTGTCATGTCAGGACTGGTCACCTTCCCCACCGACCCACGGATCTGGTCAGCAGTAGTTGTACCTGCTCTTTTCTTCATCAGCAACTGAACGGTATACAAATCAGAAAAAAGAACAGACAGTCCTGTACAGCAGGTTGTGCACGCAGTACAGACGGAAGAGAGGCCATGCCCGTTACATAATATGATGCCTTCAGACACTCCCCTCATGCATCTCCGTCGCCCCCCTCAGGCCCGCCTCCCCTCCTTCCGACCCACCGCCCCAGTCTTCTTCGACAGTCTCACCCGTTCGACGATGCCCACCGCTTCCTTGTCTTCCACTCCTATCAGACCTCCCCCCATCTTACTCAACCACTCCCATTCTACACTCTCCTCTATCGATACCTTGCGTTCCGTCCATTCACGCACCAGGTCACCTCCGTCACCTCCCTACTCCCGTTCATGGTCCTCATGGTGGACCCAACCCACAACCACCAAAGATCCAGTATCCCAAAATTGTCCGTCTCTCATCCTTCTCTTCTCAACTTATTAACGCAACACACAGACCTCGCCCCAAAAAACCCCGTCGTATTCTGCCACGGTCTCCTCGGCTTCGACTCCGTTTCCATCGGCCCCGCCATCGCTCCTCTCCAAGTCACCCACTGGCGAGGCATCGCCGACGTCCTCTCCCAAAACGGCGTGCAAGTCCTCATCACCCGCGTACCCGCCACAAGCAGCCCCATAGATCGCGCCAAAGTCCTCGAACAATCCATCTCTTCCCACTTTCCAGGACAGAACGTCCATCTCATCGGTACGTCTTTCACCCGTCATCATACCTTGACAATCTTGACCTCTTTGAACAGGCCATAGCATGGGAGGCCTCGATTGCCGCTACCTCACCACTCACCTCACCCATCGCTCCTTCACCGTCCTCTCCGTCACCACCATCGCAACACCCCACCGCGGTTCCTACTTCGCAGACCACTTCCTCTCCACTCTCGGCCTAGACCGTCTCCCCCACCTCCTCTCCCTCCTCGATCTCCTCCCCAACGGAGGCGGAGACGGAAAAGCCTTCGAGTGCCTCACACTAGAAAGCATGCGCAAATTCAACGAGGAAACCCCAGATGTCGAGGGTGTAAAATATTTTAGTTGGGGAGCAGTTTATGAACCCGGATTGATCGATACATGGAAGTGAGCCGAACAATATTTCATTGTCTTCTTTTTTACTCACCACGTTAAGGTAAAAAGGTACCCCCACTCTATCATCCTCGAAAAAGAAGGTCCAAACGACGGTCTCGTTTCCGTCCAATCAGCCAAATGGGTACGCCCTACCTTCTTTCCTTCTTTCTCTCAACTGTTAACCACCTTAGGGCACATACCTCGGCACCCTCTCCCAAGTCAACCATCTCGACCTCGTAGGGTGGATCAACCCCGCTCGGTACAAATGGGCAGAGATGATGGGGAAGGAGATCAAGTTCAGGCCTGCGACGTTTTATCTTGGTATTGCGGATATGTTGGCGAGGGAGGTGGAGGGGTTGGCGAGAACCGGTCAAGGCGATGATGTAAACGGAGGTGGGGAAAGGGAAAGAACGCAGATGTTGGAAAGCCTGGATGTGGCCGGTGCGAAGGTGGATGATGATAAACGTAGAAGATAGACGAAAGATGGGATGGTGAACTTTGACTACCCATGTGAACCTCTGGGGAAGTCTGGAAAATGCCAAGTCTGATAAAGACCGTTTCTACTCGCATCGACATTTGTTCACTCGCAACAGTTTATTATACACATATATATATCGTTAAAGTAATGACATTCATAACATTATGCCGCAAATTTTATAACAAACATCTGTGTCTGACAAGGGTGGCATTCTGATTCTTTTAATGTGTAGCCGGAACAAAGAACTTGGGGATACACTTTTGATACTCGAATACACAAGCGTCTAAAAAAACCACTAAGTTTTCGTATTCTCCTTGTCCTCATCAAGCTCCATAGCCTCATCCCCACCCGGAACCTTGGGCGGGAATGAACTCTCCAATTCCCCTGCCTTCACGAATCTCTGCTCCAAGCTGCTGCTGCTGATACCAACGAGGGAAAACAGCTTCGACGAATCAGCCGGCAAAGTCGTCACCGAACTCAACGCAACGGGATGATCGCTCAAGTGTCCAGGACGGGGATCGTCCAACTCGTCGACCAAGCCGAGTGCTCTCGGCTCTACCGGTTCTTCTTTGACGAGACCAACGATGGTGGTGGTG
>QDKV01005315.1_pt1 | contig 51275 bp, 53 predicted proteins | sample 1861101 | NCBI WGS metagenome assembly QDKV01 (sample SAMN04275158, study PRJNA302643) | Fungus metagenome, whole genome shotgun sequencing project. | isolation source: fruitbody | host: Mallocybe terrigena | place: Sweden | collected 2013
TCAGCCGGGATCAGGTTGAAATTGGAATTACAACCTGCTACAGGTTGACAATCAACCTAATTGATGCTCACAGTGTAGATTATTAATCTATCGTTACATTTTACTTCTTTCGTCCTTTACGCTTTTCTTGTGTAATATTTTTCTTGTTGCATTCGGAGCAGTACCATTTATCGGGAAATGGATGTTTGACACCAACGCAGGAGACGTGAAACTTGAAGGGATTAATCAGCAATCGGATTTACAACACCGGTTATCTGGAGAACTTACCCATTGATAAGGGCAATCTGGATTATCGCAGCCTATCATCTGTAAGTGATATCAAAGTTATTTGTGTTACGCGAGGATGAAGGTTTTCTCCTTACATCACCATAACTCTGCTTCTGGCAGAAACAATACAATGTTGAGTCTTCGTCAGCATCCTCGCCTTCTAAAATTTCTTCCCCTTCGGCGTCGGCATCGAGGTATTCTTCTTCTTCTTTCATCTGTGGCTGACGAGAAGCACGAGAAGCACGAGACCGTGAAATCGACGGCGTCTCGCGGGTTGTTGGAAGTGGACTCTGAATTCTCATAGACGTATCTGTTGTGAGACGACGCTCTAATGAGAAAAGTCAATAAGAAGTCTTTAGCAGAGCAGCTCCATTTTTTCGTCTCACTCTTATTATAGAGTGGTCCAGACTCTGCATGCAGGGCTGTCAAACTCTGATTAATCTGAGCAACGGTAGAAGTTCCAGGAGCAGCGATTTCTGTTTTTTTGCCAAGAAACGATGAACCAGCTGGTTGGAAGACACTATTGTGGATGTCCAAACGTCTTCGATAGATTCTCCCTGGAGTGTTCGAACCTTTAGGACATCGGCATCGAGACGTGATCTCGTCCGAGTCAGAAGGTTGATCAAAGTATGGGCCAATGCGACCTTCTCGTCATTGAGAATCTCTATCTGAGCATAGGCGCTTGCGATACGTCCTGGCAAGTGTGTCTTGGAACTGGAACTATGTATTGGTGTAGGAGATATACGTTTTTGGTCGTTCGGCTCAAAGGAATTGGATGGTGCAGCAATATTTTTCAAGGTTGATTTCAGGTATTTCGTCTGATCCCTAGATATGTCTTGAAGCAATTCTGTGGAGTATGTTCAGAACTATCCTGGAGTGTTTCTGCCGAGCCACTACCTTGACATTTACCCTCCTTGATCTTTATTTCTTGCAACAGGTGTTCGACCACCTTAGGAAGATTATCGATGCCTGCTCGAATAAAATAATAAGCGTTTTACATAATGAGCATCAGATGGCGAATGCGGAATTTATCAAAGTGTATTTATTCTAGTGGACAGAAACGCGCGTTTCTGGGTGATTACTCTTCAGTAAAGAGTGGTACTGACTGCTTAAAAAATCCGCCGCAATATTGGCGGCCTCTTCAAAATTTGGAGCAACAGAAGATGCCATTTAATTGGCTTAATTCAATCAGATATGTCACCTTAAAACAAAATCGGTCAGTTTCTCAAGATAAATAAATTTGAAGAATGAATGACAGAAATAGAAAAATAGTAATTGTGAAAGTATGTCCCAGTACAGAATGAGAGTGGATTCAGGTGGGTCCTTGTTCTTGACAAGATATCGATGTGAGAGTGAGTGAAGAAGGTTTGTGAAACATGAGGCAGCTGACAATCCGCATTCGGAATTATTTGAAGAAAGGTTCCGTCGGCCCGCCGGCGCTTGTTCAAACACCCTGATTTTTTGAAAAATGACAACCCGGATGAAAGTAATTCTTCAGGCCTCAAAAATCACTTCCACTCAAGAAACTTATCTGTAAATTGTCCCTACGATGACTCGGGATGATCATAAACAATCAGTTAAGAATTGGCGAAGGAAACATACGTCCCAGAGAGTGTGGTACTTTCCTTTGTCTTTCTTCTGATCACACAAAATATAAGTACTCTGGCTTAAAATGTATTTACAATGTTACAAGAGCAAGGCAGTCTCACGTGATCAATGTTGTTTGCATTATTGATTTTGTCCAGTCTTGACTATAACCCTCTCAAAACATAATTTCATGAACAGAGAACGATGTCTTTTGAAAATGCCGTTGTCACCAAAGGCATGTCACCCTTTTTTTTGGCAGAAGCAGACCTTGACGATTTGGGTGAAGGCTTCATGATGAGTTACGCGCTGGGTTCAATACTCACGGGTATTTTCGATGTTAAACATTATTTCCACATCCAAGTAAGCGATATTCACGAACTGTATATGTAGCCTTTGTAATAATATGTTCTCGAGTTCACTCCGCATATCGAGCGCCATCACCAGGTAAACAGCATCCATGCATGCCAAAAATTAATTTCACTCAAAGACTTCCAGTATTGGCGCTTAATCACACACCAACTTGCATTTGTGAACTCAAGTGACCTCTTCCTTGCCGAATTGATTCTGTATAATGTCGCAGTGCACATAGAACGTCGTTTTGGCAGCATTAAATATGCGGTGTGTTCTTTTCCCGTCGACATTTCATAGATTAACGTACGCCAAGTCATTTCTGTTTGTTTCCTTTCTAGTAGCGACCTTGCTGCAGTTCATTACCATCATGCTCTTTCATCGCGTTGGAATCAACCACATTTCCCTGGGTCCGATGGCGGTGCTCTTCAGCATACTCTATCAATATTCGCGAATTATTCCTCCTGCCTATACTTATCGCGTTTTTGGAATCCCGTTGAACAACAAAAGTATGAACTACATTCTCGCGATCCAGGTTAGTGTCCATCCAACTTGTATATCGTGGTTCATGGAAATGCATGGTGATATTAAACAGTTTGCGATCAGCCGACCACTTGGCTCAGTGGCGGTAGCGATCATTGGTATTCTTACAGGCCAAATCTATCGTTCTGATTTGGCAGGGCTTAATGCATATCGACTGCCGCCAACCATCATTTGGCTCTCGAAGGGATTTATAGCACCTGTGATAGGTTCGCTGCGTCCACCGCGAAGATCAGATAGAGCACTTCCCGACGATTTCAGGAACACTTCGCGCATTGGCGAACTCTCGACGACAACGCAGAACGAGGAGGTGATCACCACAGCGAGATCCCCCGGATCCCTTGTGGGCAGAGCACGCGGCGGAGAAAGCGAAGAAGAACAACAACGGCCTGCACCATCAGTCATGCGAGAATGGGTTGAGGAGTTAACGAGAAGAGATCATGCAAACGCTGGCCTACGCGTTCCCTCTGAAGCGGAAATCACCCATTTGACGAGTATGTTCCCTTCCTTAGATAGAGAAGTAGTTGTGGGTGCTCTCCAACGGAGGTAGGTTATCTTCAAGTTGTCACCTCTGAACTGCTCAGCTTATTCAAAAACCGTCAGTCCGAATATCGAAGCTGCAGTTGAAACACTTTTGACTTCTCAAACATAGTAAATCGAGTAACTAGGCTAATCGTTGGACAATAGCATGGAATTTTTGGATCTGTCATAAGATAGCCATTGTCTCCCGTTAGTCTTCTTCGGCAGGAGAACCTTCACCAGCTGCGATTTCCTCATCGTCGCCTGTGAATGTCGACATTGGCACGGAATACAAACGAATCACCGGCTAGGTACAAAGGTGAGATTACGCGGCTTGTGGTTACAATGGCATCTGCGTACCTTGTTAGGATCCCTTACTAACACATATTTTCCATCAGGCATCTTCATGCACAGGTCAGTCACGGTTCTGACGATACCCCATCCATTCGACAGTATCACGTTGAGCTGGCCAGCAAAGTCGGCGGGCCTCAGTGAAGCCGTGCTCAAAATAACATGACGGGAATTGTCGCGAGGATTTGCGCGGGAGATGTAACTAAGATGTGTATGTCAAACAACACAGGCAATTAAAATAAGAAACAGAAATCTAACCCGATTTTCATCGTTTCTGCACCAGCAAGAACACTTTGCACTGTCCATTTTGCGAGCTTACAACTATTGTTCTTCATTTCTGTCGCGACGACTGCCCCACGCTGTGCATCCAACTTTGATCGCCAGTCAGGCGCTCCTCCTGCACCAGGCGAACGAGGGTCAAATTCATTGAGAGCACGAATTGTGACCAATCCTTGACCCTCTTTTGGATTGCCTTGGCCTTGAAGATAAGCATCAACTTCAGTGCGAACACAAATTTTGATATCTTCATCTTCCGTGATTCCAAGGTCGAAAAGTCTGTAGCGGTAGCCACAAGAAGCCAAAGGCTCAGTTTCCTCTGGGCCATAGAAGGGATTGGCATGAGCGAAATCGACAGGAGGCGGGTTTCCGGATTCGACCACTGATTGAAAACCAAAGTTTTGATTGATGTAGGTAGCCTCCAAAGATAGTGAGGTTGCAGTATTTATAGATGCAGTTTCTGAGGTCGGAGCCTTTTCAGTGGGATTATTTGGATTCGGTGGAGGGGGATCCTGCGGAGGTTCTGCAGCACTTTCGTTGACTGTTACGGTGTCAAATGGACCCCCATCGCGTTTGTCGAAAAACAGAGTGTCCCCCTCGCGTACAATCACGATGTCCCATGGATAAACAGACCGTGGCGCGCACATCAGGACGCTAAGTATAACGTCGGTAGTATATACTTTCGCGACACCTCGATGTGCCAGCTATAGAACATAACTGGATTAATACGGAACTGTTACAGGACGTCCACCAGTGATATACCTGCTGAATGACGGGATCGTCAGATGTTGTCGTATTGTATTTGATTCTATCCACGAGTTGCAGAGGCTTCTCGGACTTCGTTGTAATACGGTCATAGACCTTGTCATATGGGAAAAGTCGACCATAGGTGTCACTGTGTAGATTATGAATATTCGACTGCAAGGGAACCAAGACCTCGAGCAGATCGCAATGCTTACAGATTTTCTGGTTCGTCGACGTCAAGACGCAATTTAGTAAGCCGATTGAACTCGATCTCTTCTAGTATAGTCCACTGAGGAGAGATAACAACGGAGGATTCTCTTGCTCTATGACCCTAAAAACGGATGATTAAGCTGTTTGTTTGAGTGAAACAAAATGTTTACCTTGTCCCAATCTCTCCAAGGTCGTCTTTGGTATGTGCCTCTACCGCTCGCTCCTCCCCGGGTAGTTCCTCCACGCGCATTCTTCGCATTTCCCCGTGTGCCATACCCTCCTGTTGTTCGCGCTCCCCCACGGCCACGACTAAACCCAGTTCCGCGGCGAGTAGTAGTAGCCTTGTTGTCGACTAAGGAGAATGATGATTCGTCCTCTGCATGAAAATATGCGAAGGCGCTCGCAGTTCCACTTCCAAATGCTTGATTACCTTCGCGGCGACGATTTGCACCAGTGGTGCGATTTGTCTGGGTGGAAGTTGGGCCTGCTAAGTTTTGACGATTGTCAGAAGATTGGTCATTCCAATCGGCAAATCTGCCAAGTTTGTCGGATTTTGAGTACGGAGCGTAAGGTATATCCTTGAATTTAAATTGATCTGGAATATTGGACGTCGAAGGACCCCAAGAACCATCTGGATTGTCGTGAATAGGTGGTAGCGAGAAAGAAGGCATATCTTGAGCCTTCAGTACGCCGAAAATTTATCTCATTCGTGTAGGCGTGGGAAACATTTCCTTGGCTTTCACTATGAAGTATGTTCGTTAATTTGTCCTAGCGGAGTATTTGCTCACTCTATCTCAAGTGTAGTCAAGGAAATCAATAGAATCAACCAAAAGGAACTCGAACTAGGTCTTAATGGCGCGTCATGGCATGATGAATACAAAGGTTCTGCCTACATATTTGCTGGGGGGTTGCCTGTAGATCTGACCGAGGGTGATGTTATCACTATTTTCTCTCAGTGCGTTTCTTGCGATGTATCGCTTATTCTTTGCCAAAGTTAACCTTCCTACGTAGGTACGGGGAAGTTATGGATGCCAACATGCCCAAAGACAACGAAACAGGCAAACCCAGAGGGTTCGCATTTATAATGTACGAGGATCAAAGGTCCACTGTCTTGGCTGTTGACAACCTGAACGGTGCAAAAGTACTTGGAAGAACTCTTCGCGTTGACCATGTCAAAAACTATAAGCAACCTAAGATAAAGACCGAGGATGGAGAATGGGTTGAGCCAGAAGAGCAGAGTTTGAATGCAAAGCCTCAAGTGATAGAGGGTAAGTTCCTTTCCACATCGTTTCTATACGTTCACTCCCAAGGTAATACAGATAGCGGAGCGGTATCAGATTCCTCAGTTTCAACAGGAGCGTCCATTGATCCTGAAGATCCCATGAGGGATTACTTGATTGCTCAGCGAAGAGAAGCGGCCAAAGCGAAGAAGTCCAAAGGCAAAAGAAAGCACAAGAATGAAACACCAGAAGAGAGGCGCGCAAGAAAGGCCAAGAAAAGGGAGAAAAAGGAGAAGCGTCTCAAGTCAGCTGGCATGAAGGGGGTTGAAGAATTATTGAATAAATTGAGCAAGCGAGGCGACGGAGAACATGCTTCAGGAAAAGTGGTCTACCGTGATCGTCCACGTCATAGAGAACTCAGGAGCATGTCCCCGAAGCGTCATGAGAGTCGCTCCCGAGAAAGGTCTTCTCCCAAGGATGATGATCGGCATCGAAAGCATTCTGATGAAGAAGAGCGATACTATCGTGAAAGACACTATCGATAGTTAAGGATTTGGTTCACCTGCGGCGTATGTTCACACTCTTATTCGATGTAATACCGTAGTGATCGCAATTTGAAATCACACAGTTTTTCACCATGAAGTCGGGAATGATACTCACATTCACCCAATCAGATTGTCACGCTCCAGCATTTGTTATCATGAATGTGCTTAGAGAGTGCTCGGATTAGTGTTAATGCCTCAAGAGCCGCGTTGCGTTCAGGATCTCGTTTCGCACACACAACGTCGATAGTTTGGACCAGAATAACCCCAGCAGAATTTTCTGAAGCCGCATGGAAACTTTTGCAGTCAAGAAATCTACTTCGAAACAGGTCTAAAGTTTTTCCCGCATCTGCCGCTTACATCAGGACATAGGTGGATCCGATCAAGGTCGATCTTCTGGTGCTGCAGTATTGCGCTGGGTACCAGCAGATGGCATCACTAAAATCAACCTTTAGAACCGCAAGATAGAGCCTGAAGTTTGAATGGTTGAGAATCCATCTCGTGCAGTAGACGAAAAAGGTAGGTACTGGGCGATTGCATAGTTTGAGTGGTTGACACATTTGAATCCAGAAAATGTCAGCCATGTCACCTTAAAGGCGCGTCTCTGGGATTGGGGTTGTTATAACCTTCTTCTGCCTTCCGATAATTTCAACTGGAAAATATGGAAGGACGCTTACACAGTCTAGCGCAGACAAGGTTCGTTGTGACGGGAAGATGGGTTCCAACTATGCTAATAGCGCAACCTCTCCATCATAGGAACATTATTGGAGATCCCTTCACCCAACGCGCCAACGCTGATTGTGAACCTGCGGACCCAGCAAATACCGTCACTGATCGTCTAAATACCCTTTTGAGGAACGGCGGTGACGGTTTCATATTGCGCTTATGTCCCAATCATGTCTATCTCATCCACGCTCCAGTCTTTTTTGCCAACCGTAATCAGGAGATTAGTACACTGGGTTATCCGACTGGCGATGATAGGGCCGTACTCTTCGTTGATGGACCGGTCAGTAATGGGGAAGGTCATACGACTGCTGTGGATGGTACTTGCGCGAATTGTAGTGGGATAAGACTCCGGAACGTACAGGTAATTGTGATATTTCCTAGTTTGTCAGTTGAGAATATAACTGAGATACGACTCACCTAGATTGACGGTACTCGTCGAGGCGCAGGCCCTACGAATGGGGGTGCCAACATCGAAATGGGAGGTGCCAACTCTGACCAACTCATCGAGCATGTACGATCATACGACCCTCGATCTTGGTCGTGTTTGCATATTTCCGAGGGTCCGATGACTTGCAATAACGTCACTGTGCAGAACAATGACATTGGTCCATGTGGCTCTGACGCTTTTCAGGAATGGGCCGATGGTATCAGTATCAGCTGTCGCAACAGCGTTGTGAAGAACAACATGATACAAGGACCTACAGACGGAGGGATCGTCTTGTTCGGTGCACCTGGGACGCAAGTTTTTAACAATACGATTTGGATTCTAAACGTATGTATAGTCAAAACTTTGTGTTCCAATTTGATGATTTTAACTTACGTTTCCAGCGTACGCTCTTGGGCGGTATTAACCTGGTAGACTATGAGCCTTGGAATGGCGATTTTACGGGTACTGTGGTACACGATAATACCATTTTCGGAGGCTTTGCAACCGACGTGTCTCCAACAGGCACCAAAGGCACCAACTGGGCACACGCCATCACAAAGTGAGTCGTTTTCAAACGACCAGCGCTAGGAGCCTATAAGCTTACCTGACCTAGGATTGGCATTGCCGTCGGACCTCGGACGTGGTTTGGTGATAGGTACGGCTACAATGTCTCCAGGAATGGCATTGTCAGAAACAATAGACTGTCCGGTGCTTTTTCGTACGGCATCGCTGTTACCTCGGCCGACAACTTTACGGTCGAATCGAACGTCATGTTCGACAATACGTCTTTTATTGGTGCTCGCGGACCTTTATGTAAGGACATAGACATAGTCCCAGCTGATGCGCCTTTTATCGTTGACTGGCGGACCGTTAAATCTGCTTATTTGCAATCGGATTTTCAGAGCATCGACGATGGGGACTCCTTGACTTGTGTTCTCCCTCCTAATGGAGGAAATTTCTGGCCGCTAGGTCGCAATCCTTCAAATTCTTCAGAACCTTCCGACTCTTCTATTCCACTTGTTTTGCCTTCGTCAAAAAACTTGGTCTCCAACCATGATACTGGTCATTCTTCCCATGTTTTCAGTATTACGGTTGGCATTATCATTTTTCTTGCATCCGTAGTTTCTGCTTGCTTTATTCGGCGCTGGATGCTCTCCCGAAAGGCGAGGGTCGAACTTTCCGATGCAACCAGCCAAGTGCAGCAGAAAAGCAAGCGTAACATTCCCAGTGGATATTCCCCCTTGGACCGCACTTCAGATTCCTTCCATTTTTAGTTCTGGTTGATAATAGATTCTTCATCTAAATTACAGCAATTTCATGTCGATAGTCTTTATATATGTATCGTGAATATATCAACCTGAGGCAAGCATTCAATATTCAGCAGATGTGATACGTCACACGTGACACCGACAAGGAAAATCGGCTGACGACACATCTCCAACTTGAACGCAGCGCAACTCGTTGCATTTGACGGGACAGAAAGTCCATACTTTTACGGCAGACATATCTATCGTTGAATCTCCTTCCTTGATTTTCAGGTGCTTGTTGGTGAATTATGGCATCCGAAAAGCAGAATGGGTGGGTCAGCAAAAGTACCAGCACGGAACCCCACTTAACACCTTCCATCTCTGCAGTTACCTCGGAATTACACCACCGATATCCACGCAGGAGTCGAATGAAAGAGAGAAGGAGATGACCATCACACTTATGCAGGAATTGAGGAGACAAAACACATTTGAATCAGAGGAAGAAGCCAGAACAAGGTGAGCAACGTTTTTCATCAACGCACCACCCGACGTCCAATCTACACCCGGTTTTGTATGAGTTTTGCATAAGTCATGTCCTCTGATTATCTTGGACCATGTGTTTATGACATACCGCTGGTCGCGGAAACAACTCGCTATAACTACGATTCTTTGGCTAACTGCTGTTGAAAATGTTTACAATAGGGAACTTGTATTGGGACGAGTGTCCGTGCTAGTGAAGGAGTTTGTTAGGAAAGTTTCGTTAGAGCGGGGACTGTCAGAAGCGGCAGCTAACGCAGCTGGAGGCAAAATCTTTACTTTCGGATCCTATCGACTTGGAGTGCACGGACCTGGCACTGATATTGATACTTTATGTGTTGTTCCCAAGCATGTTTCTCGGGAAGATTTCTTCGAAGTATTTGAACCTATGCTGAAGGAGATGGAAGGTGTCACGGAGGTTTCGGTTCGAACATCATTCTTTCTTACTTTATGGCATCCGACCTGTTGTAGGGCGTGCCGGAAGCATACGTGCCAATCATCAAAGCAGAAATTTGTGGGATTCCTCTGGATTTTCTTATGGCTCGTTTAGCACTGTCGTCAATACCGGATAACTTATCGTTAAAGGACGATAATCTTCTACGCAATCTGGATGAACGTTGCATCCGAAGTCTCAATGGTGTGTTGTCCAGTCTTCAATCTTTTTGTGGATTTTAACGTAGTCGGAACTAGGATCTCGTGTAATTGATGAAATTCTGCGCTTGGTTTCCAACGTGGATGTCTTTCGTGATGCTTTGCGGTGTATCAAACTCTGGGCTCAAAGCATGTTTCTCATAGCTTCCGTTATTCCCTTGCGATGTCTGATAATTAATACATTTAGGGAGAGCTATATATTCAAATGTCAACGGTTTTTTTGGTGGTGTTGCTTGGGTACTCCTCGTCGCTCGAATATGTCAGTTATACCCAAATGCCATTGCTGGAGCCATCGTTAGCCGGTTTTTCCTTATCTACTACCAATGGTTTGCTATTTTCTGCTTCAAAACATGCATATATATAATCGATCGCCTAGGTCATGGCCACAGCCAGTTCTTCTGAAGCAGATAGAAGAAGGTCCCCTCCAAGTGAGGGTGTGGAACCCAAAGGTCTGGACGTATTTTGACCTTACTAGTCTTCCTTCTACTATATTTTACAGCTCTACCCTTCCGACCGATCCCACCTAATGCCCATAATCACCCCCGCTTATCCTGCGATGTGCGCCACTCACAATGTCACAACCTCAACACAAATGATCATCACGGAGGAGTTCAAGAGAGGTTTGCTTTTCAAGGATCAAACTGGTTTTAAGTCTCAACTTTATGCAGGTAATGAGATCGTGAACCGCGTTATCGTTGGCACCGCCGAATGGTCTCAGTTATTTGCAAAGCATGACTTCTTCCATAGATATCGATACTACCTTCAAATTATTGCGTCAACCAACGATCCTGATCTGCATATTAAGTGGTGCGTTTAGCAAGCTCGTTTTAGTCCACGGCACTAATTTTCTACTCTAGGGCAGGAACAGTTGAATCCCGTCTCCGTCAATTAGTCATGAAGCTTGAATATGTTGATTCCTTAATTCTTGCACATCCATTTGTCAAAGGTTTCGATCAAGTAGCATATTGTCTATCTGAAGACGAAGTACGGGTTGTTGCGCAGGGCGAAATTTCCGATGTCATAGCGAATCGCAAGAAAGAAGACATTGAAGGCAAGGAGGGTGCAACACCAGTCTACTTTACAACCTTTTACATTGGCCTTGCCATCGAACCCAAACCAGGTAATATCTTCCTCATTTCATTCTCATATAGCTGTGTTCAGCTTGATCAATGACTACTTGTAGCTGGAGCTGTCGGGCCACGGAAGCTCGATATCTCTTATCCGACAACAGAATTTTCGAAGCTGGTTAAGATGTGGGAAAAATTCGACGATTCTTCTATGGGGATTGTTGTTCGACACATCAGAAGGCTTGTTTTGATACTGAACCACATTACACCTCCCCTGACGCTCGACTTTAGCTGCAGTCTACCTGACTCAGTCTATGATCCTGGTGAACGTCCTGCAAAGCTCCCTCAAAAGCGTACAAAGGTGAGTCTTATGCCAGAATTTGGTGAAGGTTTCTCAAGGCCAAAACGCAAGGGTCCCGGCAAGTCAAATACTGACATTCCAAATAAACGCCAACGGTTAGTTTCTGCAAGTAAAGTGAACCACGATGCATTACCCCGTTTTCTTTGATTGAAGGTCTTCAAATTCGACGTCGAACTTGACTCTCAATGGCTTAACAGAAAGCACGCCTAAGGCAGCTACTTCACTCCAACCCGAGTCAATTACACCTAGGGAGATGTCTCTCATGCCAGACAATGCCGGTATTGCTACCAACGCAAAATAGAATGCGAATCCTTGTGGCAAAAATTTATTTCAAAGCATTCCGTTTATTGACTTTACTTGATTTTTTTTTTATCTTTTCTTTCAACAGGAACTATTTGCTTCTAGCTTCTTGAGGTTGCCTGCCAGGAATGGAACGGATGTTCTCGTTCGTCAGGCTAACTTTCCCCTAGACCCTCAGGATGACAAGATGGCGACATTGTTCGTCTTCTTGGTTCAAGCTTTACAATACAACACTTACAGTCATTTCATTGCTTCGTTGTATCCTTCTGTTCTCGTATCTACAGGCATAACACATATGTATATTAACCAGAAAAATATTTACTTATATAATTTTTGCTTGAGAACATTGGTATTAGTATTCAAAAGTACTGAAGGCCTCCGAAGGCATGCTGAGCAGTGGAACAAGCTGAAGTCTTCAAGCTTCTGTGGTGACTATGGAGCACAGCCCAGGCTTCATGACATTGGTAGCAAGGATAAGTGGGCGTACAATCTATAACTATTAACAATTAAAATACAGTAGTGGCACTGCCACCAGTGACATACCCAAGTGTTACCTGCTATGACTGCTCAATGACTGCTATAGCTACAATTGTCTTTGACAGTTGCTACTTCATTGCAGTAGTAATATAAGGTGGGGACATACGGTCTCCTTGTATCCAACCTCAATCGCGTCCGATTTCAAAAAAAGAAAAACACCACATCAATGGCGCCTACTTCTACAAGATCTCGTTCTTCTGCGTCAACACCTAGTTCTGTTGACCATACCCCTTCTCCAAGAAAGTCTCCGTGTTGTAAGACCTGTCGGCGACCGATGCTGGGCCATCCAAAGTCGTCTTGTCCCAAGAATTCAAAGGATCATGGAACGGAAGATACAGAAAGCGACAGAGAGCAACCCCCAACAGAGGCCTTACGGTTCATGACACTCACATCGCCTGCGCAAGAAAAGGAAGAGAGTAAAGGTTCCATTCGCGAGCAATCGTCACGCTTGGACACCCAACTTCATGGAACAGCGAGTGATGTTTTCGGCTCAAGGCCTACGAAACAAGGTCGTCATTCTATGCCCGGAACTCTCATCCCCCCTATCAGTGCAGATAGCAGTATTGCATCCGCCGGCGTTTGTGGGTTTCAAGAAGAGGAGTCTGCTCCGAAAACTGAAGTCACCCTGCCATTCGAGGGCAGCGTGGCTTACGCCATCCGCCAACGCGGCCAGGCATTATCGCGGTCCATGAGTGCTATGGACCGCGACTTGTTCATTTTTCAACTCGCTTCCCAGGCTGCGGCCACGAGCTTGGTGATTCCCAAGGCAGATGCAGAGGCCATTCGAGATCGGGCTACCGCTCTCAAGTTTACTAGTCACCTTGTCATGAACGACGACGACGACGACCCTCTGGCGGTACTAATTCTAGGACGAGAGGAATCTTCTGTTCGAAACCTCGTCCAGAAGGTCGAAGAAGTGAATAAGAGTGGTGCCCGCTGCAAAGAGACAGGTTCCGTCGCATATAAAACTGCAGCGGGAGCCGCTCTTGTGGGCGCCGTCGTTTCCTGGGCCGGACTGGCCTTTTCCTAGTACACACGCGGTACATCTTGTTGTTTATTTGATTTTCCTTGCTATCATTACCCTTTGATAATCCGACTTTATACCTCTATTTTATTTTACGTGGACCCCTACCGTAGATATTTAAGGACTTGTATCGGCGGTTTCTTTTGTGATTATTCCATCAATATTTTTGTATACACAGAGATTAGAAGGACTCGGACAGGTCGGCAAAGTCAGTTTCCAATTGTGGATTCGACATCCCAGGGATTTTGAATCGCCAAACTGTTGATACCACGGGTTGTTTCACAATTCGCAATTCGGTTCTCAAGAGATAACATAGTGAATTCCATTGGTACAATAGGTGTGCCGGAATATCAGCGAGAACAAAAATAAGGTCGAACTTAATTTTCCTTCTGAAGAATCATTTTCTCCAACATCTTTCGGACTGCAATCGCATCCGCTCTACCCTTGCTCTTTCTCATAACATACCCAACAATTTTATTGACCACACCTTGGCTCTGCCCTGAGCGGAATGCTTCTACCTGTTGTGGAAGTGCAACAATAGCTTCTTGACATAAGCACTGCAGTTCGGATGAAGGCGGCGTAGTGCCGAAATCGCTTTTGGAGGCATTATCAAGCGAAGCAGAAGGGTTGATGAATTGTTGTTGGATAGCGATTTGGGTAGGTGAAAGGGAAGAAGGATGTGTGAGAACATGTCGGAGAAGGAATTTAGCAGAGGTCCCTGAAGATAACGGATAAGAAACCTGACAAGGCTTGGGGAGGGTGAAATAAATGAACCTGTGATGCGCTTATCAACTATGAGATCCAGGATCTCTCCAAACTGCTCAGATGTTATGGGATTACGACTGAAGGACAGGTTCTGTTCTGCGAGCTGCCCCAGCAGATCATGAGTCAACCTGTTGGATGTTAATTATCAATGTCAATGGAAGAAAAAACAATTCACCAGTTCAGAACGAATATTGGATCTCTTTTGGGGGATCTTCCGACATTTTGGCAGATTCTCTCAAAGTAACCCACAGCACCGCCGCTATCTTCACCGTCAAATCCAACATCCCCTCCACTATCGACTTTAAGAAGAACATCGAGACTCTGTTCCTTTGTCCTGAGTTCTGGATACTTGACTAGCAGTTGAGCACGTCTCTCCCAGGGCAGGGGTGGAAGAATTGCACGAATAGCGTCTATTCGTTCCTACGCCCAAAATGGGATTTAAACAGTTTGAAATAAAACTGTTGACCTTACCTGACTGAGGACCAATGTGCCTAGATTCGGATCTGGCATGTATCTATAATCTGGCGAATCTTCCTTGGATCGTAGTCGGAACGTCTCAAAGGTGTCTTCATTGAATCCCCGCGTCTCTTGTGGAACAGTGGCTCCTGGGTTGGAGAGAAGAAGATCACGGTGCCGCTTGATTTCATAGACTAGGGAATACATTATTGGCAAACCAATTATATTCGAGTCTACTTACTGATGGCAGCCATCATGAACTTCACGCCGTTCAGGTTTTTGATCTCGCAACGAGTACCCGGTGGGTCGCCTTTCTTGTTGATGGAGACATTCACGTCGCATCGAAGGGAACCCTACGATATTCTTAGGCATCACCGAGACATTGTCGAAATTAAAATGAAACAAATTACCTGCTCCATGTTGCCGTCGCTAGAACCTATCGCGCGCAAAACTGCCTGAAGGGTGCGGACATACACACCCACTTCTTCTGGAGAGCTAGGATAAAATGTAGAATTCAGTATTTTGCTATTCAGTGCAATGATAGAAAGCTGTACCGCAGGTCGGGTTCAGAAACTATTTCCATCAGTCCTGCGCCTGCTCTGTTCAGGTCGATATGAGATGTGAGGTTGCGAGGGCTGAAAGTGGATTTAGCCGTGTCCTGTTCAGATGATCAGCAACCAGTAAACCTATGCATCAAAGTAAATAACCTGTTCCAGTTGAATCTGCTTTATACGAACTTTGACAGACGTCAAGTCAGGAAGACGGATCTCTAGTTTGCCATTCCTTGCAAGTGGTCCTTAATTCACATTTCAGCCAAAGGCAAATTGAAGTACGACAACACTCACTGTATTGCTGGGTAATTTGATAGCCAGCAGGCAAATCTGAGTAGAAGTAATGCTTTCTGTCAAAAGACGAGCGTAAGGATATTTGACACTTCAGTGCCAAGGCAGTGCGAAGGGCTAAATCCACACATTTCGAATTAATTTTCTGGAAACAGTTTTCAGTGTGTCCAGTGGTATGCCATGGTACACGCTTACAGGCAAAGTGCCGGGGAATGCTGCGTCAAACGGCGAGACTTGTGCATTGGGTATATCGTCTAGACCTGGAGTCAACGACTCTAATACGTAAAGTGAGAAACATTTTACATATTGAAATATGACAAGAAGTACCCGAAAAAAGCTTCCGACGGGACTTTATTTGGGCATGAGTTTCTATTCCAATAACGACTTGCCAGCCTGGCCACCGAACGTCCTCTTGATAAGTCCGCAGGTCATGGAATGCGCGGAGGGTTGTTGAAGGGACCCAGAGGCGCCGCGCGAACATGTGTGCGTCCGTAACAAAGGAATCTTATATTTCGCAGTGATCCGTCGGTCGGTCAAATCGGTCACCTGTTGGAACTTTTGTCCTTATTTCAGTTTCTAACGACCTGCGCGCGGGCGGCAGCTTCAGCTCCTCATTGTCATGCTCAACGATGAGAACATCTCCTGCAACCACTATATTTTATCTCACTCTCACTCTCCTTCATTATGTCTCTGCTGAGCCAGTCTCTCTACCTTTCACAGACTGCTCAGATTCTCACACCAACAAAGATCAAAATTTTCAGGTTAACACTGTCTACGGACAGGTTCTACGCAATACTCAATGGGGTCATTATCTCAATCTAACAGTTTTTGGGACGAGTCCCGCAGAGATATTGGGATCATCGAACACAAGTATTTTGTGTAAGTATTCGTATTGCATGCGTCTTGGATGTTCATCCAACTCAGTTTCCAGCGACACTCTTTACCACAACATCGGTCTTGACGCTAAATGCATGGTCGAATAGCTCGAAACTTTGTCAAAATATGCGACCACCGAGTCCACTCCCCTCAAACGTCTCCGACACATACTGTCCAATCCCTGCTGGACTATTCGCATTCTCCTCAACCATTCCATGGGGCAGCAATCGCGAACTGACAACTCTTATTACGCGACTCCGCGCTGTTGACCCGTTCTCCACGGAACTCGTATGTATGGATATATTGACAACACCATTGAATCCGCGGCCAGGTAAACCGTTTGGCCAGGCAGTCATCATCTTTTGGTCGACTATCGGCCTTGCGATCGGCTATTGGTTGCTTGTTGGTTTGGCAAGGATAGCTTCTGCATGGAATCGTGGAATATCACGGCCCGAAGGAAGAATCTGGTCTCGTGTGCAAAGTGCTGGTTATATCCTTGCCAGCGCCATAAGTGGAGAGCAACTCGCCACCAGCCCTGCGCTGTTGCGATTCTGTAAAATTATCTTCTCTCCCCATTGGACATAGCGCCTGACTGCGTTTCAGGTACCCCCTCTCTTCGGGACATCATCTTCCACACGCAATGGTGTGCGGTTCTCGCCATGGTGGCCGTTGAGTGGCCCCAATTTATTTGTACGTAGTTGTTTGAGTCTTTCGCAATATTCTCCATCAAACTCTTGCTAGATCCGTTATTAACACAAACTGCATGGGCTACACTCGTGTACAGTACGTTCTTGACCGTTCATCGTTTCGTGAGGCTCAGAACACAGCCACTTTAGATGTCACTTTAACTCGCACAGGAAATCAACACCACTGGGATCCCGTAAACTCGTCGTTCTCACTGCCGCCAGCTTTTGCTGATCAAATTGCTGACCCAAACTCACCCATTTATCTGGATAGAAGTGTGCCGAATGTCATCTTCACCCTTCCACCCGATGCCAAGCCTGGGATGTCGTCCTTTGCATACACCGTCGGCATCTACCCTCAAGAACTCTTCCCGACATGCCTCATTCTGTTCCTCAGTCTCGTTGCCGCTACTATTGTGGTCTCCGTCCTCATTTGGTCTATGGACTACATTGTTATGTCTGCCCGTACCCCATCATCGGGTCAATGTCATTCCTCTAATGTCTCCCGCGCAACCATAGCCCGGGGCCCAATGACCATCAAAGATCCAGTGGACACTTCTCCCGTTGGAGCAGCAGAAGAAATCAAATCCCTGACGGGATCAGCAGGAGCTGGGAAAACAAGATTCGCCCGGCCTTTGGCTGGATCAGGTGGTTCCTCAGAGCGAGGGATAAGCTCGCACAGAGCATGGTGGAAGCTTAGATCAGATATTGGGGCACTCAATGGACGCGTCCTGCATGGAAATCTTGTTCGCCTCCTCGTTTGGTTCCATCTACCTATCACGGTCTTTTCATGTTACCAAATGACGCTTCCCTTTGGCTCGGGTGGCGCAACATCGACTGTTCTCGCCGCGTTGTCTTTTCTCGTTTTCTCGATTCTCATTCCTCTCCACCTGGTTATTCGTGTTGGGTACACGAAAACAAATAGACTCTATGGTCAATTTCAGACGCTCGTGTCATTGGGTCCTTTGTATAATCACTACAGACACGGGTCTCAGCTGTTTGCTGTCTTGTTTTTCGCAACAAATATTGCGTTTGGTATCACTATCGGAGCAGGTCAAAAGAACGGTACGGTGCAGGCCATCATCATCTTGCTCATTGAGGTTGTTTCGTCCTTTGTGACAAGTATCTGGCTGCCATGGGGTGGAGGTGCAAGCATGGGCTTGATCAGTTTCCTGCTCTGTGTGGCCCGAATCATTATTGCCGTCCTCATGGTTATTTTGGCTCAAGCAGTAAGCAAACAACTTTCTCCCACTTCCTCACCTCTTATTTTCTTTTATATCAGATTTCTATAGGACCTGGACCAGGTGGTTGGATCGCATATGGCATCCTCATTATTCTTGCCCTCATGTACCTTGCCTTGGTTTTCATGCTACTCGTGAAAGTAGTAGAAGGTTTTCTGCGACTATTTGGTGGTATCGGGTTCAAGAGTAAGAGGACAGATGACAGTGGTATCTTGGGTGCTCTCAGTCGTCTAGGATGGTGTGGAGACCGACGAAAGCCCCGTCGACGTTCCACACGACGCAGGCTACCTGGAACTCTTCCTATCAGTTTACAGAGACAAAATTCTGAGTCATCTTCTTATATGCCACCACCTGGAGGCATTCACGCGGATGGCACAGCAACACCCCCACGATTCTTGACTACCGACTCGAGGATGGGTTCCACTCATTCTCAGCCACCGTCTGTATTGAAACCTGAGTACGCTAATAGGCCGTATAGGGAGGATAGTGAGGACGACGGATTCATTATGGGGGCATGGCAACCTTTCCCTCAAGCTGGTGGATATGCGCCTGTTACAGATGGTCCACAGACTTCCCCACCAGCCGCTGTGGGTCTGAGTCATTTCCAGAAAGTTGCACCAGGTGGATCGCCTTCTACGTCTGCTGGTGGTGGGACGAGTGGTTTTTCACGTGTTGGAGGTGGGCGAGCACATGTCGACTCTCCTTACGCCATCGCTAGTAGCGGGTCGACACATACGTTCCCTTCAATCGGTCAACAAGGTCAGGTCGTTGCCAGCGTTGTTAATCAGAGCCGCACGACTCTACGCTCTCAACCACCGCATGCGCACGGTTTTGAAGGAAGTGCGGACGACGGGGAACCACCATCAGTTTCAAATGTAGAAAGTGGAGTGCCTGTTGGCACGCATGAGCTCCCTCTTGGTGCGATGGTGCCATTACATATCAGGACCAAGTCGCAAACGGCGATTGTGGAAGATTTCCTGCCAAGTGTTTCGCATAGCGCATCGTCTGTTAATAAGTTCGGGCAGGGGCAAGCTCTAGCGTCATCGTCACAGCTATCGACTCAGTTGGGATTCCTGAGACCCAGGTATCTTTCACAAGACACTTTACCTAGGCCTCCCGTGACTGCACCTCCCATGAAGTCTAAATTCACTCTTGGGGATGACAATGACGACGAATCCGGAATGGATGAACCAGACCAGCAGAAAAAGAAGAAATGGTATCATCTACGGAAGAATCGGCCTCATAGTAGTGAAGGGAGAACATCGACAACACCCTCCGCGGCTGATCTCAGTGCTGGCAGTAGTAAGGTGCAGATGGATCAAGGCTTGGGCGGCTTGAGCAAAAGTCAGACTTCAACGCAGAGGTCCTTTGTCGTAATCCGAAAGCCCCATGGATCGATGGGTAGGGTAAGCCAGCAGGCCCTGGCAGCCAGACTCAGAGGAGAGGACTCAAGTTCGCATGCCGGGCCGTCGAAGGATGCGTCAAGGCCACCTACACGGTGACCCAAGTGAACATAATTTTTTTGCTTCTTGAACGAGAGCTTTATGCCTTGCTTTGACTATTTTTTGTTTTCCTATCACATGTATAAGCTGGACCCCACACACATTTTGCAAGGACCTTATTTCATTATTTGATTTCGCTTTTACGACCACTCGCTACCGATAGTTTCTAGGTTGTTTCTGACACCATCGCGCAATCTTCTTGACATAATATGCATACAATAGTTGTCCAAAACTAAAACAAGAGGGACATAAGATCTCTGGGAACTCGAGTCCTTAATACATAATTAGGTACAAGAATACTATGACCCGCGATATGGGATTATATAGGCGTTGAATGAAGCTTGTCAATGCAAGACTTTTCCCCTTCTACTGACGACCGCCTAGCCAGAAAATTCTCCAGTCCGCTAAGTCCTTCCTGTACCAACAATACACACCTGCTTCCCTACTTAGATGAGCAATTATATCCGACGAGTCCGTACTATCAATCGAAAATGTCGAAGAGACAGCACTGAGCAATTGCGGCCCTTGTGCATTAGGTCCGAAGGCTTGATCCATACGGTCCCAATTTCCACCTGTACTCAAAAAACCTGTTTCGCCTAAATCTTCTTCTGCATAAACAACATCCTCCTGTACGGCGCGTCCTTTCCCCTTGTTCATGAATCCGATACCAGTTTCGTGAACCTCAACACCGTTTTCGTTGAACGCAATGAGTTGCAGGACTGCAGAGTCGGCTCGAGAGTCTGCTTCTGGAATGACCACCCTTGCTGACACATGTCTAGGGTGAGACTTCCAAGACACATCGTGAAGGGGAGTGTACGGAGATAACTTGGTCGGTAAAGGACAGGGCACCACACACGTTCGTTTACCCTTTGTTATAATGTGTACAGGCTCCGTGATACCCTGTTCAGGTGGAAATCCTGCTATGGGCAATTCGCATCGCACGGGCACAATCCATCTCGAAGCCGATTCGCGTATTTCAGATGAAAGCCCTGCTAGTTGTCGAAGGCTCGTCGTCGAGGTCAGGTCAAGTCCGCTCAGATTGAAACCTCCGTCCTCGGGAAAATCGACTTCTTCGACGGTCGAGTCACCCAGGCGAATGAGACATGCCCTTTTGTCGAATACAACGAAGAGACTGAGATGGGTGCCAAAACGGAGGGGGGTGGAAGAAGAGGCGGTGTTTATCAAGCCTTTAAGGGCATTGCTATTGCTGTTGGTCCGTTTATGACCCTGAAATCGTCCGCTTGAACTAGCTTCGAGGGCGGATCGGTGGCTATCGTGCGAGGACTGATGGACAAATGAAAGATTACGTGGTTGTAGCGGTGTATAAAGTTCCTATATACTTATGAGCATGTCACTCCTTTAAAAGATGTGACAGTCCGACAAACCTTGACAAAGCGAAAGGCTCTCTCGCCTTTCGGCGTTTCGTAAAGTACTATGTTACTTTTTGTAGCCACAGCAAGCAACTGACCCCCTGTTCCTTTTCCTTTTCGGGTTTCGTCACACCAGGTCGCAAAACATAAGACAGGGACGTTCGACAACCGTGATCCAGGGGAAGCCAACGGCACGAAGTCCGTCGCCCATCTTAATGGCACATCTTCAACTATGTCCCATCCAAACTCGTCCGTGTTTTGTCGAATAGATGCAGGCGGACTGCTACGTTCCGAAGGCGAGTTGCTTCGCAATTGACCATGGCCGATACTGGATGCGGACGAAATCGGGTTTGGGTATGAATGAGTCAGCTCAGCTTGTTGAACTAATGGCGAATGTGCAAATGATCTGAGACTACGTGCAAAACTGCCCTGCTGACGATGTCTCTTAGAAGGCGATCCTGGAGCCTGTAAATTGCCGACACTGTGCAGGTCAAGTGGTTTTGCGCCCTGGTGAATAATAAATAAACATTGGAAGATCTCTAAGTCTGGTACTACTCACCCTCTGAGATATGCTCCAACGCGCAAGGTTTATTAATCCAGCCAGATTGTACAACCGGGCCGTTTTTGAGATGTCAGTATCTTTTGTGGGAGCATGTGGGTCTGGAGAGGGACCAACGATGACGAGAACTACACCTTGAGGGGTTCCGCTCCCATTGTCTTCCATCTCCAGCAAAGACATTTGGGACACCCTATAGAACAATTAATAACAATTAATGAAGGCGGTAGAAGGATTTGAGATTGACTCACATTTCCCCCCTCCAAACAGGCCAACAATGAGCTTCACTTGGACCTTTCACAACGATTTCTCCATTTTCTGTTAATTCCTGAGGAAACATGTCGAGCACAGATAACCCTTCATCATGTCCCACTAGCAGCATGCGATCTCCAAGCAAAGGCAGTACACAACGTATTTGGCATGTTGTATGAGGCAAAAACCTTGATCCAAAATGACTGATTTTGAGACGAGTGGGTTCAATGACTTCGCTGACGAATGGAAGGGAAATAGAAGAGAGACCTTCTTCGGACTGAGAGGGTGAACCTTGGATGCTCAGGCTACTTGTCCGAATATGCAACGAATTTTCATTTGGAGGCTGGCTTGAGAAAGTTGATGAGTTTCGCTTGGAGTGAAATCAATGGTCAGCGTGGCCCTATCATTAAGCTCAGACTCACCTGAAAATTGTCATTTCCCCAGCCGCGTGCCCTTCTGCGGGCACGTTCCTCGGGAGTAGTATCTGCATATCGTTCCGCTGCTCTGATGGAAGTTGGGTATGTTATCAGCTAATCAGCACGGAGAAAACTAACCTCTTCTCAATCCAACCCCTCCACCGACCAAACCTGGACAGCGATTATTATCGTTATCTTGGAGTGCAATGTCTTTAAATACCTTGAATTTGGGCCATTTTGATTCGCGAGATCATCGTACGTTGGGAGCTCATCTCCACTAGGAGGGTGCTTCTTGTCTTGTTCAACTTGAACGTGTGCATACTGGTCCGCAGACATAATGAACGTTTTGACAGAAGGTGTGATTTCTGTTTTCAAACTTGGCGCATATATTTAGAAATGATAATGAGGGCGACGGCTTTTTGTCAAGTAAACGTCGCGTGATTTTATCTGTCTCGAATCGTCTGCGGTCAGCGAAGATCGTTTCAGTCATCTAGTAAAACGTTCCGTGTCTTGTCAACCTGTGCGGCCAAACTTTGAATTGTGAGTTTCTAAATATCCTTGGCCAAATTATAGCTGTGTTGCTATGGCTCATCCGCACGGGAGTGCTTCAATTAGCCGTGTTAAGTCCACAACGTAAGAATGGAGTGAATACTGTCTGTTCTGGGTGACATTCTGAACTTGGGTCAACGAAATTAAATGCTCATCTCTGCTACTGCAGCACAAGTAGTTTCGGTGAACGAGTTGGCGTGTTTTTTCAAATATCCCAGTCTTCTAAGGAAAAAGCGAGAACCCCAAATGCAGAAGCCGCCTCACTTGCTCCTCCAGCCAGACTTTCCACTCCGCGACGTAGGAATCTGACAAGACCATCTAACTCAGAGGACATCTTCTCCACTCGGGTAAAGAAATCCCCTTCAGTGTACGGCATGGAGCTGCTAAGCATGGAAGCAGACGACTCTACAGCAACCTCGATTTCAGCATTTTCTTCGTCTTCGTCACCCGAACTTAGGTCAAAGTCTTGTAAAGATTGAGAGAATCCAATAACGTTCCTTTGGTGTCGTCTTTGTCGACTACTTCGATGGCGTTTCATATTTATGGATTGCCGAGAGACGTCAAGAGTTGCGGTCGTGTCGCCTGCGAAGGTAATGAATCCTTCGCTGAAGTGCAAACACATATCCAAGATTGAAAGGATTGCTCTATGAAGGGCAGAAGTCTAGAAAGAAGGTTTTAGGAAATATGAAACCTGGATCTGTCCGCTTACATTTGGTTTAAGAAGACATCGCCCTTGAATCTTTCCCAGACTACACAGCAGTGAGACGTATTTCATCATTATCACGGAAGGGAACGTACTGGTCTCCGTGGAGTTGAATCATCTCGTCAAATGACTGAACCTTAAGGGATGCTTGACGGAAACGGAACACTTCTGCGTGGATGACCTAAAAAGGTGGCATGAGTACGGATAAAATTTATAGCAAAAGTCCCCACATATATTGTCAAAAAGTTTAGTAGAGTACTTCCAAGATTATCAAACGAGGGACTGGTGAAGATTAGGCAAGGACCTACTTTGTAAACCAGCTTAGTCGACTCCGCATAGCATAGAAAATTTTCAGCTCTTCCCTCAGTCTATTACTCCTTCCATGCTCGTCCCTCACCAATATCCTTTCCAGCATGCTCTTCGCTCTTCTAATCTGAAGCAAGAAAACGAAAATCTCGTTATACAACTGCAATATCTTCGGTTGGAAGATATAAATTAGCGGGAAAGGCACAGCGTATTCAAGTATCAGACCGTCGAGTGCTCTGACAGTCCTTCCGATGGACTGTTCCTTCTCTCGGCTTCCTCTGTAGGAGAAACGGACGAGAGACGCGTTTATCCAATCTTTGGTGTCAGCATCTGCGTTAGCATGGACAATATCGTTGAACACCGTATTCAAAAAATGGAAATCACTCCATGTATGCTGCGAATCCATCTACAAGAAAAGGTCATTGATAAAAAAGACTCGTCATAGGCGAATTGAAGTCACCTTTGTGAACACGGCGTCAATGAAATGGCCCATCGCGTCCCCCTTCCTCAAGAGGTAGATATCTTCAATTGCCTCGAGATGTTTCCATACAGCGCAGTCATCCACGAGGACTTGAACTAGCCTTTCTCCAATAGCTTGGCATTTTGGTTGCAGGCTATCGTAGATCAACCGTGATAGCGAATGAATAGAGACAGAGAATAATCCGGCACTACTATCTTCAGGTGAATCAGAAGAGCGGCCTTCTGAATTAATCAAGCCCGCGAACGTATCCCAATGGTTGAATGCGCTGGCAATTGAGAATACGTTAAGGGCACGCAGAAGACCGACTGCTTTTCCTGTTCCCAGAATGAGGTCTGCGATGTTTTCCAGAAAAACAGGAATGACTTTCTTCGTTTGAGAGGTCGCTGGCGACTGGCCTTCCACGGAAGAAACACCCTCCAATGAACTGGAAGAGATTTCCCTCAATGCATACCCCTCGTTCCAAAACTCAGGGTCCAAGAATCCTAGACCCATCATTCCGCAACCGATGCCGGTGCTCTCAATGAAAAATTCATCGTCCTGATTGTCCGAGAGACCCGAGAAACCCGGAAGGCCCCCACCCTCCGTTCCCAATGCAACTCCCATTCCAGCTCGAAGCCATCTCCCTGTCGTAGCCCAGATGGGCTCCACGGTCCACACAAACACCTTCATGAGCGCGTCGCTCGTCACTGTATCTCTCCTCTCTATATGTCGCTGAACGCTAGTAAACATCGTGTTCAGTAAAAGCGTCGTTATTGCCGCAGGCGACTGTCTACTCCGTTCAAGTATAAATCCGGATGCGTCAATGTTTTCATCTGGCTTGATGCGAAAGACTTCACAGACAATATCAAGCAAAGCTTCGAATGAGGTCCCATGATCGTCTCGAAGGGCTTTTTCAGTGCTGAGGAGACTGACGACCAACGAATCCTCAACAACACCGTTGTAGGCGCGGCATATAACTTCTTCGCGAGCAGCACACCATGAATTGAGCCCGCGAATGGCATGATCTATCGCATCCGCGAAGGCTTCACATGTCCGTGTGATAGAAGTTTTCTTCCCAATATAGGTGCGATAGTCTGCAGAGGTCGTGCTGGTTCGAGAGATGGATTTGGAAAAGACGGCTACAGTGAAACGACGTAACTGTTCCACCGTCGTCGAAATCTTCGCAAAAGAAGAAATAATAGATTCCTGTGAGGCCAGACTGAGATGGATCAATCTTGGGGTGCTCGGAGGCATCTTCAAAATTTCGACTCAGAGTGTAGACTTTCAGGCGTTATAAGGCCTTACTTCGAAAGAACCCCCACTCCACTTGAGAACAATATTCCTGATGCCTTGTAAAGCCATGAGAATTTCGCGAACCATATCTTCCTCGTGAATGTACCGCTATGAGCCAATTTATGGACATGAATATTTGGATGAGGGTTAAGCCATACCTCCGGCTTCAACATTGCCTGGGCATCTTGAAAACCACTGGCTTGAGCCAGCACCCTGTTAAGAGTGGGACCTGCTCAATTTTGTAAGTTTAGAACGTCATATCGTAGAACAAATGAACCCAATGTCGACGAATCGCCAAGGTCAAAGCGCGATGTATGCGGCGCATCCGTATGCCAATCGTCCCGCCAATACTGTCTGGACAGCAACACTTCAAGCTGCTTCTTATGTTCGAAAAGGAACGGACGATCCAAGGCTATTCGCACATCTCGTTCCAAGGATTCGAATTCAGCTGGTTGGCGGTTAAGAGGTCGTGAAGATTCATCATATTCAGCAGATGAGAAAGAATTCGACTCATCATCCAACGCCAAATCATCAGAGTCTAAAGGTGAAAGCGAAGGTTCACTGTCCCAATCATTTTCAAGATCCTTATTGCTTAATGCAGCACCAGGAGGGAAAATACCTTCCCAGTGCTCGCCTTCAAAAGGATCCTCTGCAAGGATATCTGCCCATGAAAGTGTGATGGGAAGTGGAGGAGGATTTGCAATGGCATCGAGAAATGTATTTGCCTTTGCTTCGGTTACATTCGTTGGTGGTAGACTTAATGCAAGCTATGACCATATGCATCAATTCGACAAATGGAATTGAGTAAAAAAACGCACCAAGAACTGTAAGTGATCTGGTATATGAACAGTCTAATGGTTAGGTAAGTCAGATCTGGTAAATCCAAGCTAACTAGATATCAGAAATCCAAGTCTAACCTTGATTTCTTGATCCAAATCAGACTCTCGCATCTCTATATGTGTTTTGAGTTCTTTGTAAGCGATTTCGAGAGCTTTCGCTAGTGCGTCCTTTGAATTGATTCGAGCCTTAAGTGCATGACTGTACAAAAAAAAAGTGAGGAACCAGAGCTGAACCAATCCAAAGACGACCCACCTACCCATTCATTTGTCTCTCAATAGTTTCCATATCCACAGTTGCAGCAGCCTTAACCATTGTCGTCGTCTCCAGACGCCTCACTACATAGTCCATTTTCTCCTGAAACGTTACGCCTTCTGGGACAACCTCGGGGTCATTTTCCTTTAAGCCGGTAACGTGTTTCACCAGGTTCTGGCAAAAAGGTATTAATCGTGAACGAGCTTGTCTAGAATGGGGTCGCTGTGAAAACCGGGACGACGGTCGTGCGGAAGCACTTGATACCGGACGAACTGACAGGCTGGATGTCGGTCTTTGTGAGCCTAATGGTGTTCGGGAAGTCGTTCTCGATGGAGGTCGCGATGAGATGTTGGATGGCGGTCCATTGTTGTGTTGGCCTCGCAACTCTGAGCTACTGGATCGAATTGACATGGCTGGATGTAATAGAACTCGCTTGCTCTGTACTTGTTACTGGGTACTCGGAAATTTGAAGGCAGTTCCCCCGCGTGCGCAGCTTTCGACCTAAGGTTCTGCCGCAAAGCTCGAAATACTACTTATTGACTGTCAACTGCATAAAATGTATGCAACAAGTAACGAAGCACATGATCTGTGACAAACGCGCTGTATACTAATACAGTGAACATAGAGCTACTAAGCTGACAAGATTTTATATAATAGATCCGTTTAACCCTCTTGGTACGGATAGCCGAATTTGGGTTGATCTTTCCGTCGCCAGAGCTTCTTCCTGTGATAAAATGGAATAAAAATCTAGGTCTTATGGAAAGGTTTAAAAAACGTACTTCTTTTTAGTAGGTAAGTGTTCTACAAACACATCAATGCATTGTTCTCCTCTGAATTTGCGAAGAAAACGAGGATCCCTGACCAGCATTAACCGTCATATTTAATCAGTAGCAATTACAAGGACATACCACAATTCACTTGCAATACCAAGGTCTTTGCAGCATCGCGTTAATGCGTTACTCTTGCAAGCCTCCGTAGCTGTGGCGACACCAGAAGGGTCAAAGTACTCTTGTTCTCCTCTCGCAATGGCGACTAATCTTTGGACAGTTAATACCTGGGTTCAGATAGATGGAAAAGAAAGAAAACAACCTTCCAAAACAGACCAGTGCATATTCCCGACTCACAATTTTGGGGCCTACGTTCGTTTCGCTGCGCGGTGCCAATCCCCAACCACCCGGACCAAATGCCTTGTTCAGAATCCGTCGGTATTTGATCTCAGGCAAATAAACAAGTCCATCTTGAATTCGTAAGAATAGAAAGACAAAAGTAAGCCTGATGCAAACTAACCCGGCTTTACTTCGATATCCAGTGGGTCAATGGGAGCTTGTAGAATTTCCGCAACCTCCTTGGGAAATGGCTGCGTGGATAAACCAGCATAACTCCTCGACCAATCAGTCGTTCCATCGTGTCCCTTGACATCTGGTAAAGGGTCTATTGAAAGTGCACCGCTTTGCGGGTTCGTTGCAGTTGCCCTGGATGTCGCAGTTCCAGCGTCTGTGGCATTGTACCGGATTCCCGTCAGAACGCGACCAGATCGGTTGAAAACACATTTCAAGGTCAAAGGGGACAGTGAACTCCTGGATGTTAGGAGTAGTCTCTGAAACATGTTGAAAACAGAGAACGAAAAGGAATATTGAAGAGGTACGCTTTGCCTAAAAAGGAAAAATATTCACGTCCCATAAGCAACTATCTTCTTTTTCTTATGGTTTTACCTTGCTTAAATATTAAAACTTATTGTGCGACTCGGGCAATAATTCAATATCACTCACCCAATAGGTCATTTGAATGATGACGACAGTCCGCAGATCTGGTCCTGCAGTAGATACAGGCACCACAAGGGAGTACAGGTATACCCAAGAAATCTCGCAAATGGTTTGTTCAATCAGACAATTATTTATTTCCACTGATACACTCTCCAGATGTTTGTCTTTGGAGAGGTTCAGGATCCAAATACCGAAACCGTCAATCTCATTGAAGACATTGTTCGAAGCCAACTTATTGAACTGGTTAGTCTACATATATCGCTTAGCTATGAATCTCAATGATTTCGTCTCGCACAGATTCTCCAAGCGCGTGCATTGGCAACTCGGCGAGGGGCAAGATACGTTGCAGCGGAAGATCTCATTTTTCTCATCCGACATGATAGGTCAAAAGTGAACCGGCTACGAACGTATCTATCATGGAAAGATGTTAGAAAGCATGCGAAGGATTCAGGTGGTGATGGAGGTGCAGGCGTTGAGGTTGAAGCTTTGGACGATGGAGGAGACGGTTTGTCATGGCTTCAATTCTTATTAGACGCAAGTTGATTGATATGACTCCTGCAGATAAAATAGCTGCAAAGGCTCAGAAGATCACTATTAAATTGCCTTGGGAAATCACAACGGTTTATTCAGATATTCTGAGGCAAAGTGGTCACCAGTCAGACGATGAAGAGGACGAAGATGATATAGAAGCCCACGAGGCCTCGGTACTGCGCCTCAAGGTATCTACTCTCCGTTTTTAAAACCTACAGACATAACATTCTTATTAGGAAGCCGATGATGCTACGCGACAAATGACACGAGAAGAGTATCAGCACTATTCTGATTGTCGACAAGCAACCTTCACATACAGAAAGAGTAGGAATCAAAAATAACCCCAATAAATTTACTCTCACCTTTCCTTCCCATTCAGCCAAACGTTTTCGCGAGTTCCTCAATCTCCCAACCACATTCGACCTCAAAGCAGGTGACGATACAGTTGATATCGTTGGTTTCCTTGCTTTCGAAATCGTCCGCTCTCTCACTCTGGCCGGACTGTCAGTGAAAAAAGCTCTTGAGGAAGCTTACCTTCGTGAAGATTACATTTCTCCCATACTCGGCAAAAGGAAAGCAGGCGCAGCTGGTGGACCGGCTGAGAAACGGCGAAGAGAGGGCTCGCCGGACGACGACGCGGAGTATACATTACCTGTCAATTCGCTGTTTCTGCAACCACCAGAGACCAAGACTGCCCTGAGACCCGAACATATACAAGACGCATTTACGAGGATGCAAGGCGAGTGGTCGCATTGTAGATCGGCTGGAATGCATAACTGGAGAGGAGGACTTGTAAGAACTCGAATCAGCCTCATTTAGATGAGAAAGAATTCTTGTAATAATTATACACTTTGTTATTGTTATACATGTATTTTATATACCTTCAAGTGGAAAATAAACTAGTTTTTCTCTGCTACCCACCCCTTGCTTAGAAGAGCAGCGAAGCAGCAACATCAACATCCCCTCCAGCCGCATCTAAGCTACTGATGGCTATCTCCCGAGTCGCGCCTAGATCCATCAAAATCTGTATTTTGTGTTCGAGATGGCGAGTACTTGACATTGGTTGCGACTGATTCGATCCTCGCTGATTTTCAGTGCTAGAAGAACTTGTAGGAGCAGAACCTAGCGTCCTGCCACCTCCGGGAAACGACGTCGGTGCCGTGTCCCTCTGCCTCGAAATCAAAGAGCTAGGGTTGGCTACATTAGAAGGTGCAGAATTTTCTGCAGATTCGTCTCCTTCGACAGCAAATTCCTTGAGATCTCTTGCTTTTTCTGGCAATTCATGCTCTGACAGGAATGAGACTTCACGACCTTGGATCCTTAGCACATTCTTTTCGAGGTCAATGCAAGCCCGATGACCCTTCAACATATCGAGCCCAAGGAGAAGGTCGACGTCACGACCCTGTTCATGGGAAGTAAAGTTTAATGCGGAAGAGACTAACAAGGAAGATGAACACGGACCTCCATTATTGTAAAAGAACAGGGCAAAAACAAATCTGAAAGTCTTAATTGGGCGCTATGAACCCTCCCAAGGATCTCGGCTGTCCCGACACCGCGTGCAATGCCAGAAAACCGTCGATCTATCAATCGCATGAGTCTACGGGACAGTGCGTCAATAAAGGAAAATTTATGGGGAAAATCACGACACGACATACCCGCAGGCTTCTGCAGCCCCCGGACTCACTGCAAAGAAAAAGACGGAAATCAGACATCCAATGAAAAACTGAGCCAGCAAAGTTCCAAGACATACTAATGGTCGTCTGTGCACCGCTATCCACGAAAGCTTTTATGGGATGTCCATTAACCTCAACAGGAATGCTTTGAAAGTATATCAGAAAGAAACGATCCGTCAGATATCAAACTCACTAGAGCATCGTGACTCTTCCAAATGATTCCGGTGAATATTCCAACGCATGCTCCATATTTTCAAGAACTGCTTCCTGTCTAATGGCTTCTTCGATCCTTCTCTGTGCCTCCACATCATATGGATCAGCGTTCAGCCTCCCGATCTCCGTTTGCCTCGCCAACTCGACATCATGATGCCTTTCTCGTGTTTGCCGCAGGAGCTCGGCGAATCGTGCAGGATCAGAGTGAGCAGCTGCTGCCAGGTCGGGTTGGACCTGGATGTAAAGAGATTGGCACCGCACAGTGACATAAAGTGAGAGCAAAACTCGCCTGTTGAAGCTGCGACAGGAGATCAGGATTGCCCAAGAGCTGAAGTCTCATCATCTCCGCATCTTGGTCTATTGGTCTGCCAGTTCCCTTTGTTCATTACAGATCTGACTGAAGGGAAAGGGAAAGGGGCACACCTTCCACCAAGATTTGGTACCTTTCGTCTGAGTAATAACATCGCGTTTGACCCCACGACACCCAACTGGGTCATGGTTGCTTTAGGATTGGTCAACTCCCTTCCGTTGTGGGATATGCTCTGTTCACCCTGGGGTATTCCAGACTGAAATGACACAAATGCGTGTAGATCGTCGAGGATTTTGGTCTAAAGACTGACCTCTGCTTCTAAGAGAGCCATGACGTTTTCTAGTTCCATGTTGGGATCGATTTCCACAACAAAGGTCTGTCCGAGATCATTGACGAATGTCAATTCCATCTTGCGGTTCTCAATGAGGGAGTATGACCAGTATGAGCCGAGGTGTGACAAGAATAGGTAAATTCACAGGGAGTTGACGGACGTTGAGCTTGATGCACCTGGGCCCGCAGGGGCTACTTATATACAAAAAGCTGTACCGTTTACGCGTACCATCTGGGAAACCACTAGAATGTTATAGCACAAAATGATGATCTTGAATACCACTATTAAATAGATTGACGCGTCTCAAAAGTACTGGGAATTCAGAAAAAAAACCTCTTCGGCTATGCCGCTAGGAAATCACTTGAAGGATTGTACATTACTACCTATAGGCTGCGCAGTAATTTTACATAGTACTGAATTGTAAAGGACCATCTTTCAACTCAGTAATCAGTGCCCAATCCACCTAATACAATCAATTTCTCGTTCATGTATTCGTCAATCCCCCTCGGGCCACCTTCTCTACCGAATCCACTCTCCTTAATACCACCAAACGGTGTAATTGCTTGGCCAACAACACCCGAATTCACACCAACCATGCCTACTTCCAGCTTCTCAGCGACTCGCCAGACCCTGCCCACATCCCTCGAGAAAAAGTAACCCGCCAGGCCGACATCAGAATCATTTGCCATCCGAATGACTTCATCCTCCGTCTCAAACTTGACGAGTGCAGCAAGCGGTCCAAACGTCTCCTCCTTGCATACATGTGCATTGGCTGGAACGTCACAAAGCACTGTTGGCAAGAAGAACGAGGTGTTGTCGATCTTCCTACCCCCGACAAGGATCTGCGCGCCGTTGCTCACGGCATCCTCTATGTGTCTCTCGACCTTCTCAACAGCACGAGGGTGAATAAGTGGACCGTGAGTGATGCCCTCTTCGAGTCCGTTGCCAACTTTGAGCTGAGAAACACGCTCTGCCAGGCGTGAAGCGAAGTCGGCGTAAACTGAGGACTGCACGTAGATGCGGTTGGCGTTCACACAGATTTGGCCGCTGTTGCGGAACTTGCAGATGATTGCACCTAGACAATTTGTTAACATGAAACTTACTCCGTACTTCAAGGATAAGGGGTTTACAGACTTTCAACGGCCTCATCGACATTTGCATCATCAAAGACGATGAAGGGAGCATTTCCTCCTGCTTCTATAGAGACCCTAGGAATACACAAAAGATATCCAGCTTTTACTTTAGGTGAAAGGAAAGGAACGCCCGCTTACCTCTTTAAGGTGGACGCGGCCATACCACACAATAATTTTGCAACAGGAGTCGACCCTGTAAAGCTAATTTTTTTCACGATCTTGTTCTCACAAAGTTCTCTTCCGACTTCTGATACATTTTTTTGAGTCGTCACGATGTTGACAACGCCGTCTGGTACACCCGCGCGGGTAGCCAGCTATGGCTCAAAGTCGTAATTTAAAGGTTTCTTTAGGATCAAGTAAGAACAAACCTCAGCAAGTGCAAGTGCGGAGAATGGAGTTTCTGGAGAGGGTTTGATAACAGCTGTGCAGCCTGCCGCAAGAGCGGGGCCAAGTTTGCGCGCGATCATCGCCAAAGGGAAGTTCCAAGGTGTCAAGAGTGATCTAGATGAAGAATCAGGCTTCGCTTCCCATCGTGACATCGCGGAATACTACGCACACAACACCTGGGCAAACAGAATATTTCTGTAAAGTCAAATCATTTGATAACAACCGGGGTACCCACCAACAGGTTGCTTGATAACAATATTTCGGGTGTTGGGCACCGCATTCGGAATATGATCTCCGCAAGTACGTACGGCCTCCTCCGCTTTATGACAAGCTTCTTCATGTGCTGCTTTATTCAGAAGGGAACAACGCACCGAACCACTGAGTGGAAAGTCAAAATACATTTGACACGGAATTTTGCTGCCATCCGGCTTACCTCAATAAACGAAGCGCTATAGGTGCTTTCACCCTACAGACTCATTAGATTGTTTGAGGGTCATCTTCCCTCATCAAATTCTTACCTTCCCCTCAGCAAGAGTTTTGCCATTTTCCAAAGTCTGTTTTTTTTAAAACAATCATGACGTAAACAAGTTCCTACGTACGATAAGCCTTCCGAGGTCATCATGATGTTCCCGCATGAGACGCAACAAGTTTAATAGGATATCATGTCGATACTTGAACAATGGTCAGGACAGCGTAAAAAATTAATAATGAGTAGAACTTTACCTTTGCTGTGGTCCTACTCCACTTCGGGAAAGCTCTTGATGCAGCTTCAATTGCCTCCTTGGTCTCTTCCAGACCCATTTCTGGAACGGTACCGAGTTCTTCATTCGTTGCAGGATCTAAGGGGGGTTAGCCGGATAAATTAGAATACTTGGCTACAAAGAATGGGACGATACCCACTAATTACTGAAATCTTCTCCCCACTTTTCGCATCAGCCCATTTTCCATCGATGAAGCCTTTAAATTTAATAAGGCTAGGGTCTCTCAATCCAAACTAGAGCGCAACGTTATAGATATTAGTTGTAACCTACAAGTTACTCGAGATTGGACTTCACAATTGATGCTGGTGAACTAGACATTCTCCGTCGATGTTGATGAACTACAGCCACTCGGAGGAGCAAACCTGTGTGTTTACTTTTGACAGCAGATAAAGAAGTAGACAAAGGATGGAATGGGATAGACAACCGCATCGTACGGTAACGGTCCTGCGTGTGGTTGATTAAATTTAGTGGCCTCCCAATGCCGGGCCGGTGATGTTAAACACGGTCATGTGCTTTATTCCATCCGGATCAACAACCTAAAATAGCAGATGTCCAACCACCCAACTTAAAGTTGAAACACGACGCCTAATTTCTGTTCTCTAAATTTTTGTGTGGTAAGCTGCACATTATGGGTTTTGATGATGCTTTGAGCTCGATGCGAGAGTGTATCAGGACTGCTTTAGATGAGGTAAGTTGTTCGAATCTCAGGCGGTGGTTCCTTTTTTCTTCAAAAATATTTTTGTTAATATATCCGTGCGTATAGGTTGCCTCTCCTCGGTCCTCCCCCTCTTCAAAGACAAAAGCTCTTCGAAATCTGGAAGAACAGCTTGCAAAGGCTTGCTTTATCACGACCAACGATTCGGAGAGAAAGGATGCATTTCTAGCGTTACAATTTACATTTGAGTGCAACAGTGCGTCTTTAACGTTCTCTGTGTTGTCGCGGTCCGTATTTACATAAACATTTGCCCATGTAGTCCCTTCCCATCTTTTGCCATGGGTAATGCTCTCCACGTTGCGGCTCGAAGGGCTGACGAGCAAAAGCTTGAGCGAGGGTTTGTCTGACATTCATTTATCGTGTTTACTACTTAGACCTTTGTTCCCAGACGAACGGTTATCAGAAACTGAAGAACTATCGTCTCAACTAAACCTCTCCCTTTCACTCATTCAAGGCGTGGTCTTAAACCACAAACCTAGTAAGGAATATCTTGGGCGGAAATGTTCTCTCGAGGTAAGTATATCTCTTATAAATGTTGAAAGCTAGCAGCAATTTCATTTCCTCTGGCAGATTCTTCTTGACCTTCTTCTAGCGTCCAGGCATCTCCCAACTCAGTTTGACACTGCTGCGGAGTCTGCTTTCAAACCCACACGGTCCTCGCCGCCTCACTTGACGTCCACGATCCTCGATACGCTCTTATGCATTCTAGTGGATTCACCAATGGCTCTACGCACTCTCGAACAGGCAAGCGGGGTGCAGGCGGTCGTGAAAATTCTCAAGCGTGCAGGAACACCTCGGGAAGTCAGGTTTGTGTCTCGGCAGTGTCTATATGAACATGAAAGCTTGACCTCACATCACAGAATGAAATGCTTAGAATTCCTTTACTTTTACCTCCTTGACGAAACGCCGTCATCCTCAGACGGCTCTTCCAGTTTCACTCCCATGTTAATCACTTCTCCTCAACCTACCCCACCTCCAACAGCACCGGCCACGCCCATCCGCCCCGCCAAACCATACTTCTCAGGTGTTACACCCCTTCGTCCAAAGTCATGTTATGGCTCCTCCACCTACTCCTTCTCTTCATCTTCCTCGTTGGGAGGGTTCTCTTTGTCGGACTCAGCCAACTCGGCATCGTCGTCTTCCTCCAAATCCTCACCCTCGTCTTCAGCGGGGTCCATACCCAAGTCAGTCACAAAATCGCTTCGGTCGGCTTCAGGTGGCTCGACGAACTCCTTTTCCTCCGCTTCATCGGACGCGTCGTCCTCTACGGCAGCATCGAGTGTGCAATGCTCGCCTTCCCTGATGAAAGAATCGGGATCGGTACCGCCTCCTGTATTTATCCCACCTGATCTAGGGAAGAAGAGGAGTCCAGTCAAGGCACAGAGGGTTGTCACGCCACAAAACCAGACGAAGAATGCAATTTCGCCTCCAAACACACCACCATTACAAGCTAGTGACAACGCCAACGGAAAAATATTTTCATTTCAACCCCGATCTTTGATGATGCTTCGTAAAGAAGTGGATTACGTTCCCCAGAGTCCAAAGAAGGTGCTTGCAGTAGGCGTTGGGAGGCCACCTCTGGCACATATGGGAGCGGTTGCTCCAGCGGCTTTACCAATTGGGATGGAAGGCAGTAGAAGAGGCCATAGGAAGAGTCTATCTGCCTCCATGCTTGGTTCTGGGATTACGCCGCCTGTTTTGCAGAGGAAGAAATCGGACGGCGAAAGGATAAGGCGTACCATCACTACTTTGAAAGGACTCGGAGGAGCACGATCAAAGGTTGGTGTGAAAGAGGGAAGTAGAGAGAAAGAGAATGAAGGGGGTAAGGAGACACTCTGGAAGACAACAGAACAAAAGAAGGCATTGTTGGGTACGATGTTGGGGAATGTGGACGCCCTTGTGGAGGGTGTGAGGAAGGCCGGGATTTGGGGGTTGGGTTAACCCTTTTGTACAGGAATGGTATATGTCAATCTTCTAATTACTCGCTTTTTTGGATACCAGTCTAAGATGCACCGAATATCTCGTTCGTTTTGTCATGTTGCTATCATTATGTTTTTGCTTTGCTTTCGTTCATATCCGTCCTCATGGAAATATATCCCAATTACTCGTTTCCTCCCCTAAGAAAGGTTCGAGTTTTAAAGTGGTGGAAAGGCAATTAGTGATCCCTAATACTTTTAAGAACTACGACATACTCTCTAATCATGGTCGATGGTCTATGGTTTATCACCCATCTTCCTCATATTATCGATGGGTGGCGCACCCCATACCAGCGTCTTCCTTTCCGGGTCCAGCAGTTTAAACCACACTGGCATACGTTTTTCCAAGGACGGCAAAATTCCTTTCACCGAATTCGATTCCGGAGTCTGCACACGGAATATGTATTCTGGCAGAACCTGCGGAGAGCTTTGTGGAATCGGTTTACTCGACACCGTTGCACTTGTGGGCGTTACAGCTGGGCCATCCGCAGCGAGAGCAGCTGTATTTTTCCCCTTTGTATCTGCGGAAAGTGCTGCAACTTCCTCGTCGACGTCATCGAACACGTCCTGCTTCACAGCGTTGATCGAATACGCCCATACTCCCACTGCAAAGGCACCCAACAAGAGGCCCAGAATCGCATTCTTGACGCGGTATGGTTCGCGTGCGCGTTGGAGGCCTGGGGACATTGTCTGTGGATTACAATAATTCAGATGGACAACGTTTTTGTTTTGAAGAAATGATACATACGCCTGCTTTTGGACGGTAAGACCTTGCAGCTTCGCGTCTGTCGATATAGGACATTTTTTATTTTATGAAGCTAGACGATCCTCGCCAAGTGTCGGAGCGGATGGTTACAAGCCGTGTGAACTTGGGAAATTCTTATGTTACTATACAGCTCGATTCACTACCCTGGTGCTCAATCATGAGAACTTCCACTGAGTCAGTGTCTCGTCTAATGGCAGTAGTTCTATAATACACGCCGACGTATGGGAAAGCATTGACATCAGTGGTGCTAAGGTAGATTTAAGTCGCAGGAGACTTCTTCCCTGGAAAATCACCGAGAATCTGGGAGTTAGTTGCTGCGAATTCGGACATGGTCAGGCAACTATTGAATATGAATGAGAAACTGATTGTATCCGGTGAATTGGTTACTGGTTACGAAGTTGGAAAACAGTGATGTAGGAATAACTAGCACCAGTAACTTCTTATGGCAAAACCCTGCCCTCGTTGATGGCAGTTGCAACTTGACTTGTGTTTGGACGGTTGAAAGCGTACCTTTCAGAGCTTGACATCAGCATTTATCTGCCAGAAAGTTTTATTAGACATACCTTTCGTAGCTGTCCAGATATAAATCGTCAGTGCTACACGTCCCCTTAAAAGCCGGATGATTGAAAAGTCTTTCCAACCATTCGTTCAGCCTTTCAACTTGCGGTAGCTGGAATTTTCTATAGTGTGACAAAACAATTTTTGCCCTATATAGCCCTAAAAGACATTGTTAAAAGCTCATCGTATATCAATGAAACGAAGCTTACAGGGCCCAGCCATGATATCTGTCCACCCGAGATCTTCCTCTCCCGGAATCCACAATCCAAGTCCCTTCCTTAAAGCTTGCAGATCACCTTCACCTGTTACACCCCCGCCCCCAAGAACGTCCCGTTCTGCTCTTTGAAGGAGATCGACGAGACCTGTCAAAGAGGAATGGAATTCTTTTTCATACTCTATTTGTTTCTGGGGATCTTGGGCTTGGAGGTAACGGTAAAAGGATGGGATGAGCGAGCGATTGACATGATCTGCTTGAAGGCGGACTAGGGCTCGGGCATCTAATGTATATCTGTATAAGATCGCGTGTTCTTGTGGACTTAAAAGAGGGACATGCAAGGATTAGTGATAGGTGGTAGGATTCCCCGCCCTTTGTTCGAAACAGACAAGCTAAAAGATAACAGTTAGCATCAGCGGCCCTAATGATGAGAAAACCCACTCACTCCTCCAAGTACTCGAGAATAACTGTGCTCTCATTCAGAGACCTTGGCCGGTTATACCTGTTGAATTTTAATGCTGGTACGAGACCTTTTGGGGAGACCTCTAGAAGATCCTGGGGCTTCTTATATGGATCGACTTCACCTGCTCAACGTTTAGATCGTTTCCATAAATTTAGATGGAGACACTTGCGATACTATGGAAAAATGAATATATATTGAATTTTTTTGAAAATAATAACAGAGAAGCGATGATCACCTTGTATGGTATTCCAAGTATCTCAAAAGCAACCCAAACCCTTTGTACGAATGGACAGAAGTTGGCTCCAAAGAGCGTTATATCCTCTTCTTTTTCATGATTCTTTACAGTTACCAAAGCGTTTCCTGTGGCAATGGAATGATGTCCACGACCAGTGTCCATGTTCTTGTCAGAGTCAGGGTTGTTCGACGTGAATGGGGTCGAGGGTGATGTGGAAGTGCGAACCATCGTTGATAATCAAACCATTGAAATCCCGTGGGAATTTGAACTGGACTCTGACCACCACCTGAAATATTCCCTGAAATATTCAACTAAATTCCTAGTCCCCTGGAGAAATGATTTGTATAACTCTCCAGTAGTTTACAAGCAAATTCCTAGCCTTTGCCGCTAAAGTGTTCACCCAGGTCTTAAGAGTTTAGAGCGGCATTGTCGCGTGAATACTGCGCGGTCCATGGCAGGCGGCTACAGGACAATGCATCTTTCCAGATATAAACTGTCCCCGTCTTCTGGAATTCATACGGTCCCCACGCGGCTCCTGATGGCCTTGTTTCCCATCATCTATCACGGCCGATTAAAATGTTCACTTGTTTCAAGTTTTCATACCATCAGGTGGCTTCATCGCTTGTATTCAACTCTGCTTTTATCTCCCTCTTCACGGCATATCTCGATACCTGCTGCTTCAGATAACATTATGACTTCAACACTCAGGTACTGCTAAAGATCGTTTTTGTGTTGTGGGTGTGAACGGGCGCTTAAAATTTTTTGTTATCCGCCAGGCCTGATTTTGGGAAAGATGGTAAACTGTTTCCTCCTCTTCCTGAACTCAGGTCCCCGGCAATCAAATTGCAGGTCTTCACCCATCGCAGTTTCTATGCAAGACCAACGCACGTCTTCGAGGATCACCCTTGTGATCTGAGCCCCGACAATGAAAGGTTTCTTCAATTGACTGACAAAACAACGTTTGCTTGACATAACTATTATGATAGGTTTGAACACTTAGGAGATACTGTCCTTGGACTTTGCATCACCACCTTGTTGATGGAAATGTTTCCAGGTTTACGAGTTGGACCTTCTACCGTGTGTCGTTTTCTCGTGTCTGGTTTACTGTCATTGTTTGCCGATCAGTCTTCCTCCCATCGTAGAAAATTAGGGGCATGGTGGTTGGCAATCCCACTCTATCTGAGATGTGGGTTCATTGTGACTACCTTGCTTCTCAGACTTATTTGTGTACAAGATCGCTAAAATATAGGCTTCCTGAAAATCTCCGTTTCCACCCAGCCCAGGCTATCACTTTGCGTGCTTCTACCAACATACGGGCTGACGTTTTCGAGGTATCCTATTTATCTTATACTGGTCTTGTACCCTAAAACTAATGTCCCTCCCTACCTAAACAGGCTTTCGTAGGCGGCCTCTTCCTTGAACAAGGCCTGGATGTTGTCCGCTCTTGGCTTTCCAAACTTCTTCGCCCATACGCCTTATCCGCATACCAAATTACCCGACGACAATACGGCCTTCCACCTCTCCCGCCCTCTTTCCACAGCGACGACCCCGTGTCGATGGTATCAAAACTTAACCTCCCTCTCGATGCTCTGTCTCAAATTGAGTTCGGAATGATGGACCTGTCCATTGCACCGACGATTGGGCATCTCGCCCTTTTTAATCAGCATATCCACAAAACGAACAGGACTATGGAGTGGGTTTATGACGACCCTGCGGATACGGAGAATGGAGATCAGCCTCAGAATGCGTATAGAGATATGGGGCTGTCACCCGACATAATGATCAAGGGGACAAAGGAGACTCCGGTGTGGTACGTGAAGGTGTTAGTGGATGGGGAGTTTTACGGGCGAGGAAGAGGCAATACGAAGAAGGCGGCGAGGGATGAGGCGGCAAAGGAGGGGCTCAAGAAGCTGGGAATCAAATTTTGGTATGTTCTTAACTTCTTCACGGCTTCGTTCGCGGGATTTTTTTTTTGTTTTTTGGCAATCCTGTTTCTCATGTATATGAATATGGATTGATATTTTAACCAGATTTCCGCTGAACGAAGGTGCACACAGCAACCCCAGCATGCCCTCTGCAGACTCATGCTAGTTGTTGCTTTGTCTGATCCAGTGTTGCGTTATTCGATTATCCATTAGCTAGCATCGGTGTGCAAAGGATATGGGTGAGGGTATCCTTTGAGGATTGAATGTTTTAATTCTTTTATTCTTCGGTTGATTGCAAACACATGATTTTTGAGGAACCCCCAATTTATGCGTCTCCAACCTTAGAGTCGTCTCGGAGCAGTCGAATTCATTTTTAATACAATTTACGTGCAAGAATTTCAAGTCGAAATATTACTACCATAAGAAATCTCAATGATCTTCATTTCAATAGCTAAGCTCTCTAGGTAGGATTTGGACAACACAAAATGATTTTCACAATATGACGTTCAAGTTTGGGGGGAAATCAGGGCTCAGTTGAATTACCCCAGCTCCCAACTCGCTGTTCACATTGGTTCGGCTTCGCAGAGTAGGATGTCTCTCTGACTGGAAAATTTATCTGACACCCTTGGAAGACTGTATTTTCCAACGGTGGAGAGGTCTTCTGGCCAATAAGAGTAGAAGCGCTGCAATCGATAGCTCGCCTCAGTGGATTCTCGAGAGAAATCTTCGATACGTTCCTCTTCCTGTCGTAGCTCACACCAGTAACTGGTAGGTTCATCATTATCATCATCGTGTGTTGCATCGCTGCGCCAGATACTTCCAGTCTTTTTTCCCCATAGATATTTCAATCGCAACTTCACGGGCACATCTGCATCAGCTGGGTATGCGTTGAGGCAACGGAAAGTGTCCCCAATGTCTTCAGCACCCGGGAGTATTGTATAGGACGCCAAGCGTAATTGCTTCCACCACAGACTGAAGAAACTATGCGAGAGAAATTGGTACTTGGGATAATGAAGCTGGTCCGTGAACGCCATGATTTTCAGTACTACTTCAGTGGAAAATTTCCCGAAATTGGAACGGCCAGCTCCTTGAGAGGTCGTCCGTTTCTCAACAATTCGCCATCGCGGATAAGGGAGATAGTGCCAGAGAAGGTGTAGAGCACTAATGAAACCCTCCTCATCGAAGCCGTAGGCCGCCAGTAGAGGGATGGGATCACTATGAGACACACAACCGCCACTTATTTCGACCACGGCCACATGCTGAATTGACCACAAGAGTGCGGTACACCTGTCTCGGTTCTTAGCTTTGGCCCTGGCGGCTACTGCCTGAACGTAGACCTGGAAGCGTTCGTTGACGTCGAGGTGGTTAGCCAGTAGAACGAGACACCCGCGGTACCAGAACCAGGGGCTCCGATCGCAAGGGGCTGCCTTATTATCGGTTTCCAAGGTAGGGGATCGCCTATTAGCTACGATGGCCTGATTATTGGGAATGATCGCCTCGAGAAATGACATGGCGAGGTCTTGGAGATCTACTGAAGTCAGGTAGTTCCTGGGAAATATGGATAATGTACTATATGTCTCTGCGATGGACAAGTTAACGTAGGCGAGCATAAGGCGTCGGTGATGGGGAGTCAAAGGATTGGACCAAGTCGAAGGGGATATCGTGGATGTAGGAACGAATTGATCCAGAGAGGGTACTGGATCGCCTCCAAGAAATGGTGCACTAAACGACAAAAAATGGCCAATTAGCGATGGCGGGGTTTCGAGACTCAGGCATCTGTCGCCCCGGGCATCTGTTGCGATGAATTGGAACCACTCCGCGGACGGTGCTCGTGAGATAGCCCGAAGGTCGAAATGAGCCTTGGAATCAACAATGAAATTAAGGTTATCGAGGTCAATTGTATAGGTCCATTCGATGAAATCATTATTGTCAGGAGGAGAACTCGATCCTTTATACTCATTGCCATAAGACGACGCCATGATTTTTTCACAATGCTTTTTCATGCGTTCGAGCCATTCTACGCTTGGGGGGGTGAGTGGCCGGAAGGGTCGTTACGGATAGACACTCACGTTCGAATTCTTCCTCAGAAACTGGGATCGAAGAAACCAAGTCTTTGCCCAACCCTTGGGGATAGCTGTTGAAGTGGTTGAACTTGATGTAGTAGCGTCCTGAGCAGAAGTTAATGGCGGTAAAAATGGTGGCGGGTAGATATACCGTTGTATCGAATTGCGGATAGACCTTTGGTGCCCATGATGAACGATGGAACCTAGACCGGTGACCGGTCCGTATGACATTTGGATTATGAATTCACATGCCCTTGCAAAATGACCGCAGAGTCGCGTCGCCTTTATGTAACTCAACTCCTTCTATGACAGCAAAGCGACCACTGAGCAACTCATCTTTGGCAGGGGATTTATCAGGCCCCTCGTCAGTTTCGAATCCGAGTCCTCAAGTAAAAAAGATCAAAGTCGACGATGCATCTGGACAAGTCTCTTGTTTGCCTTCAACCATTGTCTGTTTCTAACCTATGGCATTCATAAAGGACTCTCCGACAATGATCATCACTGATCCCTTTTATGCAGAAATACGCTCTGCTATTAACATCAAGAAGGCTCTTGATCACATAAGCGGGCTGCCACAACTAGGCTACTGTCCCACCAAAGTTCAACAATTCCGCCGTGAATATCAGCTCGATGGGAGGGATGACTCACATGAAGAAAGGGGCCCAGAAGGAAAATTTAGGAGTAGAGATCTCGCCAACCAGGTATTGATTCTGGTTTATAGAGCGCATCTAACAGTTCACCCCGTCTTTTACAGGCCATCCTTAATAAGCTTAAGATTGTGTACAAAGATATGAAGTCCCTCTCTGTCTCGCATGCTTGTGGGAGATTCGAATTTTCTTCCTTTCATTTACGCATCACTCGTCCCGGATGCGAATACGACGGTGGAGTTGAGCGCTATTCGAAGCAAATCGACCCTCTCCTGCCTAGCTGGTTTGAGCACGCTGCCGTCTCGGGATATGGCGACATGCAGTCCCTGGAGACCAAAGTTGACTCCGAGGTCCGCAATGCCCGCGAGATCCCAGCATCAGAATTCGAAGTCAAGCCAGAATTCCTGGGGCAGATCCAGAAGTTGTGGGGAAACCATTTTCTTCCTCGTAACGTGCGGGCAGAGCCATATAAAATCCATCTTTACGGGCCTGGGGGCCACTTTAAATCACACCGTGACACCCCGGAAACGGGCCTTGTGGGGACATTCTTGGTCGGCCTTGGTGACACCTCGAGCACTTCTGCAGGACACTTCCGTATTGGCGACAAGACCTTGAGAGCAGAACGATGTAGTTGGGTCGCATTCCACCCTGACATACCCCATGAAATCACGAAACTGGTGGACGGCTATCGTGCCGTAGTGGCGTTCAAGATCTTCCGCATGGCCGACGACGAGCCCGACGTATTACCTGCTCTCGAGGCTCGCGTGAAAAGAATTCTCGATCAGATTCCAGTTCCGTTCGGACTCTTCACGACACATCAGTACTCTATTGGTACCACCAGCCTAAATGGGTTTGACGCGTTGCTATTGGCGTATGCGCGTTCGAGGAACGACACAAAAGCTCATATGTTGCCTGTCGTTACCGAGTTTTATGGCGAGGCATTTGACGACGACCTCGACCCCCGAGAGTATGAGAACCAAGCTACAAGTTACGTCTATCCTTTCACTCAGGCTCACGTGGATATTTTGTTGAAAAAGAATGTTGCTCGGGCAAAGAAGGAGGTTCGGTGGCTTCGTGGGTTGTCGGAAATCCCTTTCTATACCTGGAATATCCGAGCGTCCTTAGAGGCGTGGAAGGAGGACCACCCAAACGGCTCAGGGTACATCGGTAATGAAGCTGATTCGTCACGAGAGGATTCTATTTACTTGTCATACGCGATCTTGTTTCTGCCGTCACCGACAGGGTCTCAGGCGACCGAAGTGGAGTCGGAGGAAGATGTCTCTGAGTCGGAGGAAGATGGCTTTGAGTCGGAGGAAGATAGCTCTGAGTCGGAGGAAGATGGCTCTGAGCCGGAGGAAGATGACTCTGAGCCGAGGTGAAACGAATGAATGGTGCTAACAGCGATTTGAGGCTCGGCAAGGATATATAGTGTATCCCTTCGGAAAATATTCAGAGTGGTACAGGATGCGTGATCCTCTCGGACTCATCTGACAGTAGGGAAAGATAGGCAAATTGAGTTACAAATTCAACATGTCCCACAAATGCATAATGTATGAGCGACTGGAGAGAAAGCTATGAAGGTAAACGTGACATTTTAACATCCTTTGCTAATCTTAATTCATTGTAATAACATTTTAGGTTGCAGCCCGCTTTGACAGCTGAATGTCCGCCGTGTAAAGTCAACATGATTGTCGGGAACAGGATACAGTTTAGTTACCATCCATGCGACAAGATTTGATGTGTAAAAAATTGAATTTTTTTGGGACGCTTTTGGGCAATTAAAATTACATATACTAAAACTAGGCCATCTATTACATCTATTTAAAATATTAGGGAATGGAGCGTCTTGAAATGGCTCCAAACGATGATGAATATCCACAACAATAGAGCTAGGTTTTTATCTATCCAATCATAGTATCAATAATTCTCCAAAAGTGCCCTCGTAACCACCTTCTCACACCTATTATTGTAGACAGTCACGCTGTAGCTAGCTCGGTCGAAGACGGCATGAAACAAGTTCGGAATCTCTGGCAAAAAAGAATTTGTCAGTACCCTAGGTAACAAGAGAGACGACTGACCTGAATGGGGTTTGATTGGCCGGGTGCTTCTGCAGTCCAGGAGTATATAGTCCGACATCTTTCCAGATGCGAGCCACCGCCCATATGCACCACGGGCCCCAAAACGATCGCTGTGCTCCTGCAGCTTCTTCCCATCCCGAGTAATCTCAATCCCCCATTTCTTGCTAGCGATGTAGAAATCGATACGCCCTGCCACAGAGGCACCGCTCGCAGAAGCAGATTCAGGAGAGACTAGAACGCCGCCTTTTGTAAAGTCGTGGAGAGCTCGATAAAATTCGTCCTGATACTGTGCTTCTGGTGGCAAATCAGAAGGTGTCTCAGGTCCAGCTCGTCGAATAGGAAGAGTCAATTGCGAGTATTTGAAGCGCCCGACTACTTCCCACACAAGCATGTTTAAATCGGAGGGGAGATCCACCTGTCCAGGTACGAGGATCCAAGAGAGAGCAACTGTATGCAGAGGTGTTGGTATCACAAAACCTTTCTTTTGAGACGGAGCGAGTAGCTTGGCGTAGATATAACCACTCTTGTGCGCTCTCTCTACTGCATCTCCAAATCTGGATTCGTCATCGAGAAGCTCACCATCTCTGAGGAGTTGACGGAACATGGCTGCCATGGAGGGATCTCTCTGGAGGTGGTCAGGTTCAGGAAGACCTCGTCCACCTGATGAATAACGGAAACCGCGGCCAACTTCGGATGGAGTATGGTCGTCATGAAACTTAGTTAACTCATACAAGGTTCCGCTGCGCATAGACGCCGAGTTCTAGCAAAACATCCCAAATTCAGAACAATGAAGCCTTACCTTACGCCGTATGGAATCAAGCAAATATTCGATCCCGCCTATGTGACCCGCACTCCAACCTAGTATTTCCTTTTTGACGTCATCTGCGAGGTTCAGCGGGTGGCGGTGGTGGTCTAATAAAGCTTTAAATTCATCAGAAGTCATATATATCCCACGAGGAAATGCTGCTGTCGAAAGTAGGCACAAACGCTGGGGTTCGTCAAACACATCGGGAATTCCGGGAGGCGGCACGAGGCGAGAACTAGCGCTTCCGTAGCAGCAAAACAGGGCAACATATAAGTTTCCCCGCATTCGAAGGCTCTTGAAAAAGAAGTTCCACAAATCCTTGTCGCAATAAGTGTCTTGACCTTCGTCAAAAAGTAAATAAGTTGGACGAGTCTCATGAAAATCTCCACAAAGTTCCTGTAACCTATCCATGTAGGGCTTGTCCGTTTTCCATCCTTCAATAGTATACGCGAGAACATTCCGCTTCTTGAGGTGAATGTGCAACAGGTTGCACAAGGTGGTTTTCCCGCATGCGGGGGTACCCCGGATCTGGAAAAGGAAGACATGAGTTCGGCCAACAGTTAGGGCAGATTGTGTTACATGAATGATTTGATATTCGGACAATCTTTGATCAAGGAGGTTGACCAGCTCGGTACGGGGTATGATATGACCTGTCCGAATGTCAGCAATGGCAATGACAACAGGTAAGATAATTACCTCCGAGGTGTCGCGGCTGAGAAGCTGACCTGCGATATGATAGAACCTCTGTCAGATATAGCAGTGTAAAGCGACAAATTAACCAACTTTGGAATAGCAAATCCTCCTGAGCAAATGAGGGAAATACGAATTGTGCGAGTGGAATAGGAAAAATTCAAGAGTTCAACATGACAGGGAAAAGTACCTTGGATACTCACTGGATGGGCCTTCAGGCGGACGCCTCACGATGATGTGAACCTTTCGATGGGCCGGAAGTTCAGGAAATTCATCCAATACTTCAGACGAAGGATCTTTCAACTCAACAACGGGAGGATTGGCATCCACAATCCGTTGGGTAAGAGTCTCGATGGGATTGATTTGGATGGGGTTGTTTAGCTGCGAAGGCAAATCAGCAGGAACATCTACGCTGATTACTAAACTCACCTTCAAAAGGACTATGTCTGAAGTGTCGTACTTCCAAAGCTCCTTTTTTTTTCTGTCTGAGCCTCCCTCTTCACGTCTTCTATGTTGTCATCGACTTTCACTTGAACGGAGAAAAGTTGTGGTTGGTTTTCAATCAGGCACCAGAATCGGCGGGTTTCAACCTCAGACATTGTGGTAGGAGTCACGAGGGAGGGTAATATAAACGATGTCGAATGGAAGTAGAAGAGGTAAAGGGGCGGTTGGATTGGAATTCGTCCTCGTCGCTCATTTTAACATGAGCGTGTAGGGCTCTGTGACGGAAATAAGGGGCCGATAAACGACACCGCTACATTCGCAATTACTAGTAGTGAAACCTATAAGTGAACATTTGAATAATGAAGAGACTACGTAGTAGATACCTAGGAGGGAAAATTGGAAATATGAAATACAATTATAGAGAAGCGGTGAAGAGTTAAAAATGAAATCTATGCTACTATACATAAAGATCATTCCACGAAAGGCAGAGATTTTAGCGAGGTAGTCACATGTATACCCTACGAACGTTGTTACAAATGTTACAATAATGATATCCACCTACGCCTAATAAAGACTAAGAAGGCAGCCTCGGCGGACCGGATAGAAAAATATTTAAATAGTAAATAATAAAATAGAAAATAAAAAACAAAAGAAGAAAAAGAGTAGATATCAACGATTAGATATGCGTGCACATAAAGAGTAAAATGGTTTTGGTTTAAGTGGGATATTATTATGAATTGCCATTCTTTTCTGGTAGTCGCCAAAGATTTGGCTGGCTAGTCTGACGACATATGCCAGTCAGATGAGACTGTGAGCTTTGAGTCTCATAAGTGTGATTCTATTCAGGCCGTGGTCGTAGGGGATAAGGACATTGAGGTTTGGGATCTGACCAAGATAGAATAATGTGAGATGCAACAGCCAAATTATTGAGCTATCGCTAAAGAGAGACTTAGCTGCTGCTATCAGATTTTTTTAATAAGTGTTGAATAACCCTATGATGGTAAAAATCATGATATTTACTGGATATCCAAATACAATAACTAGGTACAAAATACTGTCTCAAAAAGATATGTTGGAGTATTGTAATAGTTGACCTATAAGTACTGAGTGTACCATTTCATGATCGGTTTTGCCGAATTTGGCTAGGACCTAAGTATTTGCCTAATATGGATTAAGTCATTACCAAATATGGTTATTTGAGTCAAGGCTGTCCCCATGCCGAAATGGTATATAACGGAAAAACTAACAAGGGGGAGTTGAATAAATAAAAGCATCACGAGAAGAATGCATGGGAATACATTCTATTAAATACATTTGGACTGCAGCATTACATTGTTCTGTCACTTTTAGTGATGAGGGAGTATGTGTAATAGTCCATGGTATTTCGCTGACTACTATCAAGTGGGAATGATGTCGAAATGCCACAAACAAACCTATCTTCACGGGAGGTGCACACACAGAGGGACAGATCATGATTAATGTTGAACCTGTTGAATTACCGTACCTAGTGTTCAAAACGTGCAGAGTGAAGGAACAAGCGTTGAGCATTTCTATTAAAGAGAATGTGTCACAAAAAACCCAGTCTCGAAAGTAAAGAGATGCCCATAGCAGCTTCGAATGGGTTGCGCAATATGAGCTGTTGATTCCCAAGACACTCAAATAGTCTCTGCCGTTTCTCAGAATCCCATAATACAGCCATCAGATCGAAGAATGAACCATCTTCACCTCTAAACTCAGCCAGAATACCCGTCAAATGCTTAAGGGGAGCTCGTGATGAATCCAGTACGCTCAAGTCGATATCCAATTTTGCGGCATTCAATGATCGCATGTTCTTTATTGTTTGACCGCTGGTTGTGCGTAAATCGTTCATCTGCTGGTGAATGTCGCTTTTTGGGAAGTGAAGTTCCGAGCACTGAAGGAGATTTGTCAGTTAAGAGAGTATGGCCCTAGCTGACGCACTTACCATTATGGACTCGCTTTTACTTTCCTGCAATAAAGAAGTTGCGATATTTAGGTAGTCTCGGGTCACCGGAATGTAACTTTCCTTGTAAAAGCTAGGAGTAGTGACCAGGGAAGGAAGAACATGGGAACCAGATATGGAAACATCGAAGAATTGTCCAACTGGGAGTGAAGGTGCAGAAGCGGACTCCAAGTCTAAAGCTAACGGAGACTTTGTAACAGTCTCACAACTTCCAGGTGTCTGAGGCACGATAATTCGATACTGAGGCTGGAATGTTTTTGTTCCTCGTGAAGACTGCGGATAATACGAAGCTGGCCCGTTATTCAGCCATTGCGTATGGAAGACAGCTCCCTGCCTATAAGAAGGGACGATTCTCTGCGAGCGAGGCGGTCGAGCGGAGTAAGCAGAAGCCTCAAGAGGAAGAGCCTCTTGTCCGCAGACAGAGTAAGTACCAGGCTCCCTCACAGGCTTGTGCACCTTTGAAAGCTTTGAAAGCCGGTTACGTGACTCTGGTTTATTATCATCGCCACTAGACACAACCGCTTTGTTTAAAGCGTCCATTGGAGATCGTTTAGGAGGGGCTATGCCACGTGGAAATGTCCCGTGAGGAACAAAGGGAAAGGTAGTCTGCCCTTCAGGCGCCACAAAATGTCGAGTATATGCGTCGGCAGAGGTTGCCAAAGGCGACTGCGTGTCGCGCTTTTCGAGATAGCCATAGATATTCAAATAGTCAGTCGGAGGTGCAACAATACTAGTATCAAGAGGTGCAGCCTCGTCCATTCGCGACTCTGGCTCAGTCGCCTCCAGTTCCTTTTTCTTTTTTCTAGCTTTAGACAGAGCCCCCTTTCTCCTTTTTAATGTAGTTTTCTCCGCGTTCTGAGTTGTAGGGTCCCGGGCTATAGATCTATCTCCGAGTTCATGGTCCTTATGGAAATGAGCTGCCGTACCAGATGCGGAGATAAACTCGGACGTAGACATTCTCAATGGGGGAGACATCTTTCTTCCATGGACAGAACCAGAAGTGAGAACAGACAGATCACGATACTCCAGTTTAATTGTTGCAATGTCAGTTCCCGTTCCAGTCGGGCAAGAGGTATCCAAATCCTCCAGAGAGAAAAGAAGTGCGTTGGCGTCTGGGTCTGAAGAAGATTCCGGTAAATTCTCGGTCTTAGTGGTCCTAGCCCTCGCCTTGGCCTTGTAGGTGGGATCGTTCTTGCGGTCATTGGACCGTTTGCGGTTGAACCACTGGTTAATCCATTTTATAGGCCTAAGGAGAGGGTAGCACAGCAACATTCCGAGATTCAATTTGCGAGAAGGTAAAAAGAACAAAACACAAAAGAACAGGACAATATGCGTTCAGGTTCAATGATCGACGTTTCAGAGGCCAGTCAAAGGGCGATAGGGAGGTAGTACAACAAAAAGACGCACAATCCAGTTTTTTCTGACAGAATTTTTGCTTTTTCAGACGTCAGGGTATTGGAATCCTTATACTCCTCCTTCAACAGTGTCGCTTGTGCAGGAGTAGCCCGGATGGCTAGGGCACGACTTTTTCTGCCTGTAGTGCCAGTTTCGGTGCTGCCGTCAACAGAGATGTCAAGATTAGGAGACATGCAAGTGCTACTGCTACTCGGTGGAACGCTGGTTCTTTGGTCGGCCATTCATTGATATTTAGACCGGTGACCGGTCCGTATAGAAGACACATGACATTGGGAAGGGGTGTCTGTTGTATACAGACCGGGATATCTGAGTTTAAATCACTATACCGCGCATTTTCCACGGTTTCTGACCGAC
>QDKV01005314.1_pt1 | contig 51264 bp, 82 predicted proteins | sample 1861101 | NCBI WGS metagenome assembly QDKV01 (sample SAMN04275158, study PRJNA302643) | Fungus metagenome, whole genome shotgun sequencing project. | isolation source: fruitbody | host: Mallocybe terrigena | place: Sweden | collected 2013
TCAACATTTTTAATTTTTAATTACCAATTAAAAACAAATATAAATGGCCTATAGATATTGGTAACCCCGAAGTGTGACCTCTGTCGACCTATGCTTTGCTCGTCCCGCTCTGAAGTAATCGTACAGTTCGTATATAATATAAGTACTTGGCTCCCTCTTGAATCTGCAAAATTAGAACATTCTCGCGTCAACATTTAAAGTAGAATTGCCGCAACTGGCAAGATGCTCAAATTAGGAAACTGAAATATGACATCCGAATCGGACCTATGGTCCGACGATTTCGAAACTACATCTCTTCATCTTCCTGCCAAAAATTTAGGACTACATGAGGTACGGTCACTGGTGTGTCGAAAAGTTTTGTTTAGTAGATATGACGAACAAGTTTGCCGTCGTTCAAACCATATACAACTGCAGAGCGTGTCGAATCGCGAGTAAATCAACTGCTATCCAGATCGTTCAACAATGACTTTGCACGCCCAAATCCCAGTACAAGTGATACATTGAAGAGGAATTGGTAGAAATCCGAAGCTAATGTGTGCATAGACGGGGCCAAGCTCTCCTCCTGTGATTGCATCTGTAAATGACATACAACTGGATCGGAATAAAGCCATATCGCAGACGATTTCGCCTTACATATGATGATTTGGCAGTGGAGGAGAGAATGTAGTACGAATTTTGGATTGGGATTTGGGGAACTGGCAAAGGTAAAGCCGATTTGCTTCAGTCTGAAGAGTCAGAAATGTCCAGAAACTGTTCTGGAGGTACATTGTCAAAAAACCTTAAGAAAGTCAACTCAAATCGTGTCAGGAAAAATCACAACATTCAAAGAGGATAGTTGCTATTTGGGAATTTGGCTGTTGGTCCAAAACCCATTGTACGAGGGTGTGATGCCGATACGCCTCTTCGCTGTTGTAGCCGACAGGCCAACAGGTCCGCCCAAAGCTGCACATTCCCTTCGTAGAGTACGAGTGCGAACATTCAGCGCTCAGCTTTTATGTAAAAAAAGTGCGCATTTGTAATTCTCTAGTTGGTGGTGGTTGTTTGCCAGCGGCTAATTTGACCCGCAGTGGTCCCGCACCGAAATTTTTTGATTTTCTCGGCTTCGAATCCAAAGCAATGGGCCGCTTGTGGTCCTTCGCTAAACAAGTTTAATGTCGGCACTATATGAAAAGGGAGAAGACGAAAAATCAAGAGATGACCGGACGAGACAAACCCGAGGTATCGAGAGGACGGTTCGAACATAGCTTTGAGAATTTATTAGTGAGTTACTGTCTTCTGCGTATGCCACTCCTCAACCAAGATCGAAAGATGTACTTACACGCTCGACTGACGATGCTAGTTGCAGTTTTAGATGTTCACACTCGTGGAGACGATCATGATGATGCCACCTCAAGTTGCGCCCGAAAACATACCAGGAGCAATCGCTATTGCTTACCAGAACAGGTCTTCTTTCGTCTCTGGATTCCACTTATCAGAGCAATCAATGCTCTTTGACCAAGGGAGAGTGAACGGAAGCAAGTAGGCTGCACTCCACATCAAACTATTGGCGGAGAATTGCAACAGTCGTTTAGAGCAGCTGGAGAGCCTGGTAGTGCTTAGGACTTGACACACGGAGATGAGGTCCTGGACAGTTTGAGTATGAGTTGGCGAGCGGACAATCATAATCCCCGAACAAAGCAACCTAGGTATGTCTTTTTTCAGCACTACGTTCTTTTGTGGTCTTGATTGATAGCGTTCGGTTTCTAGCATTCTCCTGGCTGCAGAGCAGCTAGCTCGACGAATCTCCCAGAATATCAGCTTGGATATTGGTTTTGGGAATAACAGCCAACAGGTGCCTTTCAGATAACAAATTCAAACCAAAGTACAATATGTCTTAATTGCCTGTTACAGGAGCAGAAGAAAGGAGGGCTAACTTCAGTTTCCCTCTGTCTCCGTCTTGTAAGTGGAAACTTGACTCACTCTGGGATGCCTCCTTCCATATTTGGACAAAGGCGCGCGTGGGAGGCGCATTTCTGCATTCCTTCAGTCATACAGAACGAAGGGTCGTTTCCAGGCAGCATTGATCGGCGACTTCAACATTGTACAGGGATTGGGTTGCTTTTTGATAGGCCACCAGATGTTGGAACAAGCTGCGGTTTTGACATGAGTCCACAGACTGAGAACTCGAAGACTGGGAAACATACATATGAGCGCCACCCGCAATTGTTTCGTGTGTCCGTCAGAAGCTCAAGGCAAAACCAGCGCGACTTGGAGATAGCCCTCACCCACAAACTAGAAGGTGCTGAGGCAAATGACGAGCGAATGACACCCGTTGGAATGACCCTATCCTACGAGCGTTTGCAGACATGATTTCCCTATCTTGCGAGGGTAAGAAGTTATGGAAGGACGCAACCGCCATGTCCTAAGCTTGCTGGAGTAGTTTGGAATCGGTTCCGCCTGCAGGATAGCGATCACGGTGTGGAAAGAAAGTGGTCTTTTTCAAAGATCTATTAAACAATAGTATGTCTCCATCTGCACACCTATGCTCCATTGGGTATAACCGAGCCATTGAGTAGGTCTTTCCACCGCAGCCTTACGACAAGGCTCCGGAATTTGTTTTAACGCTGAGGGGTTTAAAGGGCCATCTGCAATGGTTATTTCTTTCCAGAGACTCTGAGTTGAGCCTTTTCTCCCATGTATTAAATTGTATCCCCGTAACCAGGTTAGCAAATATACGTGCGAGAAAACACGCTTCCCCCAACTCAATCAAACTTCTATGATCGACTCGGGTTGTAAATTTGTATTCATTCCATCGATGCCACCAGTTCTTTTTTTCTCTAGCCAAGGTTTCCTCCTTTCATTTATTTTCTTTTTCTTTCCGTCCTTCCCGAGACAGTTTAAATTCCTAGCTTCTTTTTCTCTGCCCCTCCATTCTCTTCCCATCGATCAGCCATGCAGGTTGCTACTGTCGGAAATAACGCTCATTCGTGCAAAGGAGGGATCATTACCGATATGAAGGGGACAGTGTCCGAATATGAACCACGCTTGCCATCGTACGAAGAGGCGGTGGCCATGCCAGACTGTGCAAAGCTTCCGTCCTATAGTGTAAAATTTTCTGCACGGTTTCATCCGTACAAACGTCCCATGCTGAAAACCGCGCAAGAAGTGGATCGTCTGTTTGTAAGTTTCTTTGATTTTGTCATTCTTTTTGCCACTTACTTGTTTTTTTACAATAAACCGTTCCAAAACATTCTAGAACACGATGTACGACGAAGAATATGTCCCACTGGACGTCCCACCAGCCCGTCTCAGATTTACGTCTAGGGTCCCTCCTCTCGTATGCCCCTTTCCCCTTGAAGATCATGCATGACAGTCATTCCGTCATCACTTTCATTTTATTCGTTTGCCTGCGTTGCACAGGTGCCAAGAGGTTCCCTCAACATCCACCCCGAACATCGTGCGCGAGAGCTCGAAATGCGTGTCCAGCGACTCAATATCGCCATTTTCGTACGTCATTATTCTTGTTGTTTCCTTCGAAGGTGTGTTGTTGAAAATTGAAACGAAAATATTTTTGCAGGATTTTATCGAAGGTGTGAGGCGCGCCAATCAGCATTAACCAGACCATCATCATACCACACCTCAATTATTCGCCGTTCCTTTCCTGTCGCTCTTGCTTTCTTGCCATAGACTCCTTTCGCTACAGACAACGGATTTGTGCTGCCGCCCTTCCGAAGTTCTACGTTTGACTGTAAATATTCACATGTATCTTGGTTTATCCGACGACAACAACAAAACTAAATACTCGTTTATTGTAACATAAAATATTCTTCAGGCCTGCTAAGTAATGTCATATAATAACTAAAAATTTCATACGTCAGAGAAATTGGAAGGTGCAAATTCTTGGATAGAACTCCTTATTCTTGCACACCTCCCCACTCATGTATTAATGCCTGCAAAAATGTGGATCTACTGCGTCTTTAACGAGTGGTCACGCACGTGATTCATAAGTTTCCAACTTCGGCTCATGCTTTAGCTTCACAGTACTGTCATTGCAATGCGGAAAGCCTTTTAATTTTGCCAATGGCATCGACACTCTACCCTCTGGCTTCTCTCTCTCAAATAGAAAATGCACCATCAAGAAAGGACGGTATACCAGAAGACCTAGAAGAAGATCTCAGGGCGTACGGGTGTAAACTCATTCATCAAGCTGGCATTTTATTAAAACAGTGAGCCTAGTCTTTATTAAATTTTAGGGCATTTTTTTGCTAACTTAGAGGATGAGGAATAAAGGAAACAAGTTGCTGTAGCTGCTGCGCAAATATTGTTTCAGCGATTTTGGTATGTAACATCTATGAAGCAGTTTGGGGTCGGGGTGAGTAAAGCTGTTTTTAAATCTCTATCTTCTTCGGCGCTAATGCAACTTTTTCAAGGACATCGGCATGGGCGCACTGTACCTTGCTTCCAAAATTGAGGAATGTCCCATCCGCATGCGGGACCTCATTAATGTTTACGACCTCGTCCTCCAGCGGGCCTCCTTTTTGCTCAGCGGCAAGCCCGATGATGAGTTCAACTACCACCCGATGTCGTACTTTGGGAACACATTTTACGACCTGAAAGATGCGATAGTTGTGGCGGAGATGCAGATTTTGAAAAGGCTCGGGTTTAATGTCCACGCCGTCCTGCCTTACGGGACACTGATCAATTATATGAGAGTGCTGGAGTTGACAGGTCGGACCGAGGTTGTTGAGAGGGCATGGGGATATTTGAACGATGCGTAAGTTCCTTTCCCGCATTTCTCGAAGCTAACAAAGATGTTTACTTTTCACTTCATATAACAAAGTCACCAGACGCCTGTCTACGCTCTTTACCAGATTCCGACGATTGTCTGCGCCGCGATTTTGCTGGCCACTCGGCATTACCAGATTCCACTCCCCTCTAAACCGCCAGTGTGTTGGTGGGAGCTATTTGATGCGGAGTGGGAGGATGTGTGGAGTGTGAGCGGGTATATTATGAGGTTGTATAGGAAGCGATCAGATGACGAGAGGAAAAGGGTGCTTGGGATGATAAGCAAGAAGGAGGTGAGGAGGTGGTTGGAAGAGAATAGACCTGAGCAAGGGCAGTAAGTCCCCAACTATCTTGAAATTAGGAGCAGGTTGGTATGTTTTATTTTTATTTTTCTCTCAAGTAGACGTCTTTGACAATTTCTTTCTTCCTTTTTTTTTTGCAAGTTCGATGCTTCACGTTTGCAAAGAATACATGTTGTTCTGATCGCAGCAGGAAAAAGATATGATGTTGATCTGGTTGATTCGCTTCGCCAAAAGATGACCGCAGTTGTCCTGAGAATAGGCTTTAGTTGCCGTTGAGTGTATATACAGTGTTCAATGGTTGTCAGTCTGCGAGCATGGTATCTAAAAGGGCGATTGTTTCTCATTTTAGGAATGGGCAGCACGTGTGCAGCCAGGGCCGATCCCAAAAATAGCTTCGGCCCTTACATACTGCGCATAAAACGGAACATGGGAAATAATGAAGGCTATCAGAGGCCATCTTTCTCAAAACTCTCACCTACCTTCTTTTATTGTCGCTCTTTTTCAATAAGTTACTCTGGTTTCTATTAGTTGTTTTGCCAAACTTTGGAACGGCCATTTCCCTCACATATCCAAAAGAACGCGAGGCCGAATTTGAAGTGCTGTATTGGAACCTTAATCATATAAAACGAGAGGGAGAAGAAAAAAGCGGGATATGCGCGCGTTTTTGAGCTTTTCCATTTTCCTCGTCTATGTGACTGCGTTCGTAGTTGCTGGAAACCTCGAAGTTCACCACAAGTCTTCCCCCAGCAGACGCCATGGTCATGCTCGTGATATTCTGGGATCATTGGCTAACCGCAATGCATCGGAAGAAGGGGTTGGAATTGCCACGAGGGATTTGAAGAAGAGGTTCGAGGGCATGAGGTTCACTTTCTACGATGCTGGAATGGGTTCGTGTGGGAGGTATAATACCAATTCAGACTTCGTGAGCAGAATTGAAATTATCATTTAACGAGAAGTTGGTGCACTGACCGACTACGGCGTGATTTAGGTGGTTGCATTAAATTCAGCAGTACGTTTCACTGACTATCATCATGATTCTGGAGGTTGATGCGTACAATAGCAATACGAGGGTGGTGCCCATTGCTTTGCGCCTATTACTATAGTCATCAATGGCAAGACTGCCAGCGCTTCGATCGCAGACCAGGTCTGGTCCATCTATTTCATACAAATATACAGCTACTCAAAAAAGAAAAACTGACAGTGCCCGGGATGTCCATACGGTGGCCTTGACTTCTCCCGTGGACTTTTCAATTATTTTTCTTCAGAGTCTGCTGGTGTCCTCACAGGTGCATGGTACTTCGGTGACGCGGCTGCCGCTTCATCCACCACGACGTCCTCCACCCCCACCCCCACCCCTACAAGCGCTGTTCAGCCATCAACGACGTCGTCGACGACGTCATCATCAGTTGTGTCTTCGACCTCAAGTTCGTCCGCGTCACATGCTTCGTCAACATCCAGTGCGGCCGATGCATTGAAGTCGACTTTGCCGTACACAATGCCTGAAGGAAATCTCAGCCAACTTGCGCTGGCGTTTTTGAGCATCGGAGGTATTGAGTTGGCTGCTGTGCATTGATAGATGATGTGTGGACCGAATATGGGAGCTAATTTCAATTGGTATAACATTGGTCACCTTTCGTTTGTTGCATGAGGGGAGAGAGAAGGGTGGTTTCCACCCTTTCAAAGCAATAAGCTAGAGATAAGTGTGCTATTCGAGCATGCTGCGTTTTTCAAGGTTTCTTAAGCTGATACTTTACATTGTTACAAAAATACCCCTGAAGTAGTCTTCTTTGTGGAACCGAAATTCTTGGCATATCATTGTCATGAGTTTTCTTGAAGTGCTGGTCAAGATAGAATTCTGGTCTGATAATACACTGTGTCAGGTTCCCAACTCAGTTACAGACTTGGGTTGCAACTGAACATCAAACCCAAGAGTGATCTCAGAGGATAATAACGATCTCAAGCATGCTGAATGGTCAACTCTTTTATAGCAACGATGACATGATTACATCAGCAATGTTTAGATCATTTGCTCGGCATTTCCGCCAGCTAAAATACAAACCCATTCTTCTTGAATTTTTCCCACCAACAAACGCTCTGCCTCGTTTCTCTGCTTGCGAGCAGCACACTCCCTAGTCCCTCACGCTCCTTAAGTCACGACGAACGACACAGGAACAAGAAAATAAAACATTAGAAAGCTTTTCTGGGATGTTTAGTACCTTCCTCTCCTTTTTGGCATTAGCCTTGCCTGCGTCCACTCTTGCTGCCAACCATGGCCATCTCCTCAACCGTCGTCATGCTGAGGTTGCGAAACGTGTAGAGGGGAATATATCCCTCTATCATCGTGCGCCTGGTTCAAAGTGGTCGTACTACGACGTACAGACTGGACAAGCGTCAGTGGTTAATCCCCCCCTGTTTTAAGCTTGAATTCACCTTTAACAGAGGTTCATGTGGCTTGTTACACAACAACGGTGATTTTGTAGGTTTTCATTTCATTCTTGGTCTCTATTTATTCTGAAAATCACAATTTAGACAGTCGCCCTTAGCGCCGCCGTAAGGCCTCCACTTCATCTTTTTCCCAACATATTTTGATGTCTTTGATTGCTTAGCAAATGAACCCTGGTCTTTGCTTCAAGCAAATCCGTATGACCTATAATGGCAAGACGACCGTCGCGGACATCAGCGACACAGTGAGTGGCATCCGTCCCTCTGGACCAGATTTACTGACCGACTGCATCAAAACAGTGTCCTGGGTGTCCCTGGAATGGTCTTGACCTTACTGAAGGCCTATTCGCATTCTTTGCTCCTCATTCGGCTGGTATCATTTATGGCGATTGGGAGTTTGTTGACGCAGCACCGGCACCGGCACCGCCGCCACCACCACCTCCGCCACCACCACCACCGCCGCCATCGCCATCGCCATCGCCACCGCCCCCTCCACCATCACCATCGCCATCGCCATCAACGACTTCGGTGGCTGTCTCGATCAACGTTCAAAGTACATCCTCATCCACATCTTCGACCTCAAGTTCCTCATCGAGCTCCAGTCAACCTGCCACTCCTACTCCTGGTTCCAATAGTCCTTCACCCGGTCCCAACAACCTAGGTGGCATGAACCAAGCCATCGTCGGACTTGGAGGCATGGTCCTTGCCGGTAACCAACTTTAATGGGTTTCAATCTCCAATGAAATAAACAGATGAGCACTGGACTGCCTTTTCTTTAATTGTTTTTTATTCTTTTAATTACGACTGAGAGAATGAAGGAGTGATTCTGTGCTCTAGGTTCTCGTCTTGCTTGATTGCGATTTTGATGCTTAACGTCAGATCCGCCTTTCTTTGAGACATCGCTTTATACCATATGATATCATTTTTTTCACACTGACTTTTAAAGATCCTTCCCACTTTGCACTGGTTTTCATAGTTTATATACCCCCGCTTCAATAAATAGTAGCTAGTCTACTGAATTTCTCCCTTGAGATGACAATATTTAGCTGTCATGACTTCAAGTTTTGTGCATTGAATTCGGATCTCCACTTTTCCGTGCATGTTTTCCAAAGCCGTGTTACTTCCGGAATGGTGGATTGCCCGCATTGTTTCACCAGTTCTTTTCTCGCGTTCATTCTCAAGGTTAGTTTCATCGTGACACTCAGTCATTCATACTTATGCTGCTGCAATGTTTCTAGTACTAGACGCATTTGAGTTGCATTCACGTGTGATGACGCATCGTCGATGAAAAATGTTCACGACAATGCACGCTGCAGGGTTTCAAAGTGTTTATTTACCTTTGGTAAACATCGTGGTATCACCCGTCGCTTAATGAACACGATGGTTCAACTCGTGTGGTAGGCTGTGTCTTTGCTCAATGACAGGGCATTTTTGATTTTCTCTTTACTTCCCCTTCCCGAAATTCGACGAGTCAGGCAACTGCGCAGCGCTCACCGTGGTTACCAGAAACGTCTTGCAGTTACCATCATTGGAAATTTGTGTCCACGCGCCAAAGCGCACGGCGCGGTGATCCCGAATCGATCCCCAAGGCGTTAACTCATCCAATTTTCAAGGCGGTTTTCACAAGAAGCCCATGCGGGGAAAAAGGCACCAATGGGCCCTGCCGATAATTTAACTGTCCCGGTTGTCTGTCGGATTTCCCATCCTCAATATTGATGAGATGCGCAGTCAAATTGGAATATGATCGCGGAAATGTGTTGATGGTTGCTTTGAACTTTTTCTTTTTCCAGGGCTTTGACAATTTGCGTATTTAAGAAACATTGGCTTGATGTTAATGTCGGTCCAAACCTTCTCTCTGTCCCCCCCCCCTCTCCGCAGGCTAGTATTTCGATCTGTCCACTCCTCAGCCGATCATCTAGAATCACCCTGCTGTTGAGGGACAAGAGAAATGTTTTCCAAACTTCCCCTTCGCGTATCAATTTTGGTAGCTGCTGTGCTGCCGTTCGGCGTACTAGCTATCCCTCATGGCCCTCTAGTAGACGTAGAGGCTCGTGCAGAGGAAAGCTTAAACCTGACGAAACGTTATTCGGGCACCAAATGGTCATTCTATAATGTCGAGACCGGAAATCAGTAAGTGTCATACAAAGCCTGCAGCTATTATATCAGTCGTGTATGCTCATGAGCACGACAACAGGGTTTCTTGTGGTGGCTATCATACGAATGGTGAATCGGTATGTTCATATTTGACTCCCTTGCAGTTGTATCCGGAGCTGATGTATCGTTTATAGATTGTCGCCCTCAGTGCTTCAGTGATTATCTAGTTCTCTCGTGTTTATGGTCATGGACCGATCATTTTTTTTATGTCTAGAACATGAACTCAAACTTATGCGGGAAGCAGATCAAGATGACTTATGGTGGTGTAACTAAATATGCCACCATTCTTGACACGGTGAGATTCGCGATCCCAAAATTTCTAATTTTTATTGAAGACTTACATATCCGTTCATAAAGTGCCCTGGATGTCCCGAATGGGGCCTTGATCTGGCCGAGAATTTCTTCCCCAGTTTTGCGTCAAAAGACACGGGTATCATCTACGGTGATTGGGTGTTTGCGGATTCTAGTAATTATGATACCCCTCAAACCACGCCAACCCCGACACCCACGCCGACACCAACGCCAACGCCAACACCAACGCCCACGCCCACACCCACGCCATCGCCACAACCTAACTACGTTTACACACCTTCTCCCTCCCCTGCATCACCTTCCTATTCTCAGCCCTCTTCAAGTTCTGAGCTACCCTGCCCCTCTTTAGAACCATCCCCTCCTGCTCTGCAGTCACCTTCATTACAATCACCCTCTTTATCTTACCCCTTGCCCTCTTCCTCTGGAACACCATCCTCCTCGTGTTCTCGCTCCTCTTCTGTCACTCCGGCGCTGAGTTCGTCAAAGAGCTGTTCCGACTCTTCTACTACCAGTAGTTCAACATCTTCTGCATCGGACTACGCTGCATCTGGGGATCCAGCATTGGCCGCTCAGGTTGGCTCTTTGCGCACGTCGAGCGCTCCTTCCCTTTTGACTGGTTTCAAACAAGCATTATTCACGGTTGGAGGTATCGTCCTTGCAGTGCACTACCTCTAAATCGATATTATTCCCATTTTTTTTCTTTCTCATTTCATCAAGAGGACAATTTTTTTTCTTTCCCTTTTCTTTAAATAAATATTTGGAACGAGAAATTAACGGAGGAAGGAGACCAGCTTCTCCCTGGAAGACCTCCCCAACTGCTTTCAAGCTTCTGATTGTATAGCTTGTCTACTACGCTCCTTTTTTTTCATTTTCCACTGGTGGAATTTATAGTGTTTATTAAGATCGTTTGGATTGGATTTAGAGCCACAAGATATATATGTTCGTGCCAATTACAAATTACAAGAATGCAGTTTGTTTACTGAGTCCCTACTTTGTAAGTGTAATCGCCAAATCATACAACAGAAGATAAGCAATCATTTAATACCAGCCGCGCTCCATCGATATTCAACCTCGTTCTCCAATATCGATATTTGAGTCAATGGCCATGTTTCTACAGCCCCTAGTAATTGTTTTTTATGGTGTCAATACTTTCTAGCCTCAGCCACGATGTCCAAAATATTGAGTCCAATACCAACTATTCAATTCCTATCCATTGTATTGGAATATCCGACGGCCAAAAGATCATTTTTTTTCGTGTCGAAACGCGTCGCTTATTCTGAGTCCAATACGTTATAATTTATTACACTTCTACCTGTAGTATCCGTGGACCGTGGTTATGTATACGGCCAGGTACAATTACATCTGTTTTCTTGCTATTGCAATTCTGGTCCGGTTCCATCTATCACTTCTTCTTTCTTGAGAAAATTTCTCTAGCCGGGGTTAACTGATCTCCTCTCACTTCTATCTTACCTGATCCCTCCTTAACGAATCAGTTGAACAAATAAAAGGCGGATCATACGCTTTGCGTGAAAATCTCCGGTGCCTTGGCCAAACAACGAGGACCAATCTCTTCGCATCCACGTATATATTTTGTTTATAAACTATGTGGATTAATTACAGTTTGGGGGGATAGTATGCACCCTGTATTCTCCAAACTTGTCGTCGAAACGATGCTCACATCAGAGTCATCGATTCACAGCTATCCGAGTTCCTTTCGAATAACCCTCATATCGCAAATTGCGTTCATAATTCAATTTTCCCCAGCCTTTTTCTCTTCTTGGAGTCGGGTCCCCTTTCTCGATTCGCCTTCAACATATTGAACTCTGTATCAGCGTCAAATCTATTAGGGCCATCCCCAATTCTGAGGTTGGCGAGGCAAGGTGCAGTAATTAGGCATATAGATGGTTTGATCCTGATGGAAAAAACTGGTGTATGATTTTTCCATTTTGATTCAAGACCAAAAGACAAGTGGAAAATTGTACATCATTGGTAGATCATCATTCAACGAAAGGTCGACATGTAGCCAAAGTAGTAACCTATGAGTCAACAGACATGGCTACATCGTCGTCGTCTTCCTCGTCTTCGTCATCCTCTCCGTAAGCATCATTCTGCCTAACTCTATCCACAAGTCCAACAAGATCCTGGGGACAAACTTGGTGTTTGTACGCTTCTCTGGACATTTCCACTCTCGAATCCACTACACTGAGCTCGTCATCCCATTTTCCAACCACACTCTGAAAGAACCGCCTCCTTGTCGCCTTAAGAGGCAACGTGCCGCATTCATAGTGCTCGAACCCACTTTCGGACGCTGGGACATCGAAATATTTCCCCGTAATCAAGCTCATGCGTTTCTTCGTGGCAGGTGCGTGGCGTGATCCTGATGGAGGTTGACTGCCATAATGGGAGACGGACGAGGATCGATGGGCTCCACGCCACCGGTTGTTAGCGCTGGCCGAAGAGTCGTCCGATCCCCATTCTTCAGAATCCTCAGATTCGTCGGTTGTGGAATCACCATCTTGAAGTTGGTACACATATCGTGCATGTCCTGTTTAGTGCATAGATTTAGAAGGACACTAAGACGTAAAAATGATTCCAACTTACGGGCAAGCGTCTTATCTAACTCATCCCTTCCCTCTTGTTTATCTTTGCCGAAGCCAAGGTGGTGTCCAAGGCTCTCTCGTGGTACATCACGCATCTGCACAGAAGGTGCACAGGCAAGTTCTTGTAACTGTTCCAGTGCAGTTGTGCTATATGAAGTTTAGCGTCAGGTGGCTAGATTATAAGAAGTTCATGCACCGAATGACATCGAGTGAACCATCCTTCGTATTTAAATCCTCCATGTTGTTTTCGGGAACTTCCAAACGATACCTAGGTCCAAACCACTCAAAGTAGTCGTTCCATGGCAGGTTGGGATCTATCTCATTTTCAATACCGAGTGCACATGCCGTCTCATAAGTCCATGTCCGTGCAACATTCTTGACAGTATATCCCCCTCCACCAAGCAGTATAAATGGGACATTTTGTTTCCTGATGAACTTTACACAGTTTGCGTGACCGTGCATTGTTAGGTTAAAGCAGCCGAGTTTGTCACCCGCTAATGAATCAGCACCGCATTGCAGGACGACGACAGAAGGTTGGAAAACGTCCAATATCTTGGCAATAATCTTGGGAATATTCAGCATTGTGCACAGGACAGGACGGGGGGAAGACTCACGGGGTCAAATACACTCTTGAAGGCCTCGTCCGTGATACCATCCTTCAATGGAACGTTGACTGCATATCCCTTGCCTTTCGCCCGACCTCTGTCTTCTTGTGTTCCTGTACCAGGAAAATATTCGCCGAACTTGTGGAAGCTACAAGTCATAACTCTATCTGTGGTGTAAAATGCTTCTTCCACTCCATCTCCATGATGGCAATCAATATCGATATAGAGTACACGAGGGAATGTTCGCAAAAGTTCGAGGATGGCAAGGTTTATGTCGTTGATGTAACAGAATCCGGAAGCTTCCCGTTTCTTTGCGTGATGCAAGCCACCTGCCCAGTTAATGGTAATGTCAGCAGCGCCTGATGCTATCCGCTCGGCTGCACCTGTTAAGTTGTCGGATAAACGTCTCCTTTCCCAGGCAACAATAAAAACCACGCACATATTGATCCTCCTGCAGAAATAGAACAAAATTCGAACACTCCTTCGAAAGCCGGATTGTCTTCTCCCACTAAAACTACAAATGCCCATATGTGAGTCATGAACGTAGAAGTGAAAGCATGCACTGACATACACCGTGTCCCATGATAAGACAATTTCTCTGCGGTTTCTGGTGTAACCGTCTGAAGAAAGTGGACATATTCATCGGTGTGGAACCATGTCATGTTTTCCGGAGAACAGCGCTTGGGTCGCTAAATGTCTAATATTATGTTTCCATTTTTGAGGTTCACATAGGTGCAGACTCACGAGTACATGCAACTTTTCCAGCATGCCATATGCCATCACCAGTTCATGGGTAATTCGCATTCGTTGCGGCTTCATTGGATGCCCAAGGCCGTACGAGTATGCACCAGTCTCACCTGAGAGATAATCAGGAGCAATTGGTGAGATGAGATGCGTACGCACTGTCATAGAAATATGCCACTTTTCGTTTGGACATTATAATGGCATCATTAGCAAAGCCGCGGCGCGCTACGCGCTTGTTACTGAGTATGTGACCGTTACAAGATTGATGCGTCACAGTCTCGCGTCTGAAGAAAATTATTTTTATTTTTTTCCTGAATTTTCTGAATTCCAACTGCATTGTTACTTTTTTAATATTTATAAGGTTATAACCCTCCAAGAAGCTATGCAACGGTTTTCCCATTATCCCGAGTCCCAGTACCACCTACCGGACGAGACAGATGTCGGCTGGAAGGCACGAGTTGCGCAGCTACTATAGAGAAGAAAATTGGGGGCGTAAGACCGATCAGGGTCTTGGGAGTTGAGGACTTTATTCTACCTTCCACAACTGCGCGGAGTATCAGGAAATGGACAGAGACAGGTTTTTGAAGCAAAAAGTTCTGGGGGTGGCAGATGACGAGGTTGCCACTGTACCAGATCCTTTTATGAAGGATCCTGATCGTTATGTTCAGCCTAGACACAGCGAGCGAAACCAATTTGCAAATGTACAGCATCACAATGCGAATTCTCAATGATTTGGTCTTGCCTACCCCTTCTTGTGGTTCCATCCGGGTTTGACACCCTAACCTAACATAATTCGCCGATGCGTCCGAAGGTGCCCTAATTATCGAGAAGGGATTTGAATCTACGGCCGACAATCAGTGGGGTCGATGATCCCTCAAGCCCATTTCTGAACATCAAAGTTGTGCCCGTTCCATTTTGCAACAAAGGGGCAAGTGCACCGTCACATTTTTCTTGTCGATTTTATTAACTGGTTTTCTTTTTCTAGATCTCCAGATGGTGTATTACAACGAGCAGCTCCTCGTATGACCTAATCAGCTTAGCACCAAAAAACGCACTCGTGCAGACATGTTTTGGTTTTCCTTTGCTTCTCCTCGTATCGAACACCATAAACACTTCTGCACATTGTAAGGCTTCCTGTCGGTGAGCGAGAACATCTGGGCGTACCATGGTCATCTACTAACGATGTTTCTTAGATATCCAACCGACTCTCCGTCAGCTGTTTGCTAAGTCAGGATGTTTACTGTCGAAATTCTAGCCACTAAAAACCTCAGCGTCCTCAAAGACCTGATCAAGGAGACGAAAACGACATCGCTTGGTGCTTTTGAACCAATGGATCTCAATTCGGGGCATGTCCGTTCGATGGGTGATTCCGAACATACTCGTATCTCCCCATCCCGGGTAAGCCCAAAATTCATTTACCCAGTTTGTCACTCATGATTCCTTCAAGAGAAAAATTTGCTCGTCATTCCCGTCTTCCTCCTTTAAATGCTCTGTGACTGAAATATCAACATAGTCCAACTTTGTAAAGAAATTTCCAGCGGAGCGGATCCACCGGTATTCCTATCTAACCGAGGTTCTCGACTGCCATACATTGCAATCGCCTACCTAATACACCGCCAGTTAGTCTTAAACACCCAGTGTTGGGATGCTGATTGACGATTGCAAGAGAGTTATGGCAACACCCTACGACTTAAGCTCTTGCTACCAAGTTGGTGAGCAGAGCGACCAACAAAACGCGATATTAGACGTGTTTTCTTCTGAGATCAAGAATGAAATTGGAGCCTCATTTCCATCTCTGTATTATACTCTGCAAGAGCGGGATTTGCCGCCGTTCCGCCAGAGCCTTTCCTCAGGGAATCTGTTCTGCTACCTGAGTGTAATCATGCGACTTCGGAATCGAACCTTGCACACTGCGGAAGAACTAAATAAACAATTGAAATAACTTGGGAAGGATACGTCAGAAATGTATCTGACAATCTCGCTGCAATGCCAATGGGGACTGGTTAGCCGCCGGAGAGAACTGGTTATCGATTATCTCTGACTTGCCTGACTTTCTTCGTGCGGTATCTCCTCAGTCTTTGGCGGATTGTACCAATAATTACATCTCTGACAAACGTATTATCTTGGGGAATTTTTTTTTAACACTGGGCTGACATTATTGGCAACCTCCCGAACCAAGCTGTCTCTTGCTAGAATGGTCCCCAAGCTTTTCGTCGTGATCCCCATCTTGCTCTCGACAATCGTCCGTGCCTCTGCAAATATAGATTATCGCTCTCGCGTAGTTCACAAGAATCTGGCAAAGCGACTCGGTGGAGACATTGGCATACTCGATAGATTGTTCTCCGGGGCCAGGTGGACCTTTTATGACGCCGGACTGTGGGTGTTGTTCATGTCCATTAGCATGCAAATCTGCCTACCCCTTTCTTTTTGTTTTAGCGGCGCGTGTGGCGAGACTAACGTAGAATCAGATTATATAGTCGCTCTGAACGCTAATCAATTCGGCACCGGATATCCCGGTCCCAATTGCTTCAAGACGATCACGATGAAATACAATGGCAAAAAGGTTATTGCTAAAATTATGGACATGGTATGTTTTGCTCCCAGTGTCAAAGAAGTGACCACAAATCATCGCTTTTTTTTTTGTCAAGTGCCCAGGATGCCCATACGGTGCGCTTGACCTTTCGCGTGGTCTGTTTCGTCAGTTTGCTGCAGAAGATGTTGGCGTCGTTTACGGAGAGTGGTATTTTGGGGAGGATGATGAATCCCCACAGTCTGGCAGGAATGGAGGGGCTGGCGGCAGTGGTGAAGGCGGAAATCCTTCTGTTTCCACAAAAACGCCCACCCAAACGACCACTCGTTCTGCGGATTATAAACAATCCCCTTCTTCGACTGCGGACGAGAGCCACGCAACGAACCCTGTATTCCAGGCTCTAAATACCACACGTGTAGCGCAGGCGTATCCTTTGTCGGGTGGAATTACGATACTACAAGAAGGGAAAACAGCGGGGCTTGCTTTGCCCTCTGCGGTCATATCCTCCTCTTCCTCGAACGCCACACAAAGTAATGACAATAGCACGGGCAATGTTATCGCTTTGGCACCTAATGGCACAGCTATGGTACCTGCAACCACGACCAACAGTAGTGCTCCAGCTGTCAAGGACCTCATTGCAAACGGGAATACGATTAAACAGTTGGGGAATCTCGCAAAGCTCGAGTATGTGTTGGGAACCTTCGGATGGATCGCCGTCAATGCAGGTAAAGCTGTTGGTCGATGAGGATAAGAGTAAGACCAGCTTCTACATTTTAAATAGTTGATATCAGAAATACTTATTCTTTTGTTTCGGGATGTACAATTTACTTTCCTTGCACAAATTTGTAATATCAAAGACCTCCAATTATCCCCTATTTGCATTCTGAATACCTTGTTGGTTTTCAACTCTGGTACCAACAACAACAACGACAAAAAACACTATACACTATTCTGGCAACAGGCAGGAGTTATTGTACACAAGCGCAAAAGTGATTCGTTAGAGAAAGTGAAAGAAGAGTGCAACGACAACAGGGAAAACAACAAGGAAAGACGAGGAAACAAAGGTTTCATCACAAAAGGGAAAGAAACGGGGTAGCAAACCGTTGCTCAAGACAAGTTTGTAGGTAAAAGAGGATAGAGGGAAGGTGGTTTGTATATAAAAAGACGTGATAGACACGAGGTGTGTCACAGCAAAGCCAAAGGAAGGCTTGAGCAGAAGGAATGAATTCATGTAACGCAAAGCTCATTCGGATGTCCATGACCATACGTGAGAGTGGTCTTCCTCAACGCGTGGCGTCCACCAGCAGAACCTGCAATCCCATTTCCTTAACCCATGACAGCGGAGCCCTGTTCTTCTTGTTCTGTTTGATATTCCTAACCAAAGCATTTCGAGATGGATACATGACCTTCTGTATCGCCTCGGGACCTTGTGCGCGCACCGCAATGTACTCGCGGACGTTGATGAACGCTCGAGATTTAAGGGTGGCACGTGCAGATTTCAGAGATGCGGGCAGATTAGAGGACGAGAGGCCTAGCTCGATGATGAGCGATTGGAGGAGGGTGAGGCGGCAGATACGGTCCCTTTTCGCATCTGGGTTGGAGAGAAAACTGGGCAGCGGTTAGAATATCTGGATCATTTGGTTTTTGGATAGCATATACTCACCGAGAGATAAAAGTAGACGCTTCGTCATAAAGTGTAGGTGTCCCTACGGACTCGTTGTCCTGTGAAATGACGGACAATCTGTCTGAGATGTCATCTACAATAGGGCGAGATCCTAAACCTAAAGCAGTAGGCCTTTCGCCGATGCGTTTCGTTTTTCCTGACGAAGGCGACTTTGATTTAGAAGGTGTTTTCTTCGCGGGTGAAGGAGCGGGTGAGGGATATGCCTGGACAGGAGCGGCGGGATTATCAACGGCTTTACTTTTCGCCTTCCCAGTCTGCCTTTGTCGTTTAGAAGGCGACTCTTTCTGCGTACCGGCTGCCCTCTCCTTCTTTGCCTTCTTCTTCTTCGCCGCTTTGGTGGCAACCCCACCGTTGGCAGACAAGCTCATGGCAGCCATCCGAACCGACAAGGAGTTATGACCTGACGCGGTGATGGGTGTGTACAGCTGAGGCCCTTTAACGCTCCCCATCTGATTTCTAACAGGAGTCAAGAGGCTAGAACCATGTGCAGGCATGCGTGGTGAAGGTGGGTAACTCAGAACAACAAAGTCACCTCCTCCAATTGACGACCCAGTGATATCTAAATCTGAGAATGAGCTATAAGATGACGGCGATGCTCCCCTTTTATCTGAACGACTCCAGACGATTTCGTCCTCAGAATGGTCCGAAAAAGCGCCTGTTTGGAATGATTGGCCCATGTTGTTGGAGAGCATGCCATAAGGGAACGCGGATGAAGGAGTCGAGAGCATCGAGGAAAGTATGCAGCAAGATAGATTTGCAGAATGATTATATGGAGAAGAACAAAAAAGAAGGAAAACGTGGAAAGAAGACTGTAGTTTAAGTTCTGGACGAAGATACGGTGATTACCGCGTGTGGATACAGCTGTGGGCCAATATGACAATAATACTTACCTCGAGGCTCGTTGTAACCTTCCACAGCGAATCAAGTCGAGAAGAAGGGTCAGCGAAGGACAAAATAAAAAGAGTCGCGGAGCGGGCTGCGCAAGGCAAGAACTTTCACTGTGGTGGTGGATGAAGATGAAGATTGGAAGGTGAAGGACATGTTTTTTAGGGATACCGTAACATGTTGCAATCTAATCTATTCTTGGCGCGTTTCATGTTCAAATTGTAAATTATGAATTAACTTTCCAATACACGACGCTATTTTGAGGACCCGCAGTAGCCCGTTGCCCAACCCACACACCAGTCTTCCATACTCTACCTTGAAGATCTTTCACCTCCTTCGCTCGCTTGGTCTTCAACATCAGCCGTTCTCCTTCCCATTCCACCACCACAGGTTGCGCAACGCTAGCTTTCTTCCCATTTCCCAATTCAGATTCGTAGTTCTTTCCCCATACCATCAGATCTTTTCCGCCCACTCCAGTCTTTGTGGATGACTTCAAGGAAACGAGGACATGTCCGGTTGGAGATATAGAAATCTCAGCGGGTTTGATCGGCTCAAGGCGTTTTGCTTGATCATCATCTATGTCCAAAAGTCAATTTCTAACGTCAACGGGGGACTCTTTTATTAGACTCACATTGCAGAAGACCGCTTATTCCCTTGACACGTGTTGGGTTGCCCTGAGAGTTGGTGTATGCATTATTGCCAAGCCCGCCGTACTGTCCGTTGCCCGACATCAGGAGATCCGTCGTAGTAGAATTATCTGGGCTCTTCCGTTCGACGACGAAGGCGGTCAAATCGCCACCTATGTATCAAAGTCAATATTTACACTGGAAGCTCAAAGTACGTACATACCTGCAGAAATATCCAGACATCTGCTTTCTGTACTATTTGGAACAAAGCGCCAGAGTACAACTTCTGTCGGCAAAACAATGGTATCAAGGGGCACATTACTGCCTAATCCAAGCTGACTGCACCGCATCGATTCATTGCGTATCTCGTGAGGATAAGCATGCATGGTACTAACCCGAAATCATTGGCACCCCAAGCCAATACCCTGCCCGATTTCGTGCGCATAAAACTCGTTCTCGACCCTGCAGAAATCTGGGCTGCTTCCACGCCACGTAGAACAGGTATCTCAAACAAATTCGTACAGAAACGAATATCCTTATCATCAACTTTCACGAGGCTTTCTGACGTAAATGGCGTGGATGTTGGTCGAACGGCACGAGAGGAATTAATATAAGGGTCTGCCAGAGATTTGGGAACGAGTTCTACGTTCAGCATTGAAGGCATTTTGGTGACTTGTGACGATGAAGGGTTCGGTATGCTGAAGTTGCGAAAACCAAGTTGACCAAAGTGGTTCGCCAGCTTGTTCACAGGGTGCGCAAAGACGCGTCCCTTTGACGTAAGAGCAAGAAGGTGGTTTTTCCCTGCGACAATCGATGTGAACCTAAGGAAGAATGTAAAAAGTGGAGATGTACACATGGTATGCCACAGCTTACGATTCACCCCACCCCAACTTCTCCATAGGCGAAACTTCCACAAAATCCACTGATTCATCGCCTTTCGGAAGCCATCCCCATGAATCATTTGCAGAGGTAAGAACATCTGGTGAAAGTGCCTGCCTGCCTGCATTTGAAGCGAGTATATAAATTCTTCCTGAAGCAGACAACGCGTAGACTTTATCATCAGTCAACTGAAGCTGTACAACATTCTAACAACAACGTAGAATCAAATCGAAATGCGGTTTGGGCAGGAAAAATTGACGAACTTTGCCTCGCAAGGTTCGTTTTGGCACCCTGATCGATTCGCTTGGTACCGTTCCGAAGAATCCGTGTCCCCACTGATATACATCCCCTCTTGCGTCGACACAGGCAGCATGGCTGTCATGCAGTCGTAAATCACGAAGAGCGACGTCATCCAACCACGGAGCGACAGTGGGTGTACGTATAGATTCACTTTTTGAGGTGTTTGGTGATAGGGCACCATTGCTGTAAAACGGCAGCTCATTACAAGTCAGAAGGAGGTCAGACAATGTGTACGTACTTGTTGGAACCCCAAATTAAAGAATACAACTCTTCTGGGTCCGATTTCTTGCGAGCTAGATTGTCGGAAAGCCCTATGGTTTTAGACTCCCTTGAACTCTGAGAGGGTATTGCAACCTCGTTAAAGATCGGCCTTGAAGAGTAGTACCACACTGCTGTACTGCTGATGATAGCCCCGAGGGCAGTAGTTGCAAAATAGCGCCGTCCATGACAGAGTCCATGTCGTGCTGTCGAACTTGTTGAAGTATTGCGGATGATGAAAGGCAAACGATAATTGAAATTTTTGCCAACGTTTCTCAACATTGTATCTCGGAGGAATTATTCCAGCAAGATACTACGGCACCGGAGGTCCGGGGCGGAGCAATTCTCAATCGCATCACAGACTGTGATTTGTTTGGTTTGATGGATGGCCGTGATGCCGAATGGACAACAAAATGGAGCGGGAACCGAACTGCTCTGATAATCGATTTAAACAACATTCAAGATGATGACCATATGGTCCAGAGAGTCCAATCCAAAGGTGTCAAGGTTACGATCCAGCATGAATGAAATCTACAATTGTCAATCATTCTAATATTCAGAAAAATGGCCTGGCATCGAGTTTTTACAATTCTTACGAGATCGCGAATTTGTGGTCACATAATCGCGACGGCACGCTTTATAAAAAGCGCGAGTCGCTTTGTCAGCCCATCCCTTGACCTCCCAATGTCTTACTTATAACCTGGCTCACTGCCATGTAGGTTGACCCCCAACGACATTTGCTCCGCCTTTGCTATACGCCCGAGCCCTAAATTCAAAGTATCCAATCCATACTACGGCCTATACAACTCTCTACTTTGCGATGCATTCCCAATTGTACAATTTGTTATTTCCTTGGATTTACTGGATCAAGGTCTCGATGCAATGACCCTCCATCTCAAAACATCTCGCACGACCCGAAAACCAGTCTTTATCCTGCTTATCGCACCAGACGACGCCCCTGCCACCCGTAGAGATGCTGAGGTTACCATGCTGAAGCTCTTGAAAGAAGCTAGTGGGCGTGGTATTGAAGTGATGCATGGAATGTGTGTTTGTGAAACTCAAGCTGCCTTGTTTCACTATGACTGCGAACGACAGATTTTCTTGCCCTCGCCTCAAGGACAGGTGAACTTTGACTTGGGGCCGTTGGCTTCTTAAAGATCGCAGAAGATGTTTAGCGGATGTGCCGAGAGATCATACCTGATTTGGAGGTTCCATCTTATTTAGGCATTCCGGATCCACAAGTCAACGCTGAAACATCATGTTCAGCAACAGTGAGGCAATGAATGACGACGCCGTGATGAGCGGCGTGGATGAGGAGGGCTTGCAGGGTAGTCTCAACATGGTCGGTCATTGACCGCTTCATTTTCACTATCTTTTAGAGCCTGAAGTCCGATGATGGAGTTTTCTTTGTTTTTGTGAAGCCAGTGTCTGTCCGTATCATTCTTGCAATGTATTTCTTTTTGTCGGCTCTGTCATTGTCATTGCAAGTTTTACGTACCAGACTGACAGTAGGTTATCTTCCCCTCGTCAATATGGTCAGGAGTCTGTGGAACTTCGGCCTCAACACGTTCCGTATGGAAACCGCATTGGTATAACAGTTGGTTCTACGCATCATCTTCCCTCCTGTGTTTCCAAACTGTCAACCAAACCTACGGACCCATTCGAGCGATTTCCCCGCCTACTACTCTTCATTTATACCTTATTAACGACCACAACGGGAGACGGAAACGGTACCCCTATTCAAATAAACAGCGCATCAAAATGGTATGATAGATGATGACATGGCGCGGCGATACAATTGTCGATACAATTGTCAGAAAACAAGACGCTTCTAAAGATCTACGGAGGAAAGAAATCAGAAATAAGGGAAGACCAGATTATGCTCCTTCGCAAGCTTCCTTCGCTGGCGTAGGCGGTGTCAAAACAACTTTCACTGCATGTTCAGTGTCCTCCTTGGCTCCGAAAACTACAGGGCGGGAAGGAGAGATGCGAATTGGTGAAAAAGATCTTGGCCGCATCCTGCCGAGTCGATGTGGGCCAAAGGCAATAGTGTTTTTCATCATCGTGGCGCGTCGTATCCTCGTTGGGTTGTTAGGAGAGTAATACGAAACGATGTTATTTTTGTATGGCCTTCGCCCGAATGGGTCTTGTATGACAGGCTGGTTGCGACGGCAAAAGTACTTGAAGAGAAATGTTGTGACAAGGATGGTGAAGAGGATACCGAAGATGATGACTACAGCGGCCTCTAGATCATAAAGCGCTTAACATGGTGCAATTTTTTTTTTCCACCCTTCAGACTAAGATCGTCGACTCACCTGTGGACAGTTGGACGTTAATCGTCGACCGCCGTTCGAACATCTCAATTTGTTTGGTCGATAAACCGTGAAACGGGGTGAAAAGACTTTTTGAGTCTGTCGACCCCAGGAGAGGCTGACCATCAGATTGGAATTCCGTCAGTCAGCTCAAAATTCAGCTCGACTCGCATTTGTCCCATGGATTAGATAAACGGATCATATAGTACATTTTTTTCCGCAGGAAACTTTTATTGAGGTTTGCTAAGTGGTAGCCCCCGTCGTCTGTTGTCCCAGCTCGCTGGCTCGCTCAGTTGCAATTTGAATGCCTCTTGCAATCGTCGAACGAACCCTTCCATCTTCTAATGCCAATAAACCTGCAATGGTGCATCCACCCGGGGCTGGCAATAGTTGAGTAACAACCATGAGAGGCACAGGGTTATCCACACTTACTGGTCACCGAATCTTTAAGTTGAGCAGGATGTGTGCCCCCTTGCAAGACCATTCGAGCAGCCCCTTGCAAAGCTAGAAAATGGGTTAGTTTATCCGTGAAATGACATGCAAGCGACTTGCTCACTTTGTGCTGCTAATTCCAATGCCTCCGCGCGAGGCAATCCCATCATAACACCACCATCGGTCATGGCTTCCAGAAAGATACAAGCAAAAGCCGGCCCTGATCCTGAGAGGGCCGTGCATGCGTCGAAATGCTTCTCGTCCAGGAACCGACAACGTCCAATGGAAGAGAATATCTCGAGAATGACAGTGCGGTCGTTTTCTTCGTGTTGAGAGGAAGGAAGATTTGAAACGACTGTCATCCCTTCACGAATCTTATCGAATGAATGAAATGGTCATCCCCACGACTCAGCCCATATTTTGCAAATAGATAGATGAAGGACGCACCTTGCACGGAGTGTTGGGCATAGCTCGGACGACTCTCGTAGTGGGTAACACCCATTTTGTAATCTGACCCATAGTAACGCCGGCAAGAATACTAATAAGGAGTTTGCCATCCAGAGATTCTTTTATTCCAGGCTCATGGAGGATAATGTGCGCGATTTGAGGTTTGCAACTAATAGAAAATCGAAAAGATCAAATTTGCTGAAGCAAAAAGGAAAAAAAAGAAAAACTCACCAAAGCAAAACGACATCGGCATTTTTGACCCCGTCGACATTGCGACCAGTCAGGATCTCCACACTCTGGCCCAACTCACCCATGGCATCAAAAACACGGCGCAATTTCTTTGCACTCTCTTCACGGCTCACGCAAGCCAAAAATCGACTGGGAACAGTCGCATCAGAAAGTCCAGTGGGTGTCAGCGTGCCAGGCGTGTGTGAATCCCACTTCTGAAAGCCGTTTTCTAAATTTAAAGGTTTGGTTGCACTATAAAGGCTGTCAATGACTCCAGACAGGACGGCGACCCCCATAGTGCCGCATCCTGGATATTACTTTGTCAACTGCAAGATTGTGTAGTATAAAAATATGACAGCTCACCGAGAACGCATAGCGAGTACCCCATTTTTTTTTGGAAAAGTTTAAGAACTGGGAGCAGAGGATTTCAAAATGCTCATTATCACTCGAGTAATTTAATCAAGCTGCCTTTCTGATCCTCCATGTGACTTGCATCGGCCGATGATGGACTTCCGACTCGAGACGGAAAGGCAACGGAATGGTATCCATGAGTAAAGTTGCAACAAATAAATAACCCTGCATTTCTACAAGTGGTATTTAGGTTATCTTGACAATTGTCACCAACAAATCTTCGTCGTTCCACACAAAGCTGAAAAAACGAATGAAAAAACGGCAACCACTCTCGAGTTTGAGAATGGTCAATTTTTCTCTTGCTTCTGTAAAATGAGAACGAGCGTGTAGGAAGAGACGCCGTCCAGAGTGTCAAGAAGCGTATGACTCAAATAAATGGCAACGACAACAAGGCTATTAGTGAAATAATATATTCGTGCACAAGTCCACGCAACAGAATTTAAGAAGAAAAGACGACAAAAGTGATTCCAGTGGCCGAACTCTGGCAAGGCTTGAGATATTTCAAGTTCCAGGACTTCCTTCTCATTCCTCTTCTGCAGACAACGATGAAAGCAGATAGGCAACACTCTAGGGTGAGGAGAAGGAAGGAAATAGGATATGAAAGTTTAATCTTGCTCCTTTGAATGGGCGCCAATCCGTCTGGGTGACGAGGAAGGACGCTAAAGTGAAAGAGCTTAGAACGGTAGCTTATTCTAACCAGTGCGAATCGTGATGCCATTGAGAGTTGATGGGTAGGATACAACATTGCAATATAACTGAAGGGAGAATCAGTAAACAAAAAAAGCGTTGTATGAAGCGACTCACTCACGTCTAAAAAGAACTACCGGTCTGGTTGAGATAAAACATTATTCAGAAGACGTCACAGGGAATAAAACGAAAAGCTTACAGAATTCGTGAGTATCGTCTGATCGTTTGACAGTTTGCTATGATTTGAAGGAAAGCAAGGTTTTTTTAAAAAAACGAAAGGATGGTGATCAAGATGACTAAATAACGTACCTTCCAAGATTCTTCAAAGTCGACAGGCAAGATCACATAACGGTTCTTGCGAACGGCTGTGATTATATTATGAAATGAAAAATGTGAAAGCTGAACGAACAGCCCGCACCTTGCAGACCAGCACCTTGGACAACAGACGCAATTTCTGCCGATGACAACCGATCTGGTCGAGAAACATCTTGAAACCAAAGTTAACACAGTAGATAGAATGGATGAACGAAAACGCCTTACAATCCTCAAGGTCAACATCAGGTCCAAGATTCATTTTATTTGTACACGTCTGGAAGATAAGGCGCTTCTCTCTCCGTGAAGGGAGTGGGAATTCAATTTTACGGTCAAGTCGACCTGGTCGAAGAAGTGCAGGATCCAGCGTATCTGCACGATTTGTTGCCATGATAACCTAAAACACACTCTCAGAAAAGTCACGCCGAGTTGCAGAGAAAAACTATCCCTACTTTGACGTTACTACCCTGGTCAAAACCGTCCATCTGGTTTAGCAGCTCGAGCAGAATGCGTTGCACTTCACGGTCGGCTCCTGTTTGCGCATCGAAACGTTTCGTTGCGATGGCGTCGATTTCATCGATGAAGATGATAGCAGGTGCATTTTCGCGCGCCAGTCGGAAAACGTCGCGGACCATGCGAGGACCTTCTCCAAGATACTTTTGCACGAATTCACTGCCGACCACTCGAATGAAAGAGGCGCTTGTGTGGTACGCCACGGCTTTCACTAACATAGTTTTACCAGTGCCTACGAAGGGATAATGATTTTGGACGCTTGAAAAATAGACATACGGACGAACCTGGTGGTCCATAGAGCAATACACCTCGAGGTGGGTCGATGCCAATCTTTCTATACAGGTCAAAGTGTGTCAGAGGCAACTCGACAGCTTCTCGAATTTCCTGCTTTTGTGAATCCATTCCACCAACGTCCTGATATGACACATCGGGTTTTTCCTCCTTTCCGAGCATAGCAATGGAAGAATCAGCCTCTGGTGGTAGGATATCCACGAGGGCGTTCGAGTGTCGATGCAGGGCGACGGATGATGAGGGCTTGAGAAGCTCCCGATCCAAGGTCGACAGAATCCTAACAACATAGTTCGAACCGGTGGTCGAACCCACAATGCCAGTGTGCTGGTCGATGGGTTCCAAGAATTGACCAATTACGAGGGGAACGGATTGAATCCGCTTTACTTCTTCCTGGGCTCGAATTAACTCTCGTTTCAAGTTTGCCTGTTCGTCTTTGATATAACTTTCTTGTATTTCGAGCATTTCCAAGTGGCGCGCTAGTTTCTTGTACTTGATGTACAGATCGTCTTCTTGGAGTTCCTGGAGAAGTGAAGACTTTTCAATTGCCTCAAAACGTTCCTAAAGAGTGTAGTGAATGAAAAAAAAATAGAAAAAGGGTAAGATAAAACTACCAACATTGCGAGGCGTTTCGATACCAATTTCATCCATGGCGAAGACAAAGTAGAAAGAGCTGACGCGGCTTGGACGCGTTGCTTCCTTATTAGGCTGTGCGAAAAACCTGACAATTCACACCATTAGCTTAGGACTTGGTCCATTTCTTTCAGGTTTTGTATCGTATTGAATTGCAGAAATGGCAAACGTCGTTTCTCCTTTGGATCAACCTTCTAACTATAAGGACTCTCAGACAAGAATTGACAGACAAAAGCAGACCGAACTCCTGTCCAACTCGACAACACTCTATGTGAGTTGAAGTTCCATTACGGTTTACCTTTGTATGCGACAGTCGGATTCATTTCTTCGTTTTGTAGATTGGTAACTTGAGCTTTTATACGACAGAGGAACAAATCTATGAGGTATTTGCAAAATGTGCTAGTTCAGAGGACGGTGGCGGCATCAGGCGCATAATTATGGGTTTGGACAGGAATACAAGGTCTGTTGATCAATCCCAGATTTCAAATCTGCTCAAATTCATATATTTTTCTTTCTCCACAGGACACCCTGCGGCTTTTGCTTTGTAGAATTTTATACACACGCAGAAGCACTAGCCTGCATGCGTTATGTCAGTGGAACGAAACTAGATGAGCGGATCATCCGCTGCGACCTCGACCTCGGGTACAAAGAAGGCCGACAATTTGGGCGTGGCAAAAGCGGCGGGCAGGTAAGAGACGAGCACAGGCAGGACTATGACCCCGGACGAGGAGGATGGGGTGCGCAAGCACAGCGGTTGGAAATTGAAAGAAGAAGAGAGGTGGAGGAGAGATATGCGGATGCTCAGGACGGCCCAGGTGCCGTCGCTGGTGGTGGCGGTGATTGGAAACAACCAGAGCATGCTGGTACGGAACGGAATCTGAAGAGAGGTCGGTCGCCGGATGACGATGGTGATGGGCTGAGATCGGAGGTATGGTAGTCCTCAACTGCAACATTTATCAGACTAATTCAACATCTGTGTTTCCACAGGGCCACCGACAGAGGTTGGATCATGACCTAGAAGCAGAAAGGATGTAATCATTTCATTACCACTCTTTCATATGTTTTTCTGCCCGTCTGATATTTGACTGCTTCACTGAGATGCAAGGTATCTAATAGATTATCTCCGCACGTATTGGTGGTGCAGAATCTAATTTATGGAATTCTGTCATATGGAGTCGTCTAACAATTCTATGCGCTTCGGATTCTGAATTCAGCTGCACGGCGAATCTTGAGTACAAGCTGAACTTTTTTTCTGGTCTGTTTCAAACGGAACATTCAGCACATATGAATCTCCCAAACACCGTCAATCCTCACATGGGCACGGCCGTCACCTTCTTGACGTCAAAGCCATTCAATAACCGGTACACATCCGTGATAGAAGTTCTTCCAGGCAATCCAGACAGAGTGACAGTCTTGCCAGCTTCAAGTCCAGCAGAAGGCCCATCCCCAAGCATAGCTTTTCCTCTCACCATGGAAGACCACATGTTATAGATAGCTTCACCAGAGACACGCGAACCAGCTACATGGAGATCCTCAAGGTTCTGAACAGCCGCACGGGTGTAGTCTGGGAGAGACATGGTCAACAACGCTTTGCCAGTTGGTCGAAAGTGGGAATAGAGCAAGTCAACTAGGCCAAATGGTGTTGCAGTGAGGACAGGTTTTGGAAGACAGGTTTTTTTCTTGAAAAAAGGGAATACCTGATGTAACTCCCTTGATATCTGCTTGCATTATAGCCCTCCTCAGATCCCCTGAAGTGCACGTCCGTGGAACGTTCCGAACCAAAACATGTCGAGCTTTCTCGGCCGCTATATTTATTTCAGATATCCAGATATTAAAGCACGTCGATACAAAATCCCAGTAAGCTTACCTTCGGTCACGGCCTTTTGCATGCGGACCATCTATAGCTTTAAGTTGAAGGTAAAGACTCGTCTTGAGTCACATTGGTGACGCGTCTGGCGTCCGTGACAATGTGAACTTGGACTTGGATATCTCCCATGTCATCTCGCGGGGGATACAGACGACGCGACAGAAGCTGGGAAAAGGAAGACCGGGACAGGGATAGATATAGTGGAAGAGGAGGAGGAGGGAGGTCATACCATGGTGAAAAGAGGCGCTCAAGTCGATCGCGCAGTCCGAGGCGGGACAGAGAACGGGACAAGGATAGGGACCGCAAGGGTTCGTTTTATTTTCTATTTAAAATCATATTATATATCTTCTCACTATTTGCGGACGCTTAGAACGCCGCGACAGAGACTACGGGCACAAACGTGACGACGACCGACGGGATGGGGATCGAGATAGACGGGACGACAAGAGACGGGAACCTCACCGGAGGAGTGATATAGATACACCCACCAGAGAAGAGAAGTATTCCCGAGATACGGAACTGAAAGATCGTGGAGGTTCAAGAGCGGAGTCAGGTCCTTCTGCTCGTCCAGGTTAGTTCCTAAGCGTTGTGTGAAATTCAGTGTTTACAACTGACAGAAAACAGAGCAATCGAAAGGTAGTTCTGTCTCTTCTGCTCGTCCAAGTGTTGACCCCAATACACCTGAACATGCTGAGGATGGAGAAGCTATGGATGCTACGAACGACGACGAGGCAACCATGATGGCTGCCATGGGCCTCGCTGGATTTGGAAGTACGAAGGTATCCGTTTATCTTTCTTACGTCCCGAATCCCTTTCCTTACGCCATATACAGGGTAAACACGTTTCGGGCAATCAGGAGGGGGCATCTAATGTCAAGAAGATGCGCACATGGCGGCAATATATGAACAGACGCGGGGGTTTCAATAGGTATAATTTTGGTTTTCTAGGTGGTTTCATTGTTCTTACTGTGATTTCAGGCCGCTCGACAAAATAAAATAAATTCCGTTTCTGCTGGAATTCTTCGATCGTAGTAGATCAAATTCGCAAGTCTTGGTACTTTAATGCAGCGATTTGTACCTCAGCTAGGAACTCATCGGATAATACTGATGTCTGACAGACGAACATACAATCTGATTTACAAACAACGGAGTACAAAAATAGTAGGTGACATGTATTACAAAGGAAAAAGAAGTCGTATTAAAATAGCTACAAAACTCGTGCAGAAGAATCTCCCTAACGCTGGAAAATCAATTGCGACCAGAAAGAGGCAGTGGGCACTAGTGCTGGGGACGACGAGCCTGGCCTATATGAAGACAACGAGATGACTCAGAATCCGTGCACCTTTATAGTGGACTTGTCCATTCCGTTATCGACCAGGAACGTAGAGATCTTGGCACGTTGGTCTCCTTGGAGTTGAATGACCTGGCCCATCTTCTCGTCATCGACGACAGTACCGTTGCAGGCGAATTCCTAGATAGATTATAAGAATTAGCCATCCATAAACGGGCGTGGAGTCATTAGATAAGAGTGGAGGGAATTGGGGTCTGAATGGATGGACATAAGCCGCTTACCTTCTTAAATGCTTTCAAGATTTTCTTCTGATCATATTCTGTTCGTTGAAAGAGATATATTTGGATTTTAAAAAAATAGAAGTCAAGGGCGATAAAGACTCACGTTTGGGCAAACCCTGTAAAGTGGTCAACGTTTTGCGGCCGTTACGCTGCTGGATACGAATGTGTATGTTATCGGCGGTGGAACCAACGTCGGCAGAGTCTGCGAGTGGGTCCCTTTCGTCTGCGAACGGATCTAGTATCAAATTATCCGTCAGTCCAATCGAAGGTCCAGGTTGACAATCGATAACAGGTTGGAACCGGAAATATAAAAAAACTGATTCCAACCACATGAAAGCTCACCGAAAGTATTGAGATTCTGTACACTCATGCGATGTATAAGGAAGGTATAGAAAAAGAAAAGCTTGACTGAGTTGGAGATGAAGATCGTTGAGGTGTGAGAGAAAAACTGCGGAAGAGTCATCATCCAACCCATTACGTAAGGAGATTCCCCCATCCTGGACAATCATTATGGTTGAGCTTAATGTGGGCGCAAAACGCAAGAATCCACCTTCCTTTCCTCATGTCCATCCAATTTTAGGTATAGTATTTCTTAATTACTAGTTTATGTATGTTTATTGAACTATCTGGATAGCGAAAAAATTCAAGAAGGCATGGGTGGAGAAAGTGAAGATCAAAAGCCAGTGGAAGGCGCAGAAGAGAAAGGAACGGCTAATGGAAATGTCAAAGTTAAACTACGACCAAAAAACCGATGGAGAAGAGTATGAATCGCAGTCCACCAGTGCTGTGGCACAGGATACACCTACTCGCGAAAAAGATGACAAGACGCAGATGCACCGTCCATACGGCAAACGAAAATCAGAAGGCGACATGTCACCAGAGTTGGCAGAGATAAAGAAGTCGAGAGTCTATGACGAAAAATCTGGAAGCGGTGATAACATTCGGGAACTGATGAAAGAAGCCTATTCAAAGTCGAATCTTCACACTTTTAAATCAGACCCGTTGAAAAGGCATGCAACAGCTGGACGGACAAAGGGGGAAAAAGGCAAAGGACAACCAAACATGAAGCTTCGTATGAACGCGATGCTTGCTAAAATTAAGCGGGACTATGCCTGAAGAAGTTGGATGGGAAGAGGTCGCTTTAATACTCAAACATACGGCGTCTAAACTAACCTATCGTCTAAGTTTTTGTAGTCTCATTGTCCTCATCAAGCTCTATAGCTTCCCCATCTGTCTGAGTACTATGAACTGTCCATTTCCCCTGCTTTCGCTCATGAAAGACTCAGAATCATGCAAAGGCGCAAAGTAGGTGATAGAGGCGTTGGAAGCGGGCTTCGTGACTGGGACCGTCGTGAATCCTCGTGTAGGAACGGAATCGGTAAGAACAACAGTATACTCCGCGCAGACTGAAGTGTCGAGCCAAGCGTCATTGCGCTGACTTGCCGTGAGGACGTGAGTAGACCAGATGGATTTCTTGACGGAACGAAGGTACTTCCCTGTTGAATATTGAATTGTAATGGTTTTTGGCAAAATTCAACATAGATGTTGTCACAGACCTGCCATAAACGATGGATTCAGCTAACTCATCTGACATGAACCTCTCTCCCGGGATTTGTAACAACTATATATTCAAGTCAAACCCGTAACACCTACGCTACACATTCCTCTCAACGAACATCTTCTACGACAAATCTACGCCCTTGTCGCACAATTTTTAAAATCAGCTCTGTATGCTGCCAACGACCCCTGGCCAGCTGCAGTCGTGCGGAACCCCGTAAAACAACAGACAGTGGTACAGGCGTCGCGGAGCGCATGTGGGACAGTTCGGGCATGGGTGAACTACGCCCTTTGGGGTTGCTCTTGATGGCTAGTCCGCCTTGGACCCAGCTTGGCTGCATAGTATATACGTTTTGTATAGCGGCTTAGGTGCCTAGCCATAATTTTCGAAACAACTGCTGCAAATCGTAGTGTTCGAAGATAGGTTAAACTTAAAACCAGGGCCAGGATGCTGATCTTCGGAGGTGGGAGCTAACTTATGGTGATATTATGCACCCCGGAGTTGATGCAATGGCGACCTCCGAGCTTTACAATTGGCAAAAGAGTTCAATTCTAAGTAAAATATCTAGGGCAGTAAGACTTACTCAAAAGTAGGTGCCTTCGAGCTAAAGAGACGTCATCTCTGGCAACACGCGTAAAATCAATGAATTGGGACATAGTCCCATCCTCCATGAGTGGCAATGAAGGCTGCTCAAGGAGGACGCCTGCAAAATATTGAAAAAACCTTTGTATACGTAGGAAGAAAAGTCAATCATACTCTTCTTGATACCGACAATCGTTAAATACGACTCCACTTTCGGGAGAGGGAGGACGCCATCCATCGAAGACAAGTTCAGCGACTTGGTCTGACAACAAAGGTGCAACGGTGCTGCTACCTTTTGGGATCGTGGAGCTCGAAGGGCATTGTTGTTTTCGACGAGGATCGGATATTGTTGCCGCCAGATCTTCTTCTTTATCTTCGTAGTCCGAATGTTCTAAATCCCGGTTTACTCCATGCAGCGCATCCTCCAGACCTAGAAGTTGTAGACCTGCCTCCGCTTCGTTTACTTCACCAACGTTGTCGTGGTCTTCACCCATAAACTGGGCGAATGCCCCCATATCAAGACGTATCTTCTTCCGCATTCTCAGAGCCGAACCATTCAATATCCCGTCTTCGGATTCAGCATGACCTTCTGTCCGTCTTTTTCCCTTGCGAAGCGATGTGCCTTCAGTTCCACCTGACTCAGCGCAATCCCCATCTTCTTCAAGCCATCCAAAATTTTCTCGAAGGACGCAGATTTCATCCTCTGTGCGAAGGAGACCTTCCAATTCACCTTCGACAAAGAGCTCTTCGTCAGATATTTTATCTTCGTCTGCACCTCCCCGTTGTGAAGCTAATAATTGCAAGCGGCTGGGCATTCGACCTGAGATAATAGCAGACGGTGTCGTGAGAATATAAGTCGCTGTGGAGAGGTGGGAATTCGGGAATGGGAAGGAGAGCGAGGAAGTCGGCAGCAAAGGTGTGCCAAGTGGATCGAGAAGAAAGTGTGTAGCTTGTGCCATAGTACGACTTGTCTTTGAACCCTCTTTTGTACCCACACGCAATGAAGGGAGAGGTCGTCCATCCCTGTTTGCATTACTCTCCTCGTCGGTCACTTCCCAGTTAGAAGAAAGTTTCGTACGTTGTTGCCAAACATCTTCTTGGAAGTTGATTACATCTTTAAGTCCACGAGCAACGACAAGTCGTTTAGAGACCCTGGCGCGACCGCCCTTTTTCTCGTACTTGTCAAGCCACGGTATGTTTTCAACCCAGGATGCGATTTCGTCCTGCAAAGTTTTGTACCGAGCCATGACAACGCATTTTGCAACTTGATACCGGGTACCAAAACGTTTTGCCAATTCTCCCAATGGATCCAATGGGGCCCGAAGTTCGGCTTCTAGTGCAAGGATGAAAATTGCGCAAGCAGTAGGAGGCACAGGCAGCCGCAGCACGTCATGGTCCGGACTTAGACGTACAAGAAGATGGGACAATGACATGGCAGTGTCCGCTGCGGAATTCAAGTTGATCCTTCCGAGAGTCGTACCTAGAGAGGTAGGAAGGTCCGATTGTTTGTATGGATCAAGTACTGTCGAAAGATATCCCTGCAAAGTTGGAATATATACGGAAGGGTCAAGCAGTGTCAAAGATAAGCCAAGGGCGGCAGTGATACATTGAAATTCGCGGATGATAGAGTTTGGAGGAACTTCAAGTATAGAAGCAATGTCTCTGACAGTGACAGGACGATTAGATTCGCGTAGCGCAATAATAAGACAAGCGGCCACTACAGATGTGGATTTTCTTCCCCAACGAAAGCCCATAACAGTTCTAGCCTGATTGAATAAGGCGATGGCACGTGGGGAAAGACCAGGCACATTGAATGAAGTAGCAAGAGAATTAACGAGATGAACCGCCGCTACCTGAGAAAAGAAGAGTTTAATATCAGAAATGATAGACGCAGGAGCAATACTCACAAGATTCCTTCTGTCTTTTACTTCCTTTCCCTGCCCCGAAAGATCCCAATTATTGCCTGCGCGAAGGCTTTTCAGAGTCATGGTGGCCGGAGCATTCCAAAACGATACTTCGGTCGAGTAGTTATGATTTGAGGAATGTGCAGAGGTCAACACGCACTGCGAAGGATCAACAAGAACCCCGCAGGACGTGCATACCGACGAGCCGACCTCGTCGTCCCAGACAGTGAGCGTGCCACAGCCGGAACATCTGACCGACATGGAGGAAGCAGAATACAATGTAATGTCAGATCGGGTCCGAGAACGGCGAAGTCACGTGCATTCGGAGGCAATCGCAGATTGTGGGGTGAAGTGAATGCCCATATCGATTTGTCGGATTTTGGCTATATATACGCCCCTTTCGTTTTTTTCTTCTCTCTCAACCCCCACCATGGCCCATCTCTCATTCCCCTTCGAATCGGTGCCTTCTGCAGCTGTGAGGAGAAGACTTTCTTCAACTATCGGGAAGAAGCCCAATGTTACTTCTACCTTTGCGAGTTTGACGGTATGATCCTCCAACTTTATCAACGACGGGTCACTCATATGCCTTGTTTTTTTCTTTATTTGTAGCCCATGTGGGGTGCGGTCGGGGGTGCTGTGGTCAACAACAATACCCAATACGAGATCGCGGTCTCAGTCCACGACTCGGTCTATAACACTGACTTCGCTTCGTTGGTCATCTCTTACAATCCAAACAGCCCTGAAAAGAATGCAAAGGAAATTGAGCAATCAGTACTCCAGATTTTCCGCAAGTTCTCTATCGAACACTTGTGCAAGTTTCTGGGTGTCGGTGTCACTCTTTCTCTCCTCAAGGAAGTAAGTGATCAACAAGATCGCGATCAGATCATGTACTCAATGAACGTTATCTTAGTCCCCCAATATATGTACCCGCCTCTGGCTAGATATGGATATTGTCCCTTATGTTTTCAACATTAAGGCTTTCCATACCGATTCTCTCACCCGTCCCAATGCGAAGCACCGCATCTCTTCTACCACTGGCTCATATGTTCCCTCTGGTGCTGAGACACCCACTGTTTACATCGATTCTGCCCAATTAAAGGCCATGTCCGGACTGGACGCTAGCGTCGGTGATCGTCTGCCGATCCCTCGCACCCTCGACGAACAAGCCGATTCTGCTGCGCGTAAATGCCTTATGCATTTCGGTCCTAACAATAATCCCCGTCTAAGCATTGGTGCTCGTAATCAAGTTATGGTCGATGCAGGTGGAAAAGTCCACTTGATCGATGACCTTGCCGAGTACCAAGCTACTGTCGGGCAGAGGTAATTTTTTACTCATTCTGCTCAGTTATCAAATTATATAACGCGTCACCTTAATAGGACTTGGAATGCAGTCATAAAGCTTGCCGATGAGCTGCGTGAAAAGAAAATTAAGATCGGCTTCTTCTCTTCTACTCCCCAAGGGGGTATGTACAGTTTTTATTGTCAGCCTTTTGCGGAAGCTAACCAAAGCCATCTGCAGGTGGTGTTGCACTCGTATGTTACTTTGGAATATAAATAACCACGAAGGTTGATCCTCCTTACCAGATGCGTCACGCCTTGATTAGGTTCCTGACTGCGCTTGACGTTGATGCCGCTTGGTTTGTCCCTTTTGTACTCAATCACTGAATTGTCATATTTTAACATTGCTTACATGTCAGGTACGTTCCTAACCCATCGCCGAGCGTCTTCCGCACTACCAAAAACAACCACAACATCCTCCAAGGAGTGGCTTCTCCCGACCTTCGCCTGACTCAGGAAGCAAAAGACGCTTTTGATGCCTGGATCCTCAAGAACGGCTTGCGTTGGACTGCTGAAGGAGGTCCTCTTGCTCCAGGTGGTGTCGACGTGGCTTTCATCGGTTAGTTTACATCTTTGGTTTGATAGTAGATACTCAACTGCCCTAGATGATCCTCAGATGCCTGGTCTCATTCCTCTCATTAAGAAAATTAGACCCGAACTTCCCATCGTTTACCGCTCGCATATAGAAATCCGCAGCGACCTCGTCCATATTCCGGGATCCCCTCAGGAGGAAGTTTGGAAATACCTCTGGGATAACATTCAGCTGGCTGACCTCTTTATCAGTAGAATTTTTTTCATTATTTGACTCAGTAACATGCTTAAGCTTTTGCAGGTCACCCTGTTAGCAAATTTGTTCCCAGTGATGTCCCTCTTGAGAAACTTACCCTTCTTGGTGCTGCTACTGATTGGTAAGTATTCGATGTCGAATCGTGTACAGTGCTAATAGAAACCTCAGGCTAGACGGGCTCAACAAGGAGCTTGATCCTTGGTTAGTGTAGACTCCAATGACTGATTCCTCGGTCAACTAACCTTTTCTCAGGGATTCGCAATATTACATGGGAGAGTTCCGCAACCTGTGTATCAAGGAAAAGATGAACGAGCTCAAATGGCCTGAGCGTGATTACGTTGTCCAAATCGCTCGCTTTGATCCTGCTAAGGGTAAGGTTTTTATCATCTGCCTTTGTACAACTTTCTCAACATGTTCTCTTTTGAAGGTATCCCGAATGTCATTGATTCGTACTACAAGTTCCGCAACCTCCTCAAGGAGAAGTCGTCTGATCTCTCCGAAGACGAACATCCACAATTGCTTCTCTGTGGACATGGCGCCGTTGACGATCCAGATGCCAGCATCATCTACGATCAGGTTATGCAGATTATTGCGTCTGATCCATACAAGACCTATGCAAATGATATTATTGTCATCAGACTCCCACCCAGCGATCAACGTACGTAATTTTTACACAAGTCGAGTCGGCCTTTGACTGAGCTCTTGTCCTAGTGCTTAACGCGTTGATGTCCAACGCTCGCATCGCTGTCCAGCTTTCCACTCGCGAAGGTTTCGAAGTGAAGGTTTCCGAGGCCCTCCATACAGGCAAGCCTGTCATTGCTTGCCGCACTGGTGGGATTCCCCTGCAGATCGAGCATGGGAAGTCCGGTTTCTTGACCACGCCCGGCGATAACGACGCTGTTGCAAATCACCTGTACGACCTACACACCGACGAGGGCCTCTACAGACAGATGAGTCAGTACGCAAGGACTCACGTCTCAGATGAGGTCGGAACAGTTGGGAATGCCGCTGCATGGTTGTACTTGGCCGTCATGTATAGCCGTGGCATCAAAATCAAGCCGAACGGTGCTTGGTTGAATGATCTGTTGCGCGGTGAAACAGGGGAGGAGTATGTTGAAGGTGAACCGAGGCTCCCTCGTGGAGGTCTCCAGATGCAAGGCTGAGTTTCTTCTCAGCGTCGCAAGAATTTCATCGTTTTTTGCCTCGGTTCTGTCTCGCGTGTTATAAAGTTGTCTTAGACTGTTGTACAATATACTTTTTCTGGCTCCTTGAATATCATAGATGTGAAGATCTTGTTGAAGTCATCTAATCCCCTGGGACAAAGGGTTATTGGTGTTAGGAAATGGCAAAATGTGACTGAGGAAATTCATGATGTAACCAAAAATAACTGCCAACGGGCCGTTATCACCTCTTGACCTTCTACCACGCTTAGAAATGGGTGATGCTAAGGTTTGCAAAACGGAAGCTTCGTTGGTTTTGCATTTCCGATAGATTCATAAATTTCTGAAGAATTCCCAATTTGTTTAGGCGCGTGACATCGCGTCACTTGCGTTACCCTTAAATGAGATAAGCCGCAACGTGCCTACTGTATATGCTGTCATGACTCTCCTTCATTCAGGTTTCATATAGACGTCCTCTACCATTTAGGCCTTAGGAATCGCATCTTCTCTTTTCGTCTGGCGATTTCTTAACTCCGTGCTCAACGGTACAAAGCAAAGTCATGCTACACATGATGGAAGTTGATTCATATTCGACACCTTTCTCCTCATCTAAAGTACGAGGGTCTGCTGGGCTCCCCTTGGCGAACTTCCGCCATCATAAGCCGACGAGAACTTCGAAAAGGGAGCGTTCGCCTGAAGAAAGTGAGGTCGAAGTCGATCGTCCATTGGTGTGTAGTCCTTGTACTTTGAATTTGAGATCTCATTAATTTGAATTTGCCCCTTTCTTGACTTTGTTTTGTGTTATGTCCAGAAACGTGTCGCTAGTGGGCATCTTCGTGCAAAAATTCCTTTGTCTCGTGGTAGCAGCCAGCAGCCTTCAGAAAACTATGTGAAGCAGGCTGACGGACCGAAGACTGACAGCCTATCTTTCCAGACTTCGAAGTATGATCAGTTTGCGACTGTGAATAAGGGTCAGAGCAGTGCAGTAGCGGGTCCAGGTGAATGTGATGTGGATGGGGATGTTGATATGGTTTGTTTTTAAATAGGTAAATTTCCCTGATGGATAGAACTAATCGCTGTTTGGTACTAGGCCGTAGAAGACATTGTTGAAGCAGAAGTGCAAATGGACACTCAGGAGGCGCCACAACCACAACCGCAGTCATTTTCTGTACCTCATGGAAGCCAAAGGCAATCCGGGCAACAACGGCCTTCCAAACCACATAATGTGCTTTCTTCACGGCATCCTTATGGACGTTTATGTCTGCATTATGCTCATTCTGATCCTTTGATTAATGTCGTCCCTGCAACTCCTGCGGATTCGCTTCAGTCCCTACACCAAAATTTGGGTCAAGCTGCCTCAACTACTCAGAACCAGGCCATGCTCAGCCCACATCACGAACGAATGGGAACTCCTCCGCATACGTCTGAAAACCCGTTCCAGCAGGAGCCCGGCCTCTCGTCAAGGCATCGGAAGCGCGTTATCACATTTGGTCCGAGATCAAATTGTGAGAAATGCAAATCAGGCGAACATCATTTCATCCACTACGACTACCAATGAAGGACAATTTCTGTAATAGGTACCACAAATAGCGCTTTCACGACTATCGTAGAAGATTTTGCTCGCAGTCCACATGCTTTCTTGTTAAGTGTATATTTGCTTAATAACATCGATATCACCTTGCAAAAGGTTGTTTCACACGAGCCTCTGACTTCACGAATCCGAATTCCGATCAAATCTTTTCAGAAAAAGATTGCTCATAAAATGTCAACTACTTTGCCATTATTCTGGCACCTCTCATCGGCGTCGAAAAAAGACCGGATAGATGCCTCTGTCAAGCTAATTGGTGCTCTTGGACATTTCCAGTTGCAGTTCACTGAAAAAGCGGTGCCCGCAACTGCGCCAGAAGACGAAGACGACGACTACGAAGAAGTGGGTAAATCGAACGACACACTGGATGTTTTAAATGCGCAAGATGTCTCCTATTCTATCCGGAGACTCATAAGAGGATTAGCAAGTCCTAGGGAAAGTAGTAGACTTGGTTTTGCCGTCACATTGACGGAGGTGAGTTGCTTGAATCAACTTATTTCATTTGCTATATTGCTCGTAGCTGTTGTCTCGACTAGATACAGTTACGTGCCATCAGATATTGGGCCTAATTACGGATACCACAAAACAGCATGGCTCAATGAATGGTCAGGAAGAGCGCGACATATTGTTTGCTCGCCTCTTCGGTGCTATGTCTGTCATACAGTCTGGGCTTGCTGTAAGGACGACACCACTTCCCAGCCTATCGTGTTCCACGACTTTTGCCTCATCAGCAGAGAGCTATGAAGAAATTGTCCAGTTGCTTGTGGCTCTGGGAGACCAGAAATCTTGGTTACGCGAAAGCGCTTGGTTCACCATAAGCCTCGCTGTGGATGTTTTGAATGATTCTGAGGTTCCTTGGAAAGGAGAGGCTGTGACCAAGACGTTGGACACTTTATTCGTCAAGCACACAGTTTGGTCAATAGAAAAGCTTGCTCTTGCTGTGAAGTTGCAAGACTTTTATCCCGCACACGACTGGAGATCATATCTGCCACCCAATTTCAAAGACGCGGACGTACTCAGCACTGGAAACCTCTCCATAATTACTCGCATTATGAAGGTGCGTTCTATCCTGTCGACTTGCATTGTTGGCTCATTATGTTGCAGGAATCTTCCTCCGACGAAGAGGAAACCAAATATTTACTGAAAGCACCAAGCGGATGCTGGAGGCCTCAATTAAACTTTTCATGGAACATTATTCTTGATCAAGTCCTCCCGAGTCCGAACTCTAAGGTGACAAAAGGGTCCTTCCAAGATTTTTACAGAATCGTGGTAGATGGTATGCAGGTTCTTTCAAATGGGGTCATGCAAAGTAACAGACTGTATAGAAACACTGTTTTCTTCGACGTCGTCTGTCAGCCGGAAATACTGGGGTTTTCAAGTTTTCCAAAAGGCGTTGAAGAAAGTCGACCAGGAAAGCATGCCTATGCTGTTTACAAAGAATTTCATGCGTACCTGGATCAACCATCTTTCGAAGAAGGATAGACACCTACACAAAATTTCCCTCCAAACAGTTCGTTATCCGACTTCCAGATTCAAATACTCTTCTTTTCTTGACGAGTACGTTTCAGGCTACAGAGGTCCAGGCCTTTGTTAAGGACAAGCCCCATTTTGGGTTTTCTCTCATTTTGCAATTGACTGGAGTCAATGGTAGTCAACAATTTGACAAATTGACCAAAACGAAGACGGTTGAATCAATATTGTCATCGTTGGACGCCAAGGGTGTTCAGTCATACATTGACTACCTGTTTTCACAGGTCAACGATGTCAGTTCGTAAGTATTAATTTATCATTTTATCGTAATTCTTAATTGGCGTTTTCTCTGGCAGTGCAAATGTTACTGCGATAAACGCACGTCGAGCTTGGGTCGTTGAACAGTTAGCAGCTCTAGTTCGTAATCACCGGCTGCCAAGAGAAGACAGCTGGGTCAAGAACGTCCTTGACTGGCTCGCCATTCACGGGTTGTTCGTGATCACAAAGAGATCATCCAAAAGCCCGTTCACAGCGGTCAGCGGATTCGTCTTCTTTTCTTCCAGCTAAGCTGACTTCAATTTTAGCTGCGTACAATCCCCAATCCTGTCCTTTCGGACGAACTTCGCCAGACTTGTCGAGAGAAGTTGTTGCTCTGCTTAGGTGATTTGAATCGCCAGGCTGCAGTTATCTCTGAAGGTATTTCTTCCCCGTCGACTATTTGCTGTTCGGCTTAAAATATTAATTCCCAGGTGATTCTAAGAATAAAATTCAGGGAGCTGCATCAGACGGCGAATACTGGATATCCAAAGTATCTTCTACAATCCAGGATTTGGAAGGAGACAGCAAGCACGTCGTCCCTGCGGACGAAGTGGACAAGAGAGAGAGAGCATTGAGAGTTAAAGCACGGGAAATTATCGGCAGAGTGAAGACTGTTTGTGATCGCTTTCGTTTGGTGTGAGATTTGTTACTGAAATTTGAATAGATCTCCACTGCGCAGCAAGAAGACGCTAAAGGAGCAGAGCTTCTTCTGCTTGGCTCGCTCCTCAACCGATATTGTGCTGAAGATGACGAAGGGCACAGTGACTCAGATACATTGGAGGTAGGAGTACGACCTATTTGCGTGCTGTTCTTGGGTCACTCATGGGGTCTTCCATCTCAGATATGCATAGAGGGTGTCTCAAAATTGCTTTTTGCGGACGACCAGAAGTCGAAGAACATGAAATCTAAAGGTGATGCAGAAGAAGCAGAACCGGAACCCGTCGATCTCCTTGTTGACACCATCATTGACTTCTTGGAAAGGGGTACCTCATATCTGCGTACTTTAGGTATTCAAGTCTTCTCTTTGTTGTCTGGATCGATCAAGGAATCCACGGTGGACTTAATTGTAACGGTAAGTACGAATGCACCTTCATGTTCTCAGACATAATCGACGTGATGTCCAGCAACTAGAACGGAGAGACATTGCACAACAATCTAAAGTCGAAGATGAGGAGGAGGGCATGGAAGGCGACGAAGAAAATGAAGATGATGCATCAGAAAAGTCTGATTCAGAAGAAAACAGTGAAAAAAGTAACCCGGAACATTCGGACGAGGGCAGTGATGGGGGAGAGACGGATCTGGAGTTGAGAAGAAAAGTCGAGGAGGCATTGCGTGTCGATGGGATCGAACTCACCACGGGCGCAACAGACAGTGAGGAGGAAGAGCTTATGGACGACGAGCAGATGATGGCTATTGATGAACGACTTGCCGAAGTGTTCCGTTCTCGGGCCAATGAAAAGAAGAAAGCGAATGGTCTGCCCCCTTTTCCGCACACTCCGATAATTTTGCCATCGCCTAACATCATATTGCAGGAGTCGATGCGCAACGTGAAGCTACGCATTTCAAAAACCGCGTCCTTGACCTCGTGGACGTGTACCTCAAGAAACAACACTCCAATCCACTTGCGTTGCGGTTTATCACGCCTCTCTCGATGTTAATAATTGGTTGCGGTCAAGATGAACGTCAACTTGCAGATAAAGCCAAGGGAATTCTTCGAAGTCGCATCGGCAAAACGAAAGAAATTCCTGTTGGCGTAAACCCATCTCACGTCGTTGAGATCTCTACGACTATCCACGCGCTAGCTCAAAAGGCACGATCTTCTGATATTCTGGCAATTCTCGGCCTGTGCAGCATCTATCTTGTGAAGATTGCAATTCAAGTAAAGGAGGACTCATTTATCGATCTCTACAAGCAAGACCTCCTCGACTTCACCACAAGGAAAAATTCTGGACTCAATGGGACATTTTTCCAAGAATTTATCAAGAGATATCCATCCTATGCCTGGCGCATGCGCCAGGATTTCTTGGATTCCACCAGCAAGACGATCAATACATATCGTCAAATTCAAGTAATTCAACTGCTCCAGCTCCTCCTCAACTTATTGCCATCTTATGTCAGTGAATCTTTCTTGCTTCTTGCATTCCGAAATTTACATTGACCGCAGAATCCATCGAATGACGAGGTGATGACATTCATGGCTTCGTTGAAGCAACAGCTTCTTGGACTGGCCGAAAATGCCTGCAAGGATTCGGGGAGTCTCACAACTGCACAAATGAAAGAGCTTCTTAAACTCGTGCTATCGAGTGTGCGGCAAACAGCCCGAATAGCACCTACGACGGCATGGAAATCTGAGGAATGGAGGTCATTAAGCGACAAACTCAAAAATTCACCTCGATTCAAGACATCACCTGTCTTGCAAAAATTATGCAAACGCATTGTGCATGCTTGCGAAACGCCTGGTCCTGAGGCTTCCGGGCGGCAGTCAAAAAAAGCAGGTTCTTCAAAAAGAAAGGCAGAAGACGTCGAAGCTGAAGCTGAAGAGAAGGATGTTCCGCATAAAAACAAAAAACAAAGACATAGAAATGCAAAAGCTAATTGAGAATAGTTAATTTAGATATCACCCCTCTGTTTGCCATAACTTCATTGTGGTTTTGAGATCTTCTAGAGCTGCATGTGCCATTATTCCGTTGTTATCCAAACATAGCTGAATTTGTTGTGCAGCTTTCAAGAGTCTAGCCCCTCCCATTAGCGAGGTGGCTTAAATGTCATAACCTGAATTACACACCTATTCCTCTTGATTCGTTCCTTGACTTCATCTTCCATGTGTCTTGCTTTCTTCAACGCCACAGAAAGTATTTCCTCTGGTACCTTTGCCAAGCGCCCGCATTCAATACCAAAGGATGCTGCCCAATAAGAAAGGCCACCATTAAAAACCGTTCTCTATATTTTTGTGAAGCAACTTCTTTACCTGTAGCAAGACCCGGAACCAACTTGTAGAGAAAAGTAATTCGATGCAAACCATCAATACCTTCCTCTGCATCATAATTCATATGAAGATTTTGCACATTGGAAGGAAACTTCTTGCCAAGTTTTGTTGCAAGAAGTGGATAATGCGTGATAAAAAGCGTTCTGCACTTTTTATTTTCAACCAGGTATTGCAACGTTGCATCGGCGATCGCCATCTATTTTATTTTTATCAAAAAAAAATAGGTTTGAGATCGTAATTAAATCGACTTACACCATCAAAGGTTGAGGTACCTCGACCAAGTTCGTCTAAAATAACGAGACTCTTCTTCGTCGCTATTTGTACTATTTCACTCGTTTCCGACATTTCGACCATGAACGTAGATCGTCCTCGCGCAAGGTCGTCGGAGGCTAGGGGGGGGAAAAGTGGGTAAACTAAAATTTTAGAAGAAAAACTGTGTTCGAAATACCTCCCATCCTCGTCAGTATGGAATCGACAAGTCCCATCTTGACGGAAGCAGCAGGAACATAGCTGCCAATTTGAGCCATCAGTGTAATGAGCGCGATCATTCGAACGCAAGAACTTTTCCTAACAAAGGTTTCGTCATGAGCAAACAAAAAAAAAGACCAACATCTATAACATGCGGGCTCCAACTTACCCTCCCATATTAGGTCCAGTGATGATCTTGCATCTCGGTTCGTCCCCACCCATGCTGACCGAATTAGGAACATACGGCTCATGACTAAACGCTTCCACCATCGGATGCCGTCCATCCACAATCTCCAACACATCGTCATCATCATCATTATCCGTAAACTCAGGCCGTACATAACCTTCTTGCAACGCAACCTGCGCGAGACTAAGTAAACAATCAGCCGTAGCGACGTTATTGACCGCATCACGCAGTACACCATAATATTTCTGCGAGATCTCCTCAAGGAAAGCGCGGAATGCCTCGTTTGCTTCGGCCTAACAAAGAGGGTAGAGTTTGTCATTTTTTTCTTGGGCACGCAGCAATGGCAATTTGCACGGAAGACGGACCTCCAACTTTTCACGATGCTGTGCTCGTTCGTCTAATTTATCTCTGACTGTGGGCGTATAGTATCTCGCCAAAGTTTTCGTTCTGTATGGCAGAGTAAGACTGCATACCACATACGAACTTGGTTACATGCAGAACATACTTTGAATGGAGGATCCAATTATCAGGAATGGGCCTGTTGTCACTGCGCTTGACTTCCACGAGATACTAGTTATAAGGAAAAAATAATTTCTTCAAAACCAGGTACTCAAAAAGACAAAGAAAAAATAATCACGTCGTCAATTGCCACAGTTGTCCATTGCAACGAGGGCATCCGCAATCTTTTTCGAACTAAAATAATTTAGCACGTTTCATGTCCAGCCAAAAAAAAAACATACTAGCTTTCAGTTCATCCATCAGCTCCATTTCTATAGCTTGTAGAGCCTGGAGCCATGTTCAATGATACACTTCCACGAAAATGGATCGGGGACGTAACTATATCAGAATCAATAATCCCAGGATACCTCTCTGGATCATTCCACATCGTCGCCTTATTGCCTTCGGCAGCGTTCTTTAAATTGACGACATCCAAAAGCTCTTTGACGGGTTCTTTGAGCCGAGGCAGAGAACTGATTATCCTATTGAGGACTGGTGACTTTAGTCCTACGCTTGTCAAATCATCAGGTTCCACGTCAGGAAACGCGGTAGTGATCTTGTTGAAAGCAGGGAGCAGTACCGAAATCTCCTTCGGGGTACACTGTCATTTATGCCCCATAATTAAATAAAATTTTTTTTTAAAAACCAGCATCCAACGCCTTACTTTCCCATATTGTATCCGACAAAGACCCTTGGCCAAATCTGGCAAACCTCTCATAATTTCACGAAGTTTGACCAAGCTCTCAGACGTGCTTTCGAGAATTTCCTCTACAGCATCTATTCGATCCTGCAAAACCCTTCCGAAAAGAAAAAAACGTTAGTCACACCAAAGCACAAACACCAAAAAACCAAAACGTCTGCTAGCGTACTTACTGTTTATCAACCAACGGCCTGCCGACCCAACTCCTAAGCAACCTCGCTCCAAACCTCGTCTTCGTCCTATCCAGAACCCACATCAACGACCCTCGAGCGGTGTAGTCCGTCTCGTTCCGGTAAACCTCCAAATTCGAAAGCGTGTTGGCGGCCAGAAGCATGTGCGCCCTCGTGGCGAACTTGGAGAAAAACTTGGTTTCGAGGAAGACGTCGGCAATTCCAAAGGCGGAGAGGTAGTCGATCGCGTGGGCGAGAGCGATGACGACTCGGTTTGGAAAGTCGGCTATGGAGGCCATGATCTGGCCTAAATATAAATATTACTTGATGATGACAAAAGAAGAGGAGGACACGAAGGGGTTTACCGTTTTTGAAAAATTCTGATGCCGCGCCAAATTTCCTTTTATCCGTATAAAAATTGGAGACTTTTTCAAAAGCGTCGGTATAGCTCATGGGACGTTCAAACTGTTCTGTTCTTGTTCGATGACCGCAGGCGGAAACTCTGCAAAAAATTGTTACAGTTTAGCGACCCTTTCACTTTATTTATTCATTTACCCAGTGAAATGAGATAGCATCTTTGCCGTTTCTTCTGTCACTCGGGACTTTGACAACAGCAACTCAGACGGCCGTATATGAACCAATCTTGTCTGAATATCAAGTGTGTTTGCCCGGTAGCAAGGAAAGGGCTTGCAACCAAACTCACCTCCAACTCGATGCGCATAACCCCATCTGTCATATTTCAAAAAGTTGAAAAAAAAAGCCATACAGTGAGAAATATAATCACCCACCATCAAAATCATCCCAAACAATGTCTCCAGTACTTGGACAGATGCTGATCATGCCTATCGATACTTGCACCGAACTGCTCTCTTTCTTTTCTTCTTCGATAAGACACATGACTGGCGGAGCGGTGTACCTTTCCAGATCATCAACCGAGTCCAACTCATCGACATACCTAAAGCGACCATATCAGACTTAAGGCTGCACATTCATGAGATGGCTGAAAGAAAAAAACTCATTACGTCGCTGCGGTGTAGAGGTGTGTGACCTTCCTCTCAAACGGTGTGTTTCGATTCTCGCTTATTTTCTTCAAAGCGGCAGTTTCAGTCTGTTCCACTATCCCTACACGATATCCACGAGATAATAGACTGCAGAAGGGGCTAATATGAATATGACAAAAGATAAACATTTTGAAAAAACTCACTTCTTGAGGTGGATATCTCGTCGATGAACAGGGACAGAGGCGACCAAGAAATTGCGGTCGAGATACGCGACCATGCCTAGTTCCTTTGACGCTACCTGACAGACGTTTGTTTAAATCAGTCGGAGAGGTACCGTATTCACCTTTGCATCTTCGCCAAAGAATTTATACTTATATCCAACTTCAATCATCAGCACCGTGCCGACATTACGTTTCTTGAGCTCGAGAATCTAACAATATAAGAATCAGTGCTGAAATGAGAAAGGGGAATGTGAGACACACACACCTGCTTTTCGAGTGGTGTGTAGGGTTCTCCACTCGACCCGAGCTCAACAACTTTCTTTGAACGCACATGAAAGACAGTAGAACTTTTTCCCTTCTTGTCATTTGCCTTAGCCTGCGACTTATGAGCGAACATCTCGCTCAACTTCTCAAAGCGACCGTCATGATCCTCACGGAACTCGTCAGCTCCATTCTCTCCATCCCCAGGATCAACAATAACCTCATCGACCACTTCGGCCTCTTTCCTCAAAAAACGACTGTTATCCAGCAAAAGTTTCCTCTTAAACGCCTCTTGGCGCTCTTTTTCAGCTGCCGAAAGCTGCCTGTGATGTCCACCAGCACCCTGTCTAGCTTTCGCTTTCTCAGGAGAGAACCTCCAATCCTCAGCCGTCGCAGTGGTGGTGGTAGTGGTAATTTTCAGTGGTGGAGATGGCTTCCTTGTCGGTGAGTCGTTCGTGGTCCTTGTCAAGCGAAAACGTTTCGAAGGAGGGCTCTTTGTGGAAACATCACTGCCATAATTACTATCGTCACCTTCGAGTGTCAAGTCAATATATGAATTGGACCGTTTTTGGGACCTGTGTGGGGTAGACTGGAAATAGGAGGAAATAGTAGGCTGTGAATGTGTAGATGAGGAAGGCATTATTTTTTCCCCTAATTATTGCAAAAAAAGACATTTTAGGCCAGCATTGCATCGCGCACTCAACTTTCTAATGGATTAATATTATGTAAACCTGTGTCAGGACACTCGAACTTCCAAAAAAATCAAAAAAAAAAAAGATGCTCCTTACCTCGCGTTCCATTTTTCGACTCTGTAGCCATTCTAATAGGTTCCTCGCCGTCCAACAAGTGCGATGGGGCTCAACGGCAGCCGCAGCAGTCGACACAGACAGTCCTCCCGTCACAGCTACCAATCGTTGAGCGAAACCATTCGAGTTCATCTTTTACTCAACTCTCATTCCCGTTTCTTCCCCCCTTCCGTACAGGCGCAGAAGCAACACAGAAACGATTTTGGAAACATGTCGGAATAAAACGGTCGGGTAGCCATCTCACCATCACCCTCGATGACCGTCCGCTCAAAACGCCCAGCGGCCAGACGCTTTTGCTCCCAGTTAACAAGACGTTGGCTGCTACGCTCATAGCCGCGGAATGGGATCATCAAGAGACGTTGCTGAAGCCTCATGCGTTGCCTATGGTGCGAGTTGAATTTTTTGGAATGTGGTATCAACTTGTTGTTATTCGACTTGCTGCATAGACGTCCATTGTTTCGAGAGCCCTCGATGCGATGCAAGACGAGCAAACGAGTTCACAAATTAGAGAAAGTCTCTTGAGATATTTGGACACGGATACAATCTGGTAAATCCTCAACGCCTCATCTTCATTACCTACAACATCTAAAACTCTAAACCAGCTACTTTCACAACAACCCGGACACACTCGTACGGTTACAGTCAGACCATTGGACACCACTACTAGACTGGGCCCGTAAAACCTTCGATATCCAAATCCACGTGTCAAATTCCATATTACCAGAAAAACAGCCCCAAGAAACACATCAGAAACTCTGCAAAGTCCTCAAATCGTTCAACCACTGGGAAATAGCTGGTGCGTGTGTTCAGCGAACATAATTGTCGATTTATCTGATAAAAACTCCAGCTATGGAACGCGCAACTTATGCATCGAAATCATTTATAATCGCACTTGGGTTGGTCAAGAAACATCTGACGGTGGAACAAGCCGCTCTCGCCGCCTCAGTAGAGGTCAACAGTCAGATCGAGAGATGGGGAGAAGTTGAAGACAGTACGTTCCACTGCGTGCAATGTGTCATCAGTTTGACTTACTTTTTGATCTCCCTTAGCCCATGACGTGGATTACCAGGATATTAGGAGACAACTAGGCAGTGCTGCTTGTCTGTTGACTACCGCCTAATCAATGAAAAACAACACAAAGTTTTTTCAGGACATGAAGCCTAGAATGCTTATGGAAAGTCATGACCAGCGAAGGTATCTAAATTCAAAAAGTTCCAAGGATAGTCTTATCCTTTTAGCATTTCCATCCCTATGACCTCATCGGTCCGAGTTTTCAACAATTCGTCAACTCGTTTTGGGATTGATATTGAAAACTAGAAGGTTTCATATAAAACGACAAGTATACTGATGTGAAAAAAAAAGAAAGAAAGAAAGGAGCGCCGATCAACAACATTCAAACACTTGCCAGTAGGAGCTAAACGACATCGGGGAGATCCATATATCTTGGGCCCTGTATGAGTCTGAGTGGGTAGGGTTAAAAGAGTTTTTCTCAACGAGTTTCCAAACCCCTACATCCGCTTGGGTCGAAGATAAGAGAAATCTCCGAGTCTCGTTTCCTTCAAACCTTCCGAAGCAGTTGAAGTTGTCCATCCGATTCCTATCTTACCATCTCTACCCCTCTATGTAACTGTGACGCCACGACCCAAGGCTTATCTTTCAACGTTCTTCTCTCAAGCCATTTTTACTACCGGAAATTAAAACTAGAGAACAATGACTTCATAGAGAACGGTATGTTCCTCTGCGGGTTCCTGTTTTCTTTCACTTTTCCCTCAGTCCCTCACCTATCTATCTACTTGACCCGAAATGGGCGCTGTATGGTATGACGTATGTGCAAGACGTCCTTTTTTACCCCTGGAAGGCACGAATAGCGGCTTTTGAGAGGGTGTTGTGAAAAAAAAAATTCTAGACGTCTAGCCTGTGGTTCTTGCGGCTGAGGTTTATCCCGCTCGAACGGCCTGGAGATTCGAACCCCCAGTAGTAGGGTGTGTGTGTGCTCGATGGTCATTGATGTAATGTGGTATGTAGGTCATAAGTTGGTAACCGTTCCTCCCTTCCCTTCCTTCCGGTTTGACGCGTGTTTTTCTTGTTTTGTTTTGTTTTGCAAATTGGCATATGTTCAGCATGGTGCATCGTGTACCCCTCCCCCGCTCCGAGACCCAAGTACTACCCCACGCAAAATGAAAAGTCGGTCCGAGATTTAAGTATTCAATGAGGCCTACCGTAGGCTACGATTGGTGCGCAAAGTATAACAGTCAGAACTCGATTTGAGGTGGATAATAAATTTCCTCTGTCCGGGGTTGGCAACGCCCCTTCATCAAAACACACGGAATACGGTTTCACGTGTTTCTCGACGGTAGACCATCTGACCCCGTCGCTATAGTATGAGTTGCCAAAAAGGTCGTTCAAAAACTCTGTCAGAGTGAACCCTTGGATCTCCGATTCCCGATTTCCATTCCGCCAGATCCGATTAAGAAG
>QDKV01005313.1_pt1 | contig 50626 bp, 60 predicted proteins | sample 1861101 | NCBI WGS metagenome assembly QDKV01 (sample SAMN04275158, study PRJNA302643) | Fungus metagenome, whole genome shotgun sequencing project. | isolation source: fruitbody | host: Mallocybe terrigena | place: Sweden | collected 2013
TTGCGTTACGAAGCGCCAGTGGTTGAACATGTGCTTGTTGTATCGCTCTCTTGGAACAAACATTCAATCATTCAATAATGTTTGTGATAAATGGAACTTATTGTAAATAAACTTGATTTTGGAACGGCAATTTCATAACTCCGCAAAATGTAGAATTCCTTCGTAACGCACACAGAATTGTGACTAGTTGAACGACATCAGCAAATTGTGGGGTTTGTGGCAATGCCTTACAAAGTTCATGCAACCGCTATAACAAGCTGCGGCTGGTACAATTCTTAGTAACATTACAACATTCCGTATACTGCAATTATACCAGTACCCTCCTTAAAATAGCCGCCATAATTTGGCTGTCATTTGTCTTCCTCCTAATAATTCAGCCACAAGCTTTTATGACCTTGTAACCCTTTATCAGGTTGGCAAGTACACCACAGCATCAAATCAATATGATATGTCCTTCTAGATCCAGAACAAGTTTTCATGTACTCATACACAGTATTTACATTTTTACATGCTGGTCAGAGGACATCCTGATTATTATTGCACTACAGATTACCAAACGAAGTACTAGTCCTTCTGGTCCTAGAAAATGGTTTCGTGTACCTACATGAGCAAATTAGTTCCATAGCGACTTTTCAACAACTGTTTGAATTACTGGGATACTGCAAGCCACAATATCAATTGCGTCTCCTTTGGCATGATTTTACATGCCGATACACAGGAATCTGATGCATTTATATCGATCAGTAACTGCTGTAATTATTCTGGTAAGATGATTCACCATATCAATTGTGTCTCCTTCTGCTCTAATATCGCACCAGTACACAGGAATCAGACATTTTTATATTTGTCAGTAAATGTCATATTTATTCCAGTAAGTGATTCTGCCATATTAATTGCACCTCCTTTTCCACCAAGAGCATGATTTTATGTGCCGATACACAGGGATCAGACGTGTTTATATTTGTCAGTAAATATCATATTTATTCCAGTAAGTGATCCGGGATCAGATGTGTTTATATTTGCCAGTAAATGTCATATTTATTCAAGTAAGTGATCCACCAAATTAATTGCACCTCCTTTTATACCGTACGTTGTTCTGATAAGATAATTCACCGCATTGCATTTTACCAGATGTACTTAAATTGACAATCAGTCTCATCTTCATCTAAGATCATAATAATCAGATGCAGCATTGTCTGTCTGTTACAACAACCCAGCCAAACACATATCTCAGAGAGCTATTGACTAGATGAAGAAAAAATTTGGCAGAGATCCTAAGTATGCTGACTGTGGGCCCTTTGAGTTGCCAACTTATTGCGGGACTTGCGAGAATCAGATGTAGTGGAAACATGATGAGGGAAAACTTGACTTGAAGTAGGAATCAGCAGAATAGACAAAGAAGCCATGCTGTAATGCTCACTTGTTCCACCACTTCAAGAGGTTTTCTGATTGCCTCTCTGCAAAGGGGCTTGGCGTATCTTCAAAATAATCGGTAATAAAGTTATAAAGAGAGCAAAAATTAAGGTCATTGTACACATCCACCCACTGCGTTGCATCAGTGAGATTAAAGACCAACTTACACGCCACATCAGTAGGGTCCAGCAAGTGCAGAAAATGAGATGGATAGCTACAGTGGTGGCTGCATATGCAATTGACCTCGGAGTGACTTTCCCATCCATACGCAACAAAGTGGCAACATTGCTCTTTGTAGCCTTCCTCTGGCCATCCGTTTTCTGTTTTTTGCGCAAAGGACCGTCGTCGGATTCAGCATCAAAAGATTCACATGACGTAGGGGATGTAAAAATTGCACAGTATGTCTTGAGAAATCAGTAATGTGAAGAAAATTTATTTTATAACTCTACCTTGACAAGGAGTCCACTTCTAAGAAAGTTTTTCTCAACATCACCTGGATTGCCCAGGCCTTTGGGATAAAAGCATGTAAGGAAGTAATCATCAAAGGTTGTGAGCAACCCCGTCCTTATGTCTGAACGAATTCTGAGGAAAGAGTGAGATAGAACAAATAATTTGAGTTGGCTACTTGCCGTTCATCATCCCAATTGTGTTCTATTGGACAGAGTAGACGACCTGTGGTGTCGTTTTGCAAGCCACGATCTGAACGTGACTTGGTAGTGAAGGGAACAACAGGAGAGAAGTCGAGGTTCAGCCAACCACCAAGTTCCTCTTTGACACGTCGAATATCATCACTACGGGCATCGTTGGCTCCTTTCTGAAGCTTGGATGGCGAATAAATGGTGAAAGAAACTATGAAATATATACATACCAAGGCGACAAACTTCTCAAGGTCATCCCCATCGGCCTCTGGATCCTCAAGCAAAGACTTAAGTTCAGGAATAAGGCGCAACAGTAAGATGTATCCTTTGTAGGTGCGGTCAGCGCTGCATAAATATTTCAGCAAAGATCAAAGAGCTGACAGAAGTTTCTTACGTGGCCTTCGTAATTATCTGTTCTTCGGTAATAGGTTCAGGAACTTGAGAGCCATCATTTTCAACTTGAATGCGGTAGTCAGCCTCTGCAATAATGGCATCAATTGGCTCAAATAAAGAAACAAGACGGCGGATCCCTCGCCCCATAGTGATAGTAGTTCTACCAACTTGAATGTCAGAGTCACAAAAGGACTGAAAGAGAAACATACGGAGCTTTCTTTGCACGTAAACCAGTTGCTTCAGAAACCTCACGTTCCAATGCTGTGATGCGGCGTTTGAGGCGTGACACATCGGCTGCAGAAGAATCGCCAGTCTGAGGGTCAGAAGGCGGAGGAGAATGAGAAGGCGGCATTTCGAAGATTGAAAGGATAACAACGAAATATGGGCAGCATTTATACTTGAAAATTGGCTCAACATGGAACAGCTGCTCAAGTTTGACATAGCAGCAGAGGTTCCAGGGGCATGCTGATCGACCGTGGCTGTGTCGCCGGATACCGGACAATTAAGTTTGAAATGAGAAGCTTGCCAACGGGTGGTGCACAGGGAGACGAGACGCGTGGTGAACGTTGTGGATTGATATCAAGTGACGATGAGTACATACACCAATACACCAATCTAAGACAGGAGACACCTCAAAAAAATAGGGGGCAGAAGGGGAAAAAAATGTAGAAGAGGAGGGCAAACGAGTGTATCGACCTAAATGGTTGGACATTGAAATCGAAGAGTGAAGGGGGAGGGGGACCAGTCCCTCCTTCTGGCGTCGATCTCGAAGGAACTCAGGGCAGAGGCAGGAGTCGCCCCTCCTTCTCACATCGAAATTGACAGGAATCAGGTGGAAAAGGGGTCATCCTCTGGCGTCGATTTCGAAGGGGATGAAGCAGGGATCATCGCATCTAAATCGGAAGGACGGAAGAGGAGAGGTTGTCCTTCCGCCTGGCGTTGATTTTGAAGGGAACGAGGATGGAGGAGGGGTCGACCCTCTTCGCGTCGAAATCGAGGGGAAGACGCAATGAAGAGGGTTGCCCCTTCTCGTCACATCGACGGTCCCGGCATTTTAGTTGGCGATATGACAGAGGCTGGTGGGTTGTAAGTAGGTAGATCAGTACATAAGAAATAACACGTACATGTTTTGGAGGACAGGCACAACGGTACATCCCATCTGTCGTTGTCGACTCCCTGATACCTGCCAGCCTCGTCTTCGTCTCTCCCACCCCCGTCATGTTAAGTGGGAGGGGTCTGTGGTAGGTGATTCCCCTCCGTCACTCGAAACGTGAGTGGAAGGGTTGGCATTGACGCTCCGTCTCGCGTTTTGAGTGTGGTGGATGTGATTCCCCTCTGCCACTCGAAATGAGAGTGGGAGGGGCGGGTAACTACTGACCATTGGTTAGTGAATAGTTTAAATGAAACGTACAATAGTTGGGGGGATGGTACAATGGCCCATCCACCAGTCGTCGTCGTCTATCCTGTTGCTGTGAGCGGCTGGCTAGCGAGAGTGGACAACTTCCCGTAGGAATCTAGAAAAATATAGATGATTCAGAATAGATCAAATTTGCTTGATCACGAATCTGAAATGGTTTTTAAAATTCTCATAAACAGTACTCAAGAAACGAGAAGGGAAATTCACATTTTCAAACTCCTGTAACATTTTAAAGTCCTGATGTGTGATACTAACTGAATTTCAATTTTAGAATTTTGTTGAGATCAATGACACGTGAGACATTCCCATGCAAGAAATGGCAGCTGCGTCCTGCAATAAGCTGCAATGATAGATGACACACGAGAACGGGAGTAAGAAGTTCACAAAACAGGAGGTAAATTACATGCAAATTGGCTCGTATGATATGTGTTACGGGGCTATAGCTTCCTCGACCTTTTGAGGGGATGACCATCGTCAGACTCAGACTCGATATTGGCTTTCTCCAAGTCTGAACGGCACTGTGCTCCATCCAAAAATTTGCGGTCAAAGGGGGTGATTCCTAAACCTCGATAGTCAAAACCAACACCTGGAAAGACAATGAGAACTGGGGGAGGCAAGTAAGTAGTAGATGCACGTACCGGGATGTGCATCGACTAAAACATCACTATTCTTCCATTCGACTGTGTAGACATCCCTTGGGCGAAATTCTAGGCTGTCAGCACAGATACTATCCCTTTTCTGCCACATTCTTTCCACATAGCCATCACATTTCACTACATTAAAAACCTGGCTCCTTAAGGAAGCTGTGTCACAGTGAGGGGCACCCTTGAGATGCGACTGCATTGCTGATGCTTTGTATGCGATAAGGGTGTTCAGAACTTGAACAATATAGCGGGAGGGCAAGTCTTCCAGAATGTCACCATTCGAGGTCTTAATGATGCAATTCAACCTAACCCAATGAAAGATGGAGATTGCGACACCTCGTGTATAGCAAATGGCTTGGCGCTCATTGATTGGGACGTCATTGTGATCATACTTGGCCATCCTCCTTGATTGCTTAGTAGAGATTTGCTCGTCTTCAAGCTGGTTGGGGGCACTGTAGGTACGGAAATCCAATACGTTGCCGAGAATAGCTAAGGTGCAGGCGGACAAAAGATCAAGTATACCACCGAATGAAAGTATGTTTGGTAGATGTTGGAATTCTTGGTCTATAATATGTCAGTATATGCTCAAGGTTCCTACTAAACAAACATACCTGTGATCTTTATGCGGCGCTTCACAAGACCTTGATGATAAAAAAGAACGATTCGTCGCAGTAGTTGACGGGAAGGGTGATGGGTTATGTTCGTGATGAAGTCTCCAACAACAAAGCAATGAATTATGCCTTGCAAGGTTGTCTGCATGAGACAGGTTGTATAATAATGCCCCCCATGTACAATGGTGTTTGCAGGGCCATACACAGCATGAGGGGTGTTTGGCTGCATGAAGCTGCAGCCAATGTAAGAAAAGGCAGAATTAAGAGGGGCATGGACTTACAGCAGGTCACCAGGCCTTAAAACGATGGCCTCAAGGTCGTAGGCAGCATGTTCTTTGTACTCGTCAAGGCGGAAGTTCTTGTCCAAAAAAACTTTAGCAGAAGAACGTGGCAACTCGGATTTTTCGCGGTAGACAACCCAGACTTTCAATCCACAAAGAACCTGAAGGAACGAATTAAAACCATCACTATCTATGTGCATGAAAGTGAAAGTGTTCGAAGTTCCTGCTAAGCCCCAGGACGTGTGCTCAGTGGGATAAGGCAAGGTAAGGTTGCCACAGTAAGGCTTTCCTCGCATGTAATCCCAAGCCGCAACGTCAACAGCAAACGTAGAACGAGACTTGATATTGACATCCCACATGGGGAATTCCAGTCCGTTTAAAATTTTACCATCGGCCTTCTGTGCATTCTCTAGTATATCGCTGACCAACCCGGTGACGGTCACTGGGCGGTGGCCAGACCTCTGAGAGCTGTGAGATACGGAAAAATCTTGAAGAATTTAGTGAAAGTATCAAAATGTTTTGTTTGAACTCAAGCACACCTTGAATCGAGACTTGGCTATCTAAAGCACTCAGCGTACGAAGCCCATGCTCATCAAACTCAACTTCATCAGGAAAGGGAGTATCAGTTACGATTAAGTTTTTCCTCTGGAGGAGAGCGAACAGCTCTACTTGAGACATTTCGCAAAATGTTGAATACGGCAACATTGCAAAAACTGATCTCTCCTTATCGACAAGGTGTAGTGGCAACCCATTGTTGTAGCCCGCCTCAATGCCATTGAAAAATTGCTTTAGTCGGGTATTGTAGTCGTCGTACTGTGAAGTTTTTAGCTCATCGCCTTGGTACAATATGATAAGCGCACATGAAATTCCGGAGTAAATGTATGCTCAATGCCAGCTGCATCAAACGCACGCAACTCCGTATCGCAGGTTATTTTTTTCGGAACTTGATCCCTGCGTAGCGAGATCTCCTCTGCTTCTAGCTGAAAAGTTGAAAAGAAAATAAGAGTTTGATTAAGTGAACAGACAATATAGCACTCACAAACTCTTTGACTGGGGCAGGCTCCCACATTGAGCAGCACACATCGACGTCGATAGGATTAACCATAGAATGTCCCTTTGGGAGAAGGTCGCCCCCACCACTTTCGCTTTCTGAGCTCGATATCGGGAGGTGGCGACGCTTGCTTGGGTGGCTCCTCCTCGTTGACAAGCTTACAGATGCAGATGGGGGTCCTTTGCTGCTGACATTCGCCTTGAGCCTGCTGGAGGACCGTGTTGTGCTTGGGGCCATAGCTGCAGAGAGAGAGGGAACTCCCCCCACAACCATGTTATCCCCATCAGTTTCCTGGTCCTCCTCACCATTCTCCTGCTCATCACACGTACCATCTGCGCCATTTCAGTTTGAAATGTGATGCTCAAATGATATTCTACTTACCTCCATTATGGTCAGAAGGCATTGTCTTGTCAACTGACCACTGTCTTGCTCCAACTGTATCTTTTGGAGCTACAATTGTGGTACTGTCAAAGGTGACTGGTACCTCCATAGCTAAGGTGGCCGGGCAAGCTGAGTCCGAGAACGGGTTTTCACCATCCACTTGCATTGGATCAACAATTCCCGGCAGCAGATTTAAATCATCCCCTTCCTGCTCCGTAGAGGGCATAATAAATTCAGGGACATGCTCTCCTGCTTTGTGGGTGAAAGGCGGTTGTTGCTCGAAAGTAGAAACAGAAGGCTCATGAGGATAGGGGGTACTTTTAGAAGGAATGGGAGGCAATGGCGAGTTTAAAGCAGAATTGATGCAAGCAGCAAGGGAGCTCTCAGTATAATTCTGCATTGGAGCCGTTTTTCGTACCAAACCACGGGCGGATACAGGCGGCGTCTGAATAGTAGCAGTGATTGGCAAATGGCAATCTATGAAGGGCATTGCTCAAAAAAAAAGCGAAAATTCACTCAAAAAAAAATCACCCAAATGAAACCAAGACCGTTCTTCATCTGAAATTACAGCATTTTCAAGATGATTCCAAGGCAAACTACCAGACAGTTGCCGTAGTGCGTTGCATGAATCCTGGCCTCCTGCAACAAGGGCAAAAAGGGCCTTCCAGATGCATCGTTCAACCTCGAGAACAACTTGAGGCTTTCTGTTTCCAAGGCTTATGGCAGTAGATATGACTGCTTGCCGGTTGAAGGACTTCTTGATTATTTGAAAAGGAAACATGAGACATATAGGCGAAATGAATAATGCAAGTTGTAATGGTGTACGTAGCGCAGAGAGGTTCTCACTATCACCACCTTGTTGGGAGACTGCTGTGGCCAAGGTGAAGAATTCATCCATATCTTCTCTCTCCGCAGAAGTGATCTGATGGTTAGTTTGTTGTCCGTCTCTATTCATAATCCTGGTGAGAGATGATAAGTAAACATGCGCATCAGAAAAGGGGATGGCCTACGCGTTTAAAAGCTCGTCGAACTGTTCTGGGATATCAGGGAATGTCTCTCGTGAAAAGTTCAGTTCCTTCAAACACGCAAGATGCATTGCAGCATGTAGAAAATTTCCTTCAATTGCTGCGTACTTGGAAATCGAACGATTACGGGCGATCATGCGGAGTATGCGAATCGGGGCACCACCCGTTGCTACTTCCTCAGCTCGACTTGTACGGACTTCAGGCATTTCCACCACTTTGCGGAACTGCGCAAGGAGTGCTGGCCAGTTCGCGAGTTTGTCCATGGCCTTGTTAAATTTTCAGTATGAGTCAAAAGGAAAGGAAAAGACTTACATGCAAGGGCTTCTTGAGATCAAGAGGACTCTTTGTTACTGCAGCGGCACGAGGTGTTTCTCCTTCGAGAAGAGCGACGACATCCAGAAGGCGATATGCGCTTACCAGGCCGCAAAGCCTCGTCCATTCTGCTACATTTGTTCTGCGAGTATGCGGCGATTTGCGGGTAACGTTGCTCTCAACACCCGGTCCATTGAACTGTAGAGCTATCCCCAACAAATCCTGCATTTGCATTATTGACTCGCTGGAGGACCCGTAATTGAATAGACTGGATTCGTAGCTGTGGAGATTTTGTATGAATCCCTAGATAGATGGATTCAATAAGTCGAAACATGATGATCAGATGCCATACTTGGAATGGGGGAAATATTTCCCCTAATTGTGTTAGATTCTCATATTCTGCGAGAATAGTTGTGTACCAAGGGATATCTGTAAGGATGGGAGAGACCAAACGCCGAGGAGATTTGTCTGACAGAAGATGTTAGTAGAAAAAATAAGGAGAGAGAACTGCGTACGCAAATCCATGTTCCCTGAGATACGGTGGTGAGAGGCAACGTGTTGTGTCATGTCGTGTCAGAATCTTGATGTGTCATTTCATAAGCATAAGCGGCCGGTCAGAATATTGATGTGTCATTTCATGAGCATAAGCGACCAGTCAGAATATTGATGTGTCATTTCATGAGCATAAGCAACCAGTCAGACTATTGATGTGTCATTTCAAGAGCATAAGCGATCACGGCTCTCGCTTCCACCACTGGTTATCAATGCTCCTCCGATCCGATATGTCAACCATGCTTCCTACATTGGTTTCCGCATCCACAAGGCACATGCGGTACTGTCACATACTCTCAATCTCCGACTATATTCACTAATGCATCTGAACGACCAGACGGAAGATGACGGCGGCTGCGATATTGATATCACAGTCATGCTGGACTTCCCTCTTTTGTTGCGTATGCTTTTCACGGAACGAGCTTCATCCATCTGCCACTTTCGCTGCTCTCATTCTTCTACACACCGGCTAAAAGATCTGCTCGCGGGTCATCTGGGCATCGCTTATCTCTGCTTATAGGATCTCCTCGAAACTGATGTGCGATGATACGTGCTCAAACAAGTTGTTGTGCATAGTGGCTCACAGTGGCTCAGTTTTGAAGGGGCAGTATGGAGGGATTTCAAAGAAACTCGGCTCACAATCAAAGTGGGAACGGTATGCGTAACTTTTCTATTCAGGATTTGTCAATGCTCACTAATATCGGAACACGTTTGGTTACCGTGCAGATTCTACACCATGACGGAAGCAATGTAGAAGACATCCTTCTACCCAGTATCACGTTTGCCAGCCACCTCGGATCTGGCCACACTCTCATTAGACACCAGTTTCCACTGGCACCCGCATGTTCACCAGCTGCCTAATGGGACCAGTCTTCTTCCATGGTTAACTTTATACGGTGTCCTGAATTCAGAAGACTGATCATGGAATGGTTTTTTTGCCGTTGGCCGGAGTAGTTACGAGAAATGTTACCGACTTTGAACTTCTAACATAAATTCTGTTGACACTGCTGAGGCGAAAACTTGTACCTGAGAATTGAAGCCTTAATGCAAAGTACAGAAGTGTTCCTATAGCAACTTCTAACCAGAAAAACAAACAAGAACGAGTAGCATTCGATGTCACATTAAGAAGCCAATGGATCCTTCATCATCATCAAACCATGAGCCGCCGGGAGTGTCGCCAATTTCATCTATGCGACGAATGAAAGCTGAAATGGGAACAAGGAAAAGAAAGTAACCTACCACCTGGCTCCTGTGTCGTATGGCCATGAGGTAGCTGAAACTCAGGGTGAGGATTATGATGTAGCATTGAAATTGTGGGATAGGCTTGAAGACCGCCAGGAAAATGTAGTTGCTGAAATCTGAGATAAGCAGGATTGTCATTGAACTCGGGTTGTGGCTGAACTCCGTGGTTAGGAAAATTCCCAATGAGTGTTGAATAGTTGGGAATGTTCAATGACTGAGCTGCAGGACTAGAAGGATTATGGTAAGGTTCATGATGCCCAGCATAGACTTCGTGAGCGATGGGGGAATGCTGGACGGCAGGGTTGGAAGGGTCGTTACTATAGTCTAAATGCGACATGGATGTGGTGGGGTGTTGCACCTGCTGATCTGCAGGATGATGCCCCGCGAATGCTGGGTTAGTACGGACGCTGTCATTGAGGGATGGCTGTGGTAGGACTGGGTGAATGTGCGGCATCTGTGTTACCGTGTCTTCATATGCGAGCGGTTGTGATGTGGATACCACCAAAGATGCATTCATATTGCTTAGTCTAAATTGAGAAGATAAAATTTGTGTTAAAATGCTCAGCGCACCGTGCTAAATGCCACCAATGGCGACGCATCTGAAGTAATGCAGGCCCGACCTGAGAGTGTCCATCTGCATGTCTAATGCCTTCGAAAATGGTGTTATATTTGGCCTCGCAGTCATGAACTTCAGGAGTTTTCTTCTTGAGAGACCCATCACTCCACTCCTCCAAACAAAGCTGAAACTTGGGGCAATTTTTCACGATGTACACCTGTGAGAGAATAAATCTTACCGCCATATAGCCGAGCCCTAGTATCTGTAGGCTGATCGCAGGTTCAAATTGCTCTGGGGACTTTTTTCCTGGAGATATTGTCGACCTGAAGAGAAAATCAGAAAGAATTCTGAAGCATGCAGGGTTTCCGTAAGGAATTGGAACACCCTAAGGCAAATATTCAGTAATTGTCATCAGATCAAATTAGCTACTCGTACATTGCCATCAAGTGGACCATGCAGAAATGGCTTTCCAGGTCCAAGTAGCTGAGCCACCTTTTGGCGTATTTCATTGTGTTTAGCCACGTCGGAGCCAGCAGTGACTCCATCAAACCCGTACTCAAAAGCTACGATGCCTCGTCCAATGGATTTGATATCCTTGCGAACCTTTGAAGCCATGTGATTCAACTGATGATGCAATTAGATCGTAGACGCAAATGGCAGTATTAAAGATAAAAATCATACTGCTCGACGAGTAACAGGATCTTGTGTTAATTCAACTAAAGAACATTAGTAAACTTTGCATTGGGTATCGGTAAGAAAAGAACGAACAGCCATTCTGCAAAGACGCCAAGGCAAGCGCTTCGTCGGCCAGCCTGAGAAATTCATTGGTATGCTGGCAGTTCCGGTAGTAAAAGAATCTTCCATTTGACAAAATTGACGTGTAGACAAGCTCCTGTGCTAAAACTAGCACAGGGCGGGCATCAGTGCCCAAGTACAGATTTTTGGACGATTGGAATGCGCCTAAAGGTGTGGACGATGCATCATGGGCGGCCATGCCTTCAGCAGTGATGCTGTCAGCCGCAATGGAGTCTGTCTCAAGTGCCTGTGAACTTGCATCCTCCTCCAGATTATGGGCTGCATTTGAAGGTCGATAGCCATACGGCACTTTACGAATTGAGTATAAGGACTAAACATAGGTCAGTGAAGATGATAACATAAAGATCGACTTGAACATTGACTGTAAGGGATCTTGTGCGTAGCGTTGATGATGGTGCTTGAAGGGATGAGTTTGATGGAGCAAACGCGGTCGCTTCGTCGTCAACACCACTTGCTGAAGAAGATTGCTGAAATTGACATTGAAAGAGTAGGAAAAACTAACCATTAGACGGCATATCTGTGGATATTTTCGAAAACAGCCCGCGTCAGATTTAAATACAATCCCCTTAGACGCGGAAATGAAAAACGGAGGTTTCATGAAATCACATATAGAATACAACAATTTGCAAAACGTAAATACCATGAGGCTGAACATAAGACCTTCACATCTGTTCAAATTCGTCAACTTCCGAGTCCGAGTCTGAGTTGGAGTCCACATTAGTACTAGTGTCCGTTTGACTACCTGATGATACATGTGATATGTGTGACTGTCGTAAAACAAGAAAGGAATCGAGATTGCGGGTGGGGGCCTCAAATGGCAGTCTGCGTTGCTGAAAGGAATGAAGGATGGGCCCAATCTGAGCATTTGCATTGTGGAAATGGACTCGTGTTTGCTCTACTGCATCTTGAAGTACCCCAAGCAGGTGCTGACATTCCTCCAATCGAGACTGGGCGAGATCGTGTTCAGAAAGGAGGGTGTCGCGAGAAGCCCTTGCCAGGGCAAGCGCAGTGTAAGGATCCCGAGAGGGTGCATCTTCCTGAGCAACAAACTGCAGGATATTCATTTCCTTTTTCTGTTTCTCAATATATTGTCCTTCTGCCGTAGCTCTTTGACAGCTAGCCCTTTGAAGTAGATGGAGGCGTTCCAGTCGACATTCTTCGGCTTCCAGACGCTGTTTACGGATTTGAAGGCTGCTGTACGCATGGTGCTACCACCTCAGTGAATTTCATATGTGTAGTCACAATATTGGGTACATACTGGCTTTGTTTGGTTGTACAGAGGGGATTTCAGAATGATTGACGGTGAGACATGAAAGTCAACCAGGGGGAATTCTGCATTAACTGTGTTTTCATCATCATAGATAATAGGTGTTGTTGAATTGCGGGCAATGGGAGGGAAGTTGGCATTTAAGCCACTTTCAACAGATTCTAGTATGCTGGTGGTTGACATGGTTGCGGTGGTCAGTTTCTCACGTTCTGACTTACATTTATAAAAATTCGGGTTTGCCACCAGCTCAAAGAGACAAATTTACGGCCACTTCTGACTGTCTCTTAGAGAAATGACTTCATTAACAAAACAATTGAACCCTCAAACTAGGACTGACCGTCCATGTGGCGTCTGATCCAAGTGTGATAGTGGCTGAAAGATCTCGGAGTAAGATCGGTTTAAGCACAAGGCTGTTCGGTATCAATCTGTGAAGGTCTGCTTCATAAACCTCATTCTTTCTGTGGCAATTCTTCTTGAAGATAGCTATACACTTCAGCACATTGAGTTGAGCTGAACTCACGCTTTAAGGGGCATCAACTCCACTTCGGTTTTACCCGGCTGTCGCAAGAGTTATCTATCAACAGACGCAAACTGCACAGCCCAATGCGACTCGACTCAGAACTATGTGGTGTCGTTTTGGCGCGGTTGCAGTTCCTGGTCAGTGGTATCTGCCTCGGTTGTTTTTAACATTTTTCATCTTGGTTTCTCTGAGCTCTACTCGCAATCATGCTGTCCTCGTCCCATAACTGCAATCCTACTGCATGCAATCAGTATGCTCAGGTCCATATGTAACTTTGTTACCCTACTTCTAGCATATACTAATTCTGTCTCAATGAAAGCTGATATCAATGGCGAAAAGCTGAATAACGCCCTGAAAAAGTATCACGGAACAGTTAAAACTGGCAATACCGAAACGAACAACCTTCTCAAACTCGAGTCAGACTACGATTTAAGGTGCGAAGTTATTTACTAGTAAGAATGTTCTTACGTATACTGATTCTTAACTCAGTTTTTCGACTATCAAGCAGCGACACAATCAATTGGAACTATATGGCTCCCGCTCGAAGAAAGGAAAGTTGGCGACTCACGAAACAGAGAAAATCGTGCTGAACCAGCTCGATAAGGATTTACCAAAGGGTCAGGGAGCTGGTCAAAAAGGCCAAGGTAGAATATATCTTACATAACGTAGACGAGTAGGCCCCAAGTCATTTTATTTAGAGTACGTTATCTACTATTGAAAAATGGCTTTACAACCAATCAACATTCAGAAAATAACTATTCGAGATAAATCCAAATTCTGATAGAATATTCTGCTTCATGTCGTTTTGTTGTTCTAATTCTAGGTACAGGATTTGGAGGGTGGATGTGACAGCGCACCCACGTTCGTATTGAAAAGAAGAAGAAAAATCACTGAACGATCCTAAACAGACTTGATTTTGCAGTTTGGCAGGCAATGGGTACATGATTTGTTTGTGTCGCAACTGTGGTGGAAAACAGGTGTGGTTTTATGGTCGAAGTGTGCGTCAAGGCGACAGAACGGCATCAAATAAGAAAACACACCTTGATGCTCAAAGTGGGGGTCCAGGTGGTGGCAATGCTTCGAGCACAAAACACACCACTCGAGGGTGTGTTTTAGTGCTCTGACGCGACGAGGGAGGTCCTGCCCCCACCCGCCGCCGATTCTATGGCTGTCATGAGATTTTCAGAAAAGGAAAACATAAGAAGGCGCACCTTTTGCGCCCATGCCCCTCGCATTTGTTAGTCCCTTCCACCTCACCAATGGTGGTCCACCTCACTCTCACCCTTACCTGTCTACCCTGTCACAAATGCGCCGTGTTTTGACCTTCACTCGCGATGTGGTGGAGGCGGTGGAAGCGCCGAAACGGTGTGTTGACAAGAAAGATAGTTTACATAATTTAATTCACGCAGCGGCCGTGTATGGCCTGTTTCCAAATTCGGGAGCAAGCCTCCACGGACGTGTGATCATGACATGAGCCAGACTTAGTGTTGCCGGCGATGCGAGTTTAACTCCCTGAAAATCGACTTCGCCCAAGTGAGTTGGCAGCTCGCTCAAACGGTGTGAGCCGAGTCAGAACTGCTCGCCGGCAACACTAGGGCCGTGGCAATTCAATGAACTTTCAATCTCCGATAAATATTCCTTCCACGTCGACATGCTACTCCCCTTTAGCCAGGGCAGTTTCACCGTCCGGGATATTCTCCTTCATGAAGCTAAGGCTTTGTCCAACCACAGCACCGTCACGGCCGAACCCAAGGAACCAGAATGCGACCTTGATCCATTTACCAGATTGCGTGACTCTGGTGCTGGCGGATGCCGTGTCCAGCAATGGCCAGACGACGACGACCCGTATGCATGGGGTGGTAGAAATGAGTCCCTCCTCCTTGACGAACCAATCCATTCACCAGCCACATGGGAAATCGAAAGAGAATATCACAGTCGGTTCGATCATCTCTTAGGCTGGATCGATCACAGTCGCCTGGGAGGTGGTGCCAGCGACGAGGAACAATCCCTGTCCATTTTGAATGACATTCTGAGCAGGGTGACCGCAATTGCTTTTGTTTTTTTAATTCAATTGTGGCGTAGTAACCCCGAGTACACCAGTCACCCGGATTACCCCACTGCATGCGAGGCCCTGCATCAGTTCTCTGTGCATCAGATTCGTACTTCACAGCGTAGGACATCGCAGAGCCGTGGAGTTGCAATCACGGTTCCACAAACCTTTTACCCGCAATCAGGAGAGAAGTATGAAGGCTACGACTCCTTGGTAATCGGCACCGTGCAACGCAGAGGATTCACCGAAAAGATTCATGTGGGTAATGAAGGTGGCTGCAAGACCTCAGATGAACTTTTGTCTTCCATACTCGATGGCACAGACAACAAGGACACCAGTTACTTATTCAAGAAGTTTAACCTTCGAGGCGATTGGCAATTAGTGCCTGTGGGTCACATTGTACAGGTAAAGTTAACAAGTTTCTGCGCACTATCCATCTTATCTAATTTACCGAGATGTCGCACCTTGCTTCTCTATGTGCCAGCCAGATGGGCTTGTCTACGTCGATATGGGGATATTTGAGGTTTTTTATTCAAATCGATACCATGGATGGTTACCCTCCAATCCTTTATATCACCAAAAACATGGGAGTGGACACGGCCTGGAGCGATATTTCCTCAAAGGACGTTTCGTCCAACTTCAAGTTTCTCTGCCACATCTACTACTTTGTTATCTTGGTTATCTTGAAGATTCATGGCCCTCGGATATTACCCCCAGATCTGAGAGGAAACGAGCGCCTACTTGGATTCTTCTCCTCGATGGTGAATAAACGACCCAGACTTTTTTCGTGTTCTTCCTCCCTGCCCCGACTAGCGCTTACGCGAATATTCAAAGTTATTTGTGGTGTATGGTTTAACCTTTTGGCTGCTTTGTGGGAGTTGGCCTTCCACTACTGCGGTAGTTGTGTCATGGAGTATGTGGGCTCTTTGAGGATTCAATTAATCGACGGGAGCTTGCAGAAGATATCAGAGGATGAGCAGATCAGAGGGTACACAACCTATTCCATTGCACATACTGATTTATACTCACAGCCTTACAGGAGCAGAACCTTGTATCTTCGATTCGATTCTTGGGATATTCGAGATATGACAGAAGTGGGCATTAGTCGAAGAGCTGGTTTGGTTTTGAAAATTTTCCACAAACACTGTATATTTGAGTCGGAGCTCAGGGCTTACTTGGCACTGCATGACGCTGGGGTGAAATATGTTCCTCAGCTCTTGGGCATTTTCAATGTTCCTGGAACAAAGGGTGCCATGCTTTTTACAATGGTTGGGAAAAATATCAAAGAACTGTCTTCCTTACATGATAGGTAAGCCCTGAGGCCTGAACTCTGATTGAACACATTCTAATTCCCTACTCGGATTAGACGCCATTTGGATGAAACGATAACAAAAATTCATACAGCGAACATCCACCACCATGACCTTCGATTGGACAATATTGTACGCGGTGGGGATGGCAGGCTAAGAATTATCGATTTTGGCCATTCATCCCCAGCTGACGAATGTGAAGCTGAGTCGTGTCCGGACCAAATATTTCTTGGTCTTTGGGTAAAATAAATGCAAGTTTCAACAACTGGGAAAAATATGTCTGCTTCGTTTTTTTACAACATTGTATTGTTCTACATTCAAATATTATGTAATGATATACCATCAATTTCAAGCTGTGATGATTTTTCCGTTTGCTATCTGTGACACATTCCCTTGCTTTCAGTACCATAGCTGGTCCCGACTTTGTATCAGGGGTCCAGGCCCTAGCTCTTTTTTGCATTTGGAAGTTGGTAAACCACATTTAGGTCCTAGGAAGCAGGGCATGCTTCGCAATGGCCCTCACTAATACGTTTATCCTTTCAACAAATCCCATTGATCTCTTCAGCTCTTTCGTTAATATTTTGTAAAGAAATTCTCATATTTGTTACATAACTCTACTCGTACCTGTACCAAATCAGACTACAAATACATGATACATTGTGTTTGGCAAGTAGAGAGCAGTTCAGAAAGAGAAACCAGAGACATGAGTGGGGACATCTGATGTACCCTTTGTCCTGCTCATTATTGCAATGACCGAAAATCGAGACAAGAATCCCCTCGGAATGCTGATCCCTGCATCACTTATCTACTATAGGAATTGATACAGAAAGCAGCAGCACTCAGAGAAGGGTTCATGATAAGGTTGAAACAAAGTTTTTATTAAATAAAAGAAATCTTCAGTGATGCTATTGCAACGCCTTTACAAATTTTGAAAATACATCATTATTTACAGCCCAGACTAAAACTAATAGAGCAATAATACTAGCGAGACTGCATTTGCAGTGTGTTTCAACGCGGTCATGACTGTTGTGATAATGAGAATGATTCTCGTCTCAATTTGTGGTCTGCTAGATAGAATATCAACCGTCCAAGTGTATGGACAACAGTCCCTGGGTTCATGATCCTTGTCAGTTTGAAGACCCTCGGTTCTCTTCTCGTCGTAAACATCAGGAAAAACACGGAGAGTGGTAACAAGGAGTAAAAAGTTTCTAATCCACCCTTGACAATGAAACGACGACATTGCAACGACACCCTTCCCAAAGTAAAGAGATGCTTGCAAAATGACCACAAATGTCATCAGCACGAACTATAACGAGTTGACCTAGGGTACTGTCCCACAGGCTAATTCGAAGTGCTGGATATGCCTTGAAGGGATCGTTGACGTCAGTTGGATGAAAATACCGGACAGCAACAAAGATCTGGTCATCTGATGTTCGGACAATGTCTTCGATCTCAGCAGGTAACATGGAAGACTGGTGGCGAACAAGAACGGAGCCATTGCCCTTGTGACGTGCAGCAATCGAAAACATACGGCCATGCACCGTAAAGTAGCTCAGAGTTTTCGCCGTGCGTAAAATGGGAGTTTTGTTGATGTCGCAGAGATATTTTTCCAATACAGGGGAGGTCGTCCCTCGAATCGTACTCGGAGGGAATGAAATAGTAGGAGTTGACGTAAATTCCGGCTCAAGATGGGAAGTAAAGACCGAGATATCAGTGAGAAGGGTGTTTCTGACTTCAGGGTCGACAAGTTTTCGAAAAAAAGCCTGGCAATTCTTGATAGCCTCAGGACATTCACTCTTGGCAAGCAAGGCTCACAGATTGGCTGATTTGACAAAGGATGTGGCAATTGTTTCTTCCAACTGACCATTCTTGAAGTTATTCAGTATTTCTTGCAAAAGTCCGATCAATCTTTCAAACGGGAAAGTCCACCATCCGTGCACGGGGCCATACAAAAGAAGATATTCGGAAAGATGAAAAGCCATGTGGTGGTTGGGTCGAAACTGGTAGTCAGGCATGAGGTTCCGAAGGCCCTCTAGGTACTCCGTCATATACTTGGTATAGAGGTTGGCTTTGTCACGAGATGTTGTTCTCAAGGATGCAATATTGATAGCACTAATCAGGGAGAGTGTAAGAGAAAGCAATTTCTGTCGACCAGCTTGTTGCGGATTGTCCCTATGAGGTGGCGCCCAAAGTCGAACAAGAGAAACAGGTAGATATACAGTTCCTAACGTTCGCCACTGATCCGCTTTGAGTTTGCCGTGACTTGGTTCGCCGAGATTTGTTGGTATAGAAGTCAGCCATGAAGGGGTCACAAAATCTCGGATATCGGTTCGTAGTGCTTTCACGTCCTCCTCAGTAAAAATATGACCACGTTTGAATTCGGATTGACTTTCAGAGTTTTCAGGAATATCTCGTCGCTGGAAACTAGATTATCAACAAGGGTATTTCTTTACAGAATAATTAGCGTACCCATGTCAGCAATGCCTTGATATAGTCAATCTTGTATGTTTTAGTCCTCTTCTCATGAGACGAAGGAAGAAGGGGAACCTGGAGGCGTTGAATGGCAAGTCGGAGGCATTCAGTCTGAACGGAGTTCAATTTTTTTTCGAAATGAGCCCAACCTGTTGTTGTATGAAGAGATGCTCTGATAGGCCCTTCGAGTGTCCGAATGAGACTTCTCATTTTTGTCTGCTCCGTCGTCTTCAGATGCGTATATGACTGGGGAGGGAGTGCAGTCGATAGGTCGACAGCAGCAGGTGGCCCTTCGTTTTCCAACCTGATACCAAGAATCTCATAGTGTTCTTGGACGATACCAAGGAAGAGGTTGTGCATTGCATCAACCACAGCAAAGCGAGAGGGATCGAAATATGGAAGGCGAAGTAAAACTGACCACCGCATCCCTGTTTCGTCCACAATTTCCTGTCGACTTTTATGATCGCATGCTAACCGGTGACGTTCAGCAGCAGCAATGAATTCGTCCTTCGTTCTTCGAACCCATGAGCCTGTTTGTGTATTTCCCAGCCCATGAGACTTCCGCGTACAACGACACATTGCACACATCTGAGTGTGCTTAATTGATGCAAAGCCGATGGTTTTACGAGCAGCCAACAAGTCGCATACAACACAGACCAGTGCTGCTAACACAACCCGTCCATAAAAGCAGTTGAAGGTCCTTGTGAAGCGAACTCCTGGATTCCAAAATACCTCCAATTCGTCCACAAGAGGAGAGATGTAGTGGTTCAAACACGTCAAAGGCGGTTCATTGGGCCCAGGAACGACACCGTAAAGGAACATATTCTCCGGCTGGTAGCGGATATTGATTGGGAGGTTTTCGCAGACTAGGGACACCATGCCGATTGACTTCTTTTTTCCAGATTGCTTATTACCCAAGGGGTTGAAGAAATCGACGCCGAGGGAGAACGTATAACGGCCTTCACATCCACCTAAGCTGAAATGCTTGCCATCGGGACCACAGAAAGACCTGAGCATATCTCCATCAAAAACGTCATTCATCTCCCTATCCTCACCCCCAACTTTGCACCTTTCCCATGCTCTATCCATCACGTCCTCAAGGCCTGGCCGTGACAACATTCCACCCAGCCAGTCTTTGAAACTGAAGGCCACGAAACGCTTGATGGGAACGCCAACAGGCTTCCCTTCGACCTTCTCAAAGATGAGCAATGGGGTGCCACACTGGGAGCCGCCAGTGAACTCGACATAAGAACATGCTTTGGGGTACACAGGAATAGGCGATCCAGGTTCAAAGACCGGCTTATGAATAGCATGGCAATTCGGATTCGGACAGACAGCGTAGATGGTAGCATTTGTTGTTAGGTTGAACCTATCTTCCGCGTATCGGCTATCACGGGGAATATCGGCCAAAAGCTTACGATCGTGAGATGAGAGTTTTCCAGGGCAGCGTTGGACTGTGAGTTGAACAATGTATCCAACTATGGACAACAGAAAATTGCATCCACGACGCCCGACCCCTAATATAACGTGGCATGTTATAAGCATAAAGAAGGTCACCTGGAAGATGGGGTCGGAACTCTCCAAGAGAGGCTCGTAGTGGTGTGCTGACAAGTTATCGGCGAAAATATATAAAAGAAGGGTGGGAGGGAACATACCAGTTGAAAAGGCCTCGCCATGCTTCGGTGTTTGTCGCACACGCATCGAGTCAAGTGAGTGAATCCATTGTCGTTTCGCTGTCTTCAATTTGTCTTCAATACAACCAAGACCCGCTGTTAATTTCGCTTTGCAAGAAAGAACAGGCGGACTCTTGAGGGATATAGCGGTAAGACGGTTCTGAAGGTCTTTGACGGTGTGAAGATTTGAGACAAGAGGGAAAGCGGTATTGGGACGTGCGTAGGGCGGGACAGCGACATTCTTCAGCTGCTTGGTGGTTTTGAGTATTAAATCGTTTGCTTCCGCTTCGAGGCACTTGAGTGAGGACAAAACCTCCATGTCCCGAGACCTAGGGAGTTCATCGTTCGAGCTGGGAGGCAATGGATCAGATGGTGATGATGAGAAGGGCGATAGAGAGTCAGTTGGGGATGAGGATGAATTTCGGGACCACAGCCTCCCGCCAGGCTTTTCGACAAAGCCCGTGAGGGAGTCACCCAATGTCTCTGCCAGGATGTGCTCGGATACTCTTTGCCTTTGTAGGTCAACAGCCTTCTCTGCAAGTTTCTCTGCTCGAAGAAGACCAGCAACACGGTCGTCCTGACGGTGTTGTTCCACGAGTCGAGTTCCCAACAAGACTCCCACTGGTCTTCCATCGCAGTCCGTGTCGAGGTTGCATCCATGTGAGAAGCAAAAGCATAAAGGCATTGGTGAAGAGGATTTGGACGCAAGGCGACAGAAATGGCTACGTGCACCAGTAGCTATAAAGAAATGGGGGGTGCCAAAGACGAACGTAACTGGACAACAGAAGACAAAACAAACCTTTGTCAATACAAAGGAAGGCAACCCAATCAATACGGCAGACGAAGACGACGACGGTGACGGGACTTTGTGTGCTGAGGTGTAAAATTGTCCTTGTATCAGATACAAGGGACGGTTGGTCCGATCTCACTGTATCTGTAATACAAGTGATAGACACAAGCGACGGCGACGGCGGGCGAGTACGGTGGGGATACTGTATACAAGACTGACTGAATAAATATTAAATACAAGGGACCGGCCGATGGCAAGGTAAGCGGACGGCGACAGCGAGCGATCACGCTGGGGATAAGCTGGAAGATGTTCAATGTTCATATATCATATACAAGATTGAATATTACCGTTGTGTTGAAAACACACGAGGAACAAGACTGACTGAATAAATATTATTGTTGTTGGAGAAGGGTCCCTGTATCAAATACAAGGGACAGGGATCTCAAGTGAAATGAACCGATGGGGAGGTAACGAAACATAAAAGAAAAAGGACGACAGAAGTCCCGTATCAAATACAAAGCTGAAACAGAGATCGTCAAAAGCGTGATATTTGTCCCTTGTTTGTCCTCTATAATCAACTCACCATGAAACCAAACAATTGCAAATATGACGCAATGCTGATACAGTGAGATCGTACCAGCCGTCCCTTGTATTTGACACAGGGACAGTTCACCTCTTCGTGCCTCATTTCCTCCATTGCCACATCTCACTTGTATTGATACATTGAGATCGGACCAGCCGTCCCTTGTATTTGACACAGGGACAGTTCACCTCAGCACAAGGCCCTGTCGCCCACCGTCGTCGCCCGTCGTATTGATGAAAGTCTTATGGTGCTATCTACTCCACTTTTGATTCTAGAAGTTTAAAAATGCATCGAGCCCTCCTAATCCGGGAAGTCGTTCAGCTAATCATACAACACATTCGTGTCACCTTGGATCTTGGATTTAACTACGGGCAGAGACAGACGTTATATAGTGCAGCACTGACCTGTTCCTCTTTCTTGGAGGTCGCATTGGATGCGCTGTGGTATAACATGGACAGTCTCGCACCGTTGTTTAAACTATCCAACGTTGAAGAAAAGGTCTGTCATTTTTTCTGTGGTATCACAATTTCTCATTGTTGTACAGCAACACGCAATGTTGGAATCAGACCTACAAATATTTGATGCATACGCTTCTCGCGTCCGCCGCTTTCGTTGTCGTGAGGACGATATCAACATCTCTGCTTACGTTCGTATCCTTCGAGTCGCCAAGCGTTCGTGTATCTTTCCCAAGTTACTTCACTTAGTCGTGTGTGAAACGTACAGGGACGGAGCGAATACCGCCAAGATTGAGTCCCTCATATCACCTTGCTTGCGCGAGTTTTGTATGTTTGGCAGTTCAAGGAGTACCGTTATTATACTTACTTCCCTTCAAATTACTACCTCCGATATCTCCTGCTTGACCCTTGGAGGCATTGCATTTGACGACCGTTACGTTTCGGTCATCTGCTTGTTATCACAACTTCAAGAACTTTCCATTCTCAAAGACAACCGCTTTGAAGCCAAATCACGACGGGGTGATTCATGGACTTTCGACCTAAGTTTCTTCCCCCGTCTTTCCTGCAAGAATAGTCTTCGGAGATTTAAACTTGATTGGCCGTACATCAATTGGTCAGATGCCGGTTCTGACAGCGGGACTGTGGAATTTCCTTCGCTTGAATTTATCGACTTTGCAATTATCGGTCCCATTGCGGAATTTTTTCGTTACGTTATGGTCCCTGGCCTCAAAGGACTGTCGATCGAGTTTGGATTATCACCTAGCGAATTTGATAAATTTACGGAGGCCCAATGCCGGTATCATTTCTTCGACCTCATTAGGATGCTAGACCATCTCAAAATTTTGGAGATCGTGGGGAATTGTTCAGCTGGCACGGTCCATAGTCTGAGTTTGAAGGCTTCTGGCTTTCCGAATTTCGGTAACTCAACCCTTGAAGCCTCCGTTAGGAACGCAGAGTCCAACCACATTCACCTGGATAGAATTCGGCGACTTCTCGAGGACACTCACATGTAACTTCAAAAACACCAGACGTTGATTATTCGGCTATGATTACCAACAAGTTTATAGCAGAATGACAGGCATTTCTTTTATTCCCTGCTGTCCCTTCCTCGTCCTGATTTCCCATACTTATTGGTCTTCATCCCTCGGTTGGCGCACAAAGCTTCGTTCGCCGTTGCCTTTTGTCCTCAATTCCCAGACCAACTTCCACGGGCCATCTTTCTCGTGCATCAAATTCAGCTGCCATTTCGCGACGAATATAATTTTTCATGTCCTCGTATCCAAGCTCCTTTGGCAGTCCTTTTTTTTCTCCCAGCTATGTCAACCCCGTAACGTCTGCGTACGCATTATTAGTTCCGAACAGGAACTTTGAGTCTAGTCACCAACCTGTCCTCTGAATACGTCTCTTACATATGCTACTGCTGCCATCGTGATCAGTAACTTCAAGAACCACTCGAGGGCCCTAGCAAATGTCCATCGCTGATTTGACCACTTCTCCCTACCATCGTTCGAGACAGGCTTCCAGAGCCACAGCAAAATTACACTCGGACCTGACATACTCGATGATGCTGTCGCAATAATCACTGTATCATCACAGTCGTGTATCTTTGTTGCCGATCAGTATACTGATTGAGGGATGTTATTGTTACTTACTCCGATTGTTTGTACGCCTTCATCCTTTCCATGCTTTAGTGTGGTTATAATTTGACCAGATCTGCGTTCAAATATGTAGACGAGACCGTGGTCACTGCCCCCTACAATTGCCTGGCCCTTTTGGATAAGTTTTGATTGGATCTCGGGTGACGAGAGTGCGGACAAAGTTACCGGAATCTATTTTGTAGATGTTGAAGCCGTTATTCGCACTGACAATGACACACAGTCGTCGTTCCGTATTGACAGCAGCGTTTCCACTGCTACCGGTTAGAAAACAGTTGCTGCAGGTAGAACAACAACTTACATTATGGCTGGACACATGATTAGCTCGCAGAATTTTTGTTCAACATCTACTCACAGTGGTGACGAACTTCGAAGGACTCGTTTATCACTGTGCTCGTCAACATCTTCGTTGATTCTCTTCATGCCCAGTTGATATTGAGGTGCGGTTTGAATCAATCCGAAATCTGAATATAATTTTCCTGGCGAACGAGCTCGCGCTGACAGATTCTGCAAATTCCATTAATCAATAAGAAATTGGAGTGTTCTAAACGCGCACCTGCATTGGCCTCTCCATCATTTCCTGACTCCCTATCATCGGTTGGTAGGGCTGCAACAGGCTAGCGCCTGCGTTGTCCCTGAAAAGTTTTCTGGGGGCATTTTCGGCATCACCGTCAAGTCAGTCTCCAGTTTATAGATTAATCAACCGTGTCAAGTTGGTCGCCACTGGTTATTGTCGTTGGCCTTCGCTCACACGGTGACTCACCAATGCTTCGTTTTAATCTTCTGCGGCTACTTCTCAAGGTCGCCACCAATCATCGTTGTACTCAACGCTCCATTTTGCATGGCGGGCATCATTTTCCCTTCCTAAATTGGCATTCTCTTCGCTAATTGTCTCGTTGTCCGATATTAAGCGTGGAGAAGGTCGCCCGCTGTTGTAAAGCCTCATTGTTCGTCGAAATTTTCAGTCGTCATGGTCAACACCCGCTCTTTTATCCTGCAGTCATCCACTGTAGGTCTTCCCTTTAACTTTTCTCACATTATTTGTGAAATATGACACTAGAGCCATGAACTACAACTGCGCGCACGTCTGTACTCCACTACGCGTTCCACTCCACGGCAGGTCCTGGTAAATGCGCGTCAGATTAACCTCTACGCCCGTCACTCCCGTTCTCCATTTCCTGAAAACCACTTTGGGGAATCTTCTATTCAGCCGTACATCCATAACTGTCTGGTCACAGTTTATGAAGGCATCCACGAGTACCGATTTATGGTGTTCTTCAAACGGCATGTCCTTTTGAGGAAGAACAAATGCCTCTCAATGCTTCTGCGAGGCCCTGTAAACACGGCCATTCGTCTTGCCTTCAAATAATCAATTTGGTTTATTCCTCGCGAACGAGGAGGTGATTAATATTATATAAATAATTTTTTTCGAATAACCTTTCGTGTGGAATATGAAATTATGCTACGGAAACAATGACCTGTCAACATTCGACAATACAATTGCAGCATCTGCAGTGTTCATCTGCGCAGAACGAATGTGATCAACATTAGACCGACGGCATAGTGCGAAACCTGCATTAAATGAGCATGCCGATCCCATGGCCTGATTTCCATAATAGAATGGTGGCACACAAGATGATGTTGACCATTAATATCAATGTTAATTCATTGCAGCGACAGGTACGGTCGTTGGACGCGGCACGGTTCAGCTGGTGAAAGAAATTAAGTTTAAATTGGATTGGTAATAACCTTGCGTTGCACCTTTCTTTCCCATAGTCGTATTTCACTTTTATCATTTCCAGAAGCAGTGCCGATGAGGTGGGCATCAACAGTTGTACACGCCTGTTGTTCCAATTCAGTAGTTTGGTAGAGTAAGGAGGTTTAAACTACCTCAATAACTTGAATCATGGTGTTTCGCGAACCATGCCTCAGTTTCCCTGCAGACTGCCCTGTATCCAATGAGTATAGATAAACTAGTCCGTGATCACTTCCGCAAGCAACCAAACTTCCACCACTGAAGGCGCAACCATGAATATAAGCCTTTTCACGAGGGATGTGGAATGAGTTAGATGGTGAGGTACAAGGATATCGATAAAGGTCAAACCCATCGACAAGGTTATCAACCAGTAAAAAATTGTCGTTTGAATTGAATGTGGCATTGCCGCTAAGAAAAATGTGATAGGATGAGTCATGAACCGATTGATAGCACATACACACTCGATGCCAATGTCTTCGACGAAGTTTCCTGACCGTTGCGTGCATCAAGTAATGTCCTGGAGATGATGTTAAAATGTTGAGATATAGGACATAGCAGAAGGTACACATGTACATTGTCCCGGTTTGAAGGCCGAATATGAGCACACCCTCTCCCTTTCCAACAAATCTGACAGAACGCGGTATAACCGGGCCATATTCAGAGGCTTCTGGATCCTTGTGCCAGAGTGGAATCAGTGTTCCTAAGTAGACGAGAAATGAGGTATAAATTAGAAGTGTGCGAAGTAGTCACCATTTGTGTCAACAGTAAAAGCTTTGAATTTCCCGGTAATGCTGCAGATGACGAGGCGAGACCTACTGCGATCAAAATCGATGCATTCGACGACTTCATTGAAAGGGAAGACAGGAGTGTTCGAGAGTTCTTTGAAGAAAGTCTGTATCAAAATTAGATAGGCTACCGCCTAATCAATGAAGACTCACTGAATCCTTCGGGCATTGATACACAAGAATGAGACCCCTTCCAGTGCCAAAACATACCACATTTCCGTCATCTGAAGAAGCTCCGGTGAGCCACTTCACACAAGTGATTTGGCCCCATCGTTCAAGTCGATCTTGTATCAACTGGAGTTCTTGTCTTTTATCAAGATCCCAAATTCTCAATGTCTCGTCGTCACCTTGAAACCATTAGTTTAGGCATTAGCTACCGCAGAAGTACGTACTGCCACTGGCGAGAAACCTGCCATTCTTTGAAAATGAAAGGCAGTTGACTGGAACTTGCGACCCGCGCAGTGTTGCCGATAGTTTGTACTCCTATGTTGAGTCAGCCTTAATGAGGGAATGCACAGAGAGCTGAATACCAACACTGTTGGAAGCAAAGAACATCATGTCAAGAGATGAGAGAGCGCAAGAGAGCGATGGTAAATAAATAAAAAGATCGCATTATTGTTTCCGAAAACGGTTTGCACCGTTCCAGGCAACAATAGAATTCAACGATACATACATAAAGCGACTGTCCACAAAACGGCACAATACTTCCGACCTATGTTCTTCTCAGTGAAGAATCCTCTCCCTGTCATTACTGCCCGAGTCAACTTTAAGTTCAATAAATTCCCCCCTCCACCGCCTATCACTTTGCGACAGAGTCATGAAAAAACAATACGCCTCATCCGTCGGAGCCGACCATATATGAACCCCCGGAGTTTACCTAGTCATCGATACCACCGTCGCCAGACAACGCCATTCAACAGAGTTGATGAAGAATCAGACTCGACTGACGAGTCGGGTTTAACTGATTCGCCGGAATCGGAAGACAAAGCCCTTGCAAAAATTCCGAAACCTCCTGGGGAGGCTGGTTGAAAGAACAATGGTGGATTTAACCTTCAAGAGGTGTTGGGGTGGAATGATGACAAATACAGGATGTTCATGGTCGGTCATCGCGTCTCTCTGGGAATGCCTACTCACCAAAGAAAAAAGCAATGGATCGCCAACGAAACAACGTCGAAACTGAACCTCTGCAAACCATTCAGCAAGCAGAAGCCAGAAGCAATCCATGATCTAATCCAACAGGCAAGTCTCAAATTACTATGAAAGGAAAATTCACTTACATTGACGCAAGGGGACCAAGAAGTTTAAGATTGTTGATCAATACGAAATGAACTGGCCCATCCGAGAGGCTCTGAAGGGTCGCCTCAAGAACACAAGCAACCGGGCCAAGAGAAAAGTGCAACGTCAGACAGATCGGAAAATCAAAGAGGTATGAGCAGTGGACTTTCTGGCCATGTGCCATAAGACTCCGTCGCTGATACATTTGTAGGCCGTCATGTCTAGTGCTCGTGCAAGGAAGAACACGGGAGATAGTGACGATAGTGAGGAAAGCAGAGGACGAGAGCATAGAGTAGGTAGAGAAGCGTGTAAGGAGAGTAGATAGCACCATAAGACTTTCTCAATACGACGGGCGACGACGGTGGGCGACAGGGCCTTGTGCTGAGGTGAACTGTCAAATACAAGGGACGGCTGGTCCGATCTCACTGTATCAATACAAGTGAGATGTCGCACTAGTGACACTCGTTTCAAACTCAACTCCGACATGAGAAAAGTTTGGTTCCATTAATATAAAAAGGGTACATGTCCGTCGAGTGTATAGTGAAAGAGAATCATACGTGTATACGTCAGTGTCGAGTAAAAAAAATTCAGACGTATATACATGTCGGTGTCGAGCGTCGAGTGAAAAAAAATAGAGTGAAAAAGATTTTACATGTATTGTTCGATGTATGAATTCGCCGCAAGATTCATGTGGTATGCAAGATCTCATCGTCTTCCTGCGGCGAAACACCTCGATCAGCTGGAGGGGCGAACACGAGGGCCGAAAACAGGGCATCCAGTGTTTCCTCCTGGGCAGGAGTATGGATGTCTCGTGGTCGACTACTCGCGGGCTGATCACGATGATAAAGAGAAATAGTCGATTCCTCGACCGATTCAAGAGTTGAGAGTGTAGCTTGCTCAGGAGCAGTTAGAGGTGGTTGAGGTTTGACCGTCGGATAAATGTCTTTGAGGTTGTCATCACTGTCGAGCTCAGGTTCGCCAGGAATACTATCTCCGAATGCACTGCAACAGTCCCAGGTGTTGTCGAACCCATTGTAGACCTTTTCAGAGGGTTTCCACCTGTACCACATCTTATCGATTTGTGTGCGGGGAAGAGAGGTTCGAATTCGGAACCCATCTACGTCATCCCAGTAAAAGACTGTAGGCCCTTTTTTACCGGGTCTTGGCCTGGACGCTTGCAATTTTTCACGAGCCTGCCGGGAAGTGCGCTATTTCTCTCCTTCCTTCTCTTTCAGCTTCTCGTCGCGTTGGCGGGAGAAAAATTGTTCCATCGTTTCACCAGGGCGTTGACCGCTGTGAGGTTCGACCGGAGGCAAGACACGACCAGCTGCATCGGTGGGTGCGACTGTGATAGGTTTGTCGTCACCAGTTCCGTATTCTCGCGAATCCAGGACTCCAGAGGTGTAACAAAGTAAGGAGCTTTGCCCCAATAAAACCATTCGCGGATCGCGACGATGAAGGAGAAACAGCGTCTAGAGACACTGCAAGAGCGGAGCGAGCAGAGGCCTCCGATTCGTGAGTACTGAATTATCCACACGTTGATGGAAGTTCCGGAGAGGAGAATATCAAATTTGTTTTTGGTTTGTTTTGTCGGAAAAAGGAAAGGAGTCGAAGACAACTTCAATACGGTCGACAGGAACAGAAAGACGGCGGAGCAAGTCGCCGTGAAATGGAGACTTCAAAATGAAAGGCAGTATGGATGTTGGGAAGAGTACCATATTCGATCTCTAAGTTGCTGAGGAGAAGGGTTGTCAGGGAGGTAGAAAGAAAGGGAAATTCGAGCGATTTGATGTATAGTATTGCTCGTTGAATAAAAACGTGAACGGAGCTACGGAGATGGTAAGCTGAAGCTCGACTTGAGCATAAAAACGACATACCTGGCATGACGGATGAGAAATGCACAAGGACGATGAAGACGAGACCCTGTATCAAATACAAGGGAATGCGTAGGCTCTCGCTGTATCAATACAAGCAAGACGACCAGTGAAGTTTAAATACAAGCGATGGCAATGGCGATGACGATCGCGAGCGAGTACACCGGGGATACGGTAATAGACCTAGAAGATACTATGAATCTTGCACACTGACTTAATAAAAATAATTACTGTTGTTGGAAGACCGATAAGAGGACGACAGAAGGGTCCCAAAGACAAGGGACAGCGATGTCAAGTGAAATGGGGGGAAAGGAAAGAGGACGAGTTTCCCTGTATCAAATACAAGGGAAAGGTTCTCAAGAGAAATAATCGTGTAAGAGTCTTATATAAATGCAAGACGCAGCATATATATAATTTTATGTAAACAGATAGCCTGATAAGGAAATGTGACATTTGTCATATCGATAGGCTAAGATAAGGCGGACCTATTGATCCTGCGAGTCTTGTATCGCCCTCGCTGGTCGCCCTGCCGCCATTGGATTGTCCGGAATATCCGTGCCTGTTGCGAATGTTTCTTTCTGGGTTTCTTCTCAGAAGAAACGACTGCCACATCCTTTGTGAGCGACAAGGCCTTGTCCCACCGTCGTCGCCCGCCGTGTTGATACAGCAAGATTGGAATGCTTTCCTCACATCCCACTTGTATTGATACAGTGAGATCGAACCCTTGTATTTGATACAGGGTTCACCTCAGCACATGGTCTTGTCGCCCACCGTCGTCGCTCGTCGTGTAATATCCTTTACATGTATGCTCTTTAATCACGATTTACCCAGAAAACGAAGTTTACGAATACAGTGCGTAATAATATATGCTGCGCCAGCTCAACGATTGTTGTTTTCGAGAATGTTTCTTTTCTGCGTTTATTCCCGCCTGGATATGATCCGGTGAGGTCTGGAATGGGTATTCTCGCATGGATTGATCCTGCGAGTCCCTCTCGACTGACTGCTTGCCTTCGCCGGTTTGAGCGTTCGTGGCCCGTTGTTCACGCTGTCGATGGTGTCAATAGCAGCATTGCTACTGCCGCCAACCGTTAACACTCTCAATCCGATGTGACCATGAAAACATACGCTTTCTCATCGTGAATATGCCCTGTTTGCTTTTTTTCGATCCTCCTTGTTTTGTCTCTGGCACTCCTGTTTCTCTAATCCTAGGTTGAGCACTCCAAACCACAACAGGTTCAGATGGGGACACATTTCACTCGGAATTGACGACACCCGTGTATAGCCACACCCACGCCGCTTCGTCGATGTGCCTGAGGTCGTGATAAAGCAACAACCCGACGTGTCAGTACTCAGTACTCAGTGGTCTGGGAGCAGTGCTTTTGCGAAAGTGATGGTACAGGAGTTTCATTGGGTATCCTACCTACAAGTGTCACGACAATACAGGTACTTAACTAATACCCCTACTCCACTCATCCACTGGTTACTAACATTACTTTTACCTGAATTTCACTATCTCCGGCAGAGCTTTTCCTGCTGTGACGCCTAGCTCTGTGTATGCTCGGTTGGTCAAGTCACTGAGGAACTCAGATGTGTAGTAGTTCCTTGGGCACCCGATCGACGGGTCTCTTTGGCTCGCTTTCGCACTTCGCGTTCTGATACGCTGTCTAGGCTGGTTGCCCGGTCGGATTCTCCCATCTGCCGCGCTCCTGTTGGCAAACTTATCAATTCCTTCAAGGCAGGCTTGAACCTCTGGACTACGCCAAACTCGACGCTTCACAGTGTAGCATGGCCGTCCATTGTTGTCCAAGTCACTCTCGTCCGAGCTCATTCCTGCTTGTCCAAGTTTGTCGACCATCCACAATAGGCTCTTCCATGCCGGGTCCACCGAACTATCCGGCTTCTGCGCACTTTCTAAGCAGATTTCTCGTCTTTCTAACCAGAGCTGAAACGTACATTAGCTGACGTTGCTTCGTCAATTAATCATCACATACGTTCTGTCTCCGAGTTGATGGCCGTTGCTTCTGCGTTGCTCTATCCTTCATGGACTGTCTTTCCTCCTTTGTCTTATCAACCAGGCGATTGTGTTCTTTCCTCAGGTTCTCAAGCCTTCGCAAGAATGCGTTCTCGATTCCCCACTTCTTTTTTTCGCTCAGTTGGTCGATATTGTGATACGTGGCATAGTGGCGAACAAATTTGCTGGCCAGTCTGGCATTCCATTCGGCGAGGACATTGTCGAGGTATGGGCGAATTGTCGAAGTGATTTCAGGTCCAGGACCAGTTCGACTTTGGTACGCCTCAACCTCGTCGAAACTGGCAAGTTTTGCATCAACAATGTCTTCATTTTTCTTCATCCCCATGAGATTATTCATGAGCAAACGAACAGAGGACTAGAGCAACATCAGCATCAGCACTACCTTCCATACACAATCAGCCATCATACCTTGAATTCCGCAAGCACATTATTATACCCTTTTCTCCGTGGCTTTGAGAAATAGCGCTTCTTTGGACCATCCATATAGAGCAACGTTGTCTTTTCAATTTCGGCATCACTGTCCTCATCCTCGTCTTCGTCTTGGAATAGATGTTGCACGTTTTCACCCTTTCTCGGCTTGACTGATGAGCGAAAGGGTGCCTTTTTGAAGGCAATATCCGCCTGCCCACCTGATACTGGTCGTGCAAATCTCTGTGGTAGTGGAACCTATAAAAATTTGTGTTCGTTGCACGATGAATAACCGCCTTGTCATACCTTCTGAGCAGACTGTTTTTGAGGAGGAACAGGGCTATCCTCACCTCGAGGTTGGACCAAAGCCCATTCTGCATGGCCACTCGATGCTGGTTGTGCAAATTTCTGTGGTGGTGGAACCTGTAAAGCTTTAAATTAGTTCCAATTTGAACAACTGCCTCGTCAAACTTTTTGAGTGGATCGGTGATGAGAAGGACCAGGGCTATTCGCATCTTGATGGCCCAAAGCCGGTTTCAACAAAGCTGGAATAAGGAGTTTCATGCCTCTCGACTGGGCATTGGGTGCAGGGGTTGGTGTAGTTTCCCCGTCATCATAGAAACCATCGTCAGAGCTGTTTTCTCCCCGCTGCAACAATCAATGGAGATCAAATAACATCTATTAACACTCTTACGCTTCCAGGATCAGAGGGGGTTTCCCTGTATGATGGGGTGGTTCGTCTATACTTCTTTGCCGGTACTATATCGGTTTCATCTCCTGGGCGATCAACACCACACCATCTATCGATGCCTTCTTGTTCAGTGGCCGACTCGGACTCGCCTTTAATCAGGGTACTGATGTCGAGACTTCCAACGCTGCTCTGTCTTGAACCTCCTTGTTGATCTTCGATCATGGAATCCACCAACATATCTTTGGCTTCAAGTTGTCTTTGCAGTATATCAAGCGATGTCTCTGCTACCTGAGCCCGCTCCATCAAAAGGGATAGCTGTTTCTCGGCCTCTTTAGCCTTGCCCGCGAACTGCTTCAACGCACTTTCAGCCCTGTTGGCTCTTTCCAGAGCCTCCTTTGCCTCCATTCTTGCCAGCGTGACCTCATTCTCTGCCCGTTGAGCCACTTTCATGACCTCCTTCTCCGCCCTTTCTGCCCGTTCCTGCACTTCCATGACCTGCCGCTCTGCCCTTTCCATTCGTTCCTGTGTTTTCATGACCTCCTGCTCCGCTCTCTCCGCTCGTTCCTGCGCTATTATTGCTCCCTCTTTCGCTTTCTCCGCACGATCATTTGCCTTGTTAACCTCCACCGCCATTTCTGAAATCTGTTTCATCGCTCTTGCAGCGTCGCGTGCTGCAGACTCTGCCCTTTCTGTCACTTCTGTCGCATTCTTCTGCGCAGCGGTTTTTTGGGATTTTAAAGACATCTCCTTCGCCCTGGCCCTCTTGACGTGCTGTTGCCTTCAGTCAGTAAACCACCAACAAAAATACAACCAGGCCTACGGAGTACCCCAAAGGGGAATTGGATTCGACAACTCGAACTTTATTCCCAGGAGTTGCCGGCTCTTCTTTAGGGCGTCGCAGCCCATGAGGTCCACCGTCAACTTCCATGTTCGTACGAGTTAGAGGCATGGAGAATAGTAGGCTTGTGTTCTGAGGGGGAGGCGTAGTATATCGGACCTTCGATGGTGATGGTCCTTTGAATGAGAAAGATGGGAGTGCAGTGGACCCTCCGGCAATGACAGGCACTTCTGCAACACCAGGTTGCAGCGTTTCCATAGCTAGAGGCGGTGAGCATGCAATGCTACCCCTTTCCATTGCGTCGTCCGGTTGTTCAGTGGATTTATAGCCCAAGACTTGCTTGAAGTAGTTCGCCATGACACCTGTAGAGATTTGAAGGTGGGAAGGATAAAAAACGGTGAGTGCTCAATCATAGCTAATTCATAAGTAATGCACGCCTCCTTATTGTCATGCACCATTATTACCAATACACTTCCCTTTACATTTTCCTTGGTCCATCATTGCTGCTCTGATTGCAATCGATTTCTCATTGTTTTACAGAGCGAATGGTATTTTGAATTCAATTGTTTTGGGAATCTCCGCGATTTGTACCCGCCCTGATCTCCATTCTCTAAAATTTTATAATTGTTAACTTCCGGCATCTTTGTTCTAAAAGAATTTTTACTGCCCTTGAAACCCTCCCAAAATGGACGCGTCGCGCGGAGTTTGAACTGATACCTGATATTGTCACGCCCTCTCCTTTCGTGTAAAGTTCCTTTGTTTTAGGCACTATTTTGCACTGATATACTATCATCGTAACTTGGTGGCATATATCTGTCTTGTGAAGTTTTTTTGCCAGTAATTTGCCCATTATTTTATTGTGGAAATTACTGTACTGCATCTTGAGCAGCATTGATTGGTGAATTGACCAACAAATATATAAGGGATTGCTCTTAAAATTTGCATGGATATAGGAAATATGCACTTGTAGAGCACTGCAAATTTTGGAGTTCTAATATTTTGTCGTTGCAGAGATATTGCTAGATTAACGAAATGTGAAAACACTAGTACCGTGTGAAAACACATCAGTGATAGTCTAGTACTGTAGCAGTTTAAGGAAGCGCAGCGGAGTCTAAATGCGCTGGTATATATGGTTGAAGTCGTTGATTTGGGTTTGTTTATCGCCAACCAAATGCTTTGCCATTGATACGGTGATCCCTGTCCCTTGTATTTGATACAACCGGCGTATTCGCCCGCCTTATTGATACAGCGAGAATTTACGCGTTCCCTTGTATTTGCTTCTCCGATTTCCTATTTGTCATGCCAGGTATATCTTTTCTGTGCTCAAGCCGTGCTTCAGCTTACCACCCCCGTAGCCGCCCTCTCACTTGCAGTACTGGTCCGCCCTTTCATTCAGTGAGACCCGAATCGCGGTTTCTATTCGATACAGGGACTCCAGGTTGCAATCTTTGGGATTCTTGCGCAAGACCGGCTTGTCAAATCGCTGTCTCCCTTGTATTTGATACAGGGACCCTTCTGTCGTCTTCTTATCGGTTTTCCAACAACAATAATTAATGTTTATTCAGTCAGTCTTGTGCAAGATTCATAGTACTATCATCGTATCCCCGGTGTACTCGCTCGTCATCGCCATTGCCATCGCTTGTATTTGAACTTCACTGGTCGTCTTGCTTGTATTGATACAGCGAGAGCCTACGCATTCCCTTGTATTTGATACAGGGTCTCGTCTTCATCGTCCTTGTGCATTTCTCATCCGTCATGCCAGTATGTCGTTTTTATGCTCAAGTCGACCTTCAGCTTACCATCTCCGTAGCTCCGTTCACGTTTTCATTTAACGAACAATACTATACATTAATTGCTCGGATTTCGCCGCTGCTTGCCCGCACTCTCAGTGTCTCTAGACGCATTTGCCGTTTACCTAGGCTGTTTCTCCTTCATCGTCGCGATCCGCGAATTTGGAGTCGATACTCAGTCCTCATCACCGTCTTGGCATAAACGCCTTGCTGAGAGTGACAGCCCTGTCCATCCAGAGTGGCTCAGGCTCCTCTCGGATTCCCCAGATTTCAAGCGGGAGCGGATAGATGTGGTTGCTGATGTTACGAATTGTCAGTGGCTCCACCTTACTAAGTACATGGTGCAGGCGTCTGTTCCGGTTTGGTTTAATCGGGGCAAATCTCCTTTCTATCTGGAGTCCTGGATTCGCGATGAACGGTAATGGCAAACCTATTACAGTTGCACCCACCGATGCTACTGGTCGTGTTTTACCTCCGGTCATCCCTAACATCGGCCGACGCCTTGGTGATACAATGGAACAATTTTTTCCCGCAAGCATCAATGCAACGAGAAGCTGAAAGAAAAGGAAGGAGAAAGAGTGCACTTCCTGGCAGGCTCGTGAAAAATTGCATGCGTCCAGGCCAAGACCCGGTAAAAAAGGATTTTCAGTCTTTTACTGGGATGACATAGATACCACACTGCGTATAGATACAAGTCGAGTCACAGGGAGGTGCTGGACGTAAATGGCTACAACCACGAGTTGGCCCGGTCCGTTGTTTTCAAGGTTTACCATTGGAGTATTGTCATGTTGAATTGCGTTTGACAATCACCGTCGCATTTCAAATTCCTCAGTTCCCCGTCGACGATTTTGGGATGACCCCGCTGCGTCCTCACCACCTCATGCGACTCACGAATGACTTGATACCAGGACTTGGCCTTGTCGCTGGTCCTCCGGCCCTTCTATCTCGATGAAATCTTACTTGGCTGTCAAGAACCACGACTAGGTTTGGAATAATGACTCGAATCACATAACTCATCCCACGATGTTCTTCCAAAATCCGGCCGATGCCATCCCACCGGCTTACTGTCAGAGATACCAGACATGTGAACAAATAGTATGAATTATCAATTCAATACCGGTCACTCATGACCGCCTTAGCATTTGTTCACCGTTCACTGTTCGCCCTTCCTAGCGACCCCCAAGTATGATTCGCCTGACTGACCGACCATTCAATATCTCAGCACTCCTTCATCATGAAGCTGAGGCACTCACTAAGTGCTGCCCGCTTAAAGGTCGGGTAAAGGCGCCCAACGCCTCCGATTCGACTTTAACGCAAAAAGGGAAGAAAGGGAAGGGCCCTGGTCATTGTGTTGTCATGCAATGGCCTTCTGATCAACTTCCTGGGGCCTGGGGAGCACGGAATCGTGCTGTTCTTCTCGATGAAACCATACAGCCAGAGATCTGGACAAAGTTGTCTGATTTGGGCATCAGTGGTCTCTACGCCCGTGCTACATTCACTCGACTCGTTACGCCGTGGCAATCTAGTGATGAGGGGAACGAGGAACCATACCGTCCCATACTGGCGAAGATATTCGAGCGACTAACGGCAATCGCATTCATTTTTTTTCTCAATCAGTGGTTAAAGCCCCAGAATGCGGACAACCCTGACTGGTCAGAGGTGCTCGCAACTCTCCACCACTTCGAGGTTGTGGAAGAACATACGACCAAGACCTCCTGTGGTAACATCCGTTGTGATGCTGTCATCCAAATTGGTCGCAGTACACCAATTCGGACGCTGAAGCACTTACCGGGCATCGCGAAAATGGTCAACATGTCCATGGCAAACTTAAAATCTACAGGCAATGCAGAGCACGAGTACTATCGTGCCTTCAAGTCGCCGTCTTCTGGCCAAACTATCAGATCGGTTGATCAAGCTATGGGCCACGCCATTTCTTACGCGACATCTATCCAAGGGGTATCGGTCCAGGATTTAACCACATTTCTTAGCGCGGAAACTACTTTGCAGTGGCCACACATGGCTACGAGTCATTTTTCTCAGGTGATAAGTATTGGTTTATCCCTTAAAGCCGAAGCTGAAGAATTTTACAGATGGCCTACGAGTTGGATATATGCGCCAGCTCCTGTGGGATATTCTCGACAATCTGGGGCTTCCACAGAATCGGCCTCCTCAAATACCCAACTGATGATGGCGACGATGTCGATGTCGATGACAAGGATGATGCTGATGGCGATGATGATGACGATGACGATTGCGATCCCGACAATATTCTCTACATCTCCGAGAACTTATCTGCAGGACGAAATCGAGCAGATCTTCTCTCGAATCAGGCGATCATAGAAGATATGTTCTTCTGGATCGTGTCGACGATCCTTCTTACTTATGGGATAAGGATCGTTCCTCCCAATCTCAGGACCGAAGTCTTCCTCTCATATTTCCGTGGATGAGGTTTCCCTGACAGTCTTTCTTCACCCGCCTCTTCATAGTCGGTGGTGGTGAAAGACTAGATACTTTTTGACAAGGGGCTTACCATTGCTTTATCCTCACCTTTCACTAAGATACTTACATTTTCTGAAAGCCACGAATCACATCTTTTGAACCATATATCCCATCACTATATTTTTTGTAGTCGATATGTTGTGATTTAGTGATCAGCAAACCGTGGTAAATTCCGCCGCCCTCACGCCAACGCATTCCCCCAGATAGTGTCAACATGCTGAATGCTAAGTTAGCTTCAGTTTGGAGCTTGCCTTATTAGGCCGCTGAAGCTCGCGTGAGTTCAACCAACTCATGTTCGGCTTAAGCTGCCATTTCCCTTTCAGACATGTCATTGTCAATTTGTCAATGATGTCATCCCAAGGTATCTCCAGGATCATTTCCTACTCCACTATCAGGGTATTCAAAACCCTTATGGTTGCCTCACAAGTTCCACATCTTAATATTATTTCAATTGCATAGACTTGAGGATGGGCACTGAGCAGAGACAACATTGCGCTAGGTGATTCCGAGGCTTTGACACCCATGCTTGGCTATTACTAAATAGAGAACGTAAGTTGGCTTAAGCTGGGTAAAGCCGAGCTTAAGCAGACTGCATGACATCTAAACTCCGCCATCATATCGGACCGCTCACGCTCCATGGAAATTTCTTTAGTATTGATGACCCTCCGTAATTCCTCGCAGACCCCACGCAGACCCACTCTATCCGAGCTTTTGCTTTTTAGTACTTAGCTTAGCCTTTATTGTCGTAGGATAGTTTTATTCAATGTGACAATGTAACAACGTTACGTCCGACCTCGTGCCGCGGAACCCTGTCGGAAAAATCAAAATAATCATATTAGGTGTCACATAGTGATAGAAGACCGTATCAGCCGTGGTCAGGTCATCAGGCAGAGGGTCACTTGTCACTTTCAGTCAACGTTTATAATCTTCGATGAGGTCGATAGATTTTGCAATCTATACAGACCAATGTCAGACCGTATCAGGACAGATAGAGTGTAATATACCCCATTAGTATATTTACACTCTATCCATACTTGTGGACTTTTATCAAGACAGGTCTGGCTGAAAGGCTCAAATCAAATTTCCTCTTCATAAGTAGCAGTAGATCACACGAAACATATCATAAGAGGACACCCAAGTAAGATTTCATGAGATTGTACATTGGGTATGCTACAGCTTCAAATCGTTGGGGTTCTCTTCATCCATTTCCTGTTCTTGTGTTGCCACTTGCAGATTTGCTAGCATAGACGTTGGCGGCAGTGCCTTGGTGCCTGGATCATCAACCGATCAATATATATGTAGTGGAATGCAATACTCACCTGTGGTGTCGTTGCAGTGGGTCCAATGCCCGCTCGTGAACCCGACGTACGCTGTCGCCTTACAAGCTTGTTGCCAAGATTTTCTTGTCCATTTGTGACTTGTCGCACGGCTTCCCTTTGCTGCCGCCAGGTCTTCCAACTTACCTCTCCTCACTCCCGAGCCCACCAGCGCCGACGAATCGGCGACGATAGGTACTCCACTCTGTTAACCATCACCTGTTGACCCTGACAATGCATCCTTTCAGGAATAGCATCGCCGTGTGCATGTATCATACATCTGCTGTAGCTTCCTTGTAGTCAGGTTCCAATACAATACGGTGGAAACAAAGGAGCCTACCTCGTTCCCGTCAACAGAAACAATGGTAAGGCTTCAATAACGTGAACAATCGCAGAAGACACGCAAGATTAATTACTATTTGCTGTAGTCACCATCGTTGTTGTCATCTTTGCATGATCGTGGGTCGTCGTGTGGTCAATGCGAGGTAGAGGTGGTGGTTCAGGAAAGAACTTGGAAGGACTTCCGTGTTGCCATTTCAATTCGACACGATTCACATGACAAACTCACACCTCAATGCAAATCAACATACTCCACCCTCGGCGCCCTTGACAACTAACTGAGGACACGATGGAGTGCTACGATGAGGGGTCTGGGACAACAAAAAGACATTATAGTATTTACACATAACAGAGAATCGTTGGATGCGACACTACATTTCAAGTTGTAGAATTACTTAAATACTTGTTACTATAAATAAATGGCAATTGACCGAGATTATATTGAGCTGACACGGCCTTGTAAGCCTCCCTGCTGAAACCGATACATCTTATAGCACCTTCCATGGTGCTGATAACCTTCAACGCCATTGCTAACCAGGACTTTCAAGGTGGTCAAGTGCTGACCGGAACGTTATCAAACAATATACCCACCTGAAAAGTTCTTGATAAGTTACGCAGCCGAACCTGGTCAGGCTTTGTCAAAGCTTCTGACGCCTTATGTGGCCATCAGGCGTCCCAATGCCTGATCGGCTAAAGTCGGTTTTTCCGACAGTGGCAATTACCAGCTGACATCCTAATGAGCAATATTTATGGATTCCGTATTGCAATCTGCAAATGTGGCTGCCATTAACATGCATGAAATCCACCAATCTATCACCTTATCCTCAACGAACTGGTGTTCACCAACTTGAAGGTATCTTGGCAATCTGCCATAATACGCATCCCATCTTGGACAAAGTAAGTATGGTGATAGCTAATATTACAGTCTATGTCGTAGACTTAGTCGTAAATCGTATGTGGCTTTTTATTTGGCTGAGCTGCCCCGGATAATAGAGCTGTACAGACCATGCTCGCTGGGCACCTGGACAACCACTCGCTGAAAATCCTTTCTTGATTTCTCTCGTCCGTTTGCAATCTAAATTGGTGCAATATGGGTTAGGTAAATAAAGTGTAAGATATGCTACCATGCTGCTTAGGAACTTGAAATCAACACAACAGAAGTATAATATGCACTCAATTCACCCTCCCAACCATACCGCTCAAAGTAGTTCTCTACACTGCGAGACGCTTCCTCCGTTGGTAATCCCCATGCTTCCTCCCTAATTATGTCCCAGAGAAAACCTACATCAGCCACCTTCAGCTCAAGGATCTCACTCAGAAACTCCTGTATTGAAGGAGAGCGCACGGCCAGGAATTGCCAGTGGGTAACTGTAGATCGTATCACGTAAACAGCTGTGACAATACTCCCTGGTCGAAGCCAGATTTTTGCTAACGGCCCTGAAATCTTGGAAGTCCAGGGGACGAATTTAATAAAAGAGGATGCGAGAATTTTGTCGCTATGTTTAGTTCATATCAGTGTAGGATCATGTCAACAATTTCACCAGACATCTTGAAATTTTCAACAAAGAAAAATAATAACTAGTTGGACTAAAAAAAATGATCGGTAGGTCGGTGAACATTCAATCAAAAATGGCAGCCTAACGAACGTGTTTGTAGGTGACTTCCCTAATCCAGGACAAGACTTAGGAATAAATTGATATTATCAATGTTATTTCTGATGAATGGGCGTATTTATGTACGCCTTGGAAATAATGCCATTTAAAACCTGTCCATGACCCCATGTGCCCTCACTTGTAAATATATACACCGACAAATTTCTCAATTTGGACCTAAAGTATCCACACGCATCCCGCTAGCTGAGAACGATGCAGACAGCACCTCGAGCGGAGTCGAGCCCATGAACCGTGGATTCAAAATTAGATTGACACGGCTCCATAGTATTATGACTCATGCAAATGCTGGTAGCTTTATGGGAGGGGTGTAATAGAAACATTATGATTGAGTCTGTTTCTTTACCAACTACTGGTAGGAGCTTCTAGTGGAACAGGCAGATAAACCTGAAGGCGATGAATAAGATTTCAAATGGAGCATGTTCTTCGAAATTTCAGAGACAGTGATGCAGGAGATCAGGCATTGGGTTCGTGAGGGCGTTTAGTGCGCACTTCGATACTAGTTTTTGATTCCTCTCACTTATTAGAGTAACCGCCTGGGCGGCAAATCCCTGGCTTGCTGTTGGGATCATATTAATTTCAGTTAATAAGCCGAATTCTACATACGGAACAATCTAATTGTGGAGGTGCTTTTTCTTGTTTTTCTGTCTGGTTGGGATCTCTGCCGCACTTGTGGAATTTAAGAAGTTTCAGAACCTCATAAGTAGAATACGGAACGTGTAATTTACTGATGCACGCCAAATTCGACCTCTTCAACCTTATAGTCTTCTTTGCTTGAGGAACGATATTCCAGCCACATTTGGACAAGCAATTATTTGTGATAGTATTTATCGTATTCTCTGCTATGTATCATCGAAATTTTGCCTGAAATTCTTCCCAAGACTTGGCCATGTAAAAACGATCAGAGGGTATGCCAAAAAACTCAGATTTAGGACACGAACGGCGAATTATTGTACCCCAGACCCAGAGCCCTTGAAAGCAAGGATGTTGAACCCCTATTCCCTGTGGCTGTCCGCGAGGTGATAAAATGCCCCTGCGGACAGCCACCGTGACGGTTAGCACGAGCCGCACGATCAATCATAACGTAACCTTCCCGCCGTTCCTCATGTTGGCACGTGTGGGGCGCGGTCACATGCCATGGAGCTGTTACATTTGTTCCTGTTCCGAACGCCTTAAGAATTCATCACCCAGATGTCCGTTTAACAGCTCGCTCCAAAGTCGTAGCCTTAAACTCTATGAATGCCACACCTGCAGCACGGGACGACCAGCCAGCAGATGTCCCGGTGAGTTATGATAGTTGTAGTCATACCGCTGATTAAGCTCCAGCAGCCCACCCGGCGCAGTCGTGTTATATCTCAGCCAACCATCGAAAACAGCAAAGAAGAACTGAAACCAAGGACAAGGAAGACAGCAACCGTGGGCATTGAGAACCCAACTCATAGTAAAGGAGCGTGCCGCGAAAAAGTGGGGCGACCGAAGCGAATTGAATCACCCGACAACTTGGAATATGAGGTTCCAAGCGAGGTAAAGCCAACGAAGACGGCTCCTCAGAAGCGAGGGAAAAAGGCAAGTGACTTGACACCTGTCGTTCCAGGAGGTCCTGCGCAATATTTAGGTATGATATCACAATTTATTTATAACCCTTGTTGAAATTCTAAGCAGGTGACAGACGTGTATTGTCTGGAGCCACTGCCGAGGCACTTCAGCGGCGGGTGACCGAGCTCGAACGCATGATTGACATCATGGCTGAACGCGAGCGAGAGTCGCGCGCCCACATGGAGAAACTGCGTGCTTCTATGGATGTTCTACAGCAATACATACTGAAGCGCATACAGAATATACATGAAGACCGCCTTCGTGACCGCGGCGAGATGCTCACAATCATCAAACAACATACGTGTATGCAGGAACGTACGCTACAACAGCAGCAGTTGGTACGACAGAAGATTGAAGTCTTAATCACACTAGATGGCCATGCCATGCAAGGTATTGTTTTGCTGATTCTGGTAGCGTACCATGTTCTCAAACATTGGCATCAGGGACATCCACTGTCAACCCTCTAATTCAACAGGTCTCGGCGGCTGAAGTTCCCAAAAAACGCTCTGCAGGCAAGACGACCGGGAAGTCGCCCAACAAACGATCACGTTGTTGTTAGTTCTTCCGTCTCATCGTTGTATTTGCATCACGATTTGTCTGTCCTTATATGTACACAACAACCTCTTGATTGCTAATTTTTATTGCGAGCGTAGCGCAGACCAAGCGAACCAAATCGATGGTTGGAGTTGGTTACTTAAGAAAGGTTCGGTACGAAGATAAGATCTAATCTATATTGCTAACCTGTGATATTAACCGATTTGTGATGTGGGCCGAAAAGCCACGTGCGCATGTCATCTACACGACCATGTGACTTGAATTTCTGAACCAACTTGACAGTCACCGTCAAGGTGCGCTTCGATCGTAAGGCTCTGGTGTGATGCCATCCGATGTCGGTCAAGCGCATGCTTCTCAAGGTGCTGTTGTGATATCACAGGACGATAGTATATTGGTATGATTTTCCGTCTTGCTGGTATAATATTTGACAAACATCCCATCAGCGCACGAACGACAATAGATTTCATATGGCAAGGCAGAAGTCATGATTGCTGGTGCCTTTGATAACATCAGTGAGGAAGGGCCGTACGATTTCGCGAACATGAAAGTAACCAGTAGTCCTGAAACTGAAGTTGCAATGGGACGTGAACCAACTGAGATGTCTCGACCGGTGCTGAAACGACACCGAACTTACGGCTGGAGAAACTTCATCAAGCTCAGACCCCAAACATGCGTGTAAACCAGTTCACGTTTTGATCCGTTTATTTTCATTGCGACTCCCACTGTTGCTGGTGTCTCCACTACTCTGCAGGGTGAATCATCTCCTGCAGCCAGGAGCGCTAGTCTCACCTAGCAGTGGGCCCATCTGACGGGGCCGGCCACCTGAACAGAAACGCAAGCCGTATGAACCAAAACGGCCACCTGGCCGTCCTCACAAGAACCCAGACTCTTGGGTTGACAAAATACCAGTCGACCGTCCTCAAAAGGCGCCTGTCGTTGTTGAAGTCACAAGAGCATTTGTGAGTCTACTATGACCGTCATCAATAGACATAGTAGTGTGCTAATCTCATTTAGTAGATTGTGCCTGGCTTTCGCTCGTTCTTACAGCGCAAATATGTAACAAGTAGTACTCTGCCGACTCTGTTTGCACCATCCGCTCAGCTGCCATCTGCCATCTGCCCCCCCTGTGCTGCCGAACTCGTCTGCGCCATCGCCCACAAACACAATCATACCCGACATTGATCAGAAGCGCACCATCGGCCAGGAGGACGACAATGATGAGGACGGTCCTATGGAAGCTAGTGGGGATGACTTTGGTGATGAAGATGAGGCAGGTAATGACGAGGGTGGCGAGAACGACAAAGAGGATGTGGAGGAAGACGAAAACCCGTCAAAATGCTCTTCCACTCCCACCCTGGCTGCTCGAGCCCTTCCAATTACATGTCGAACAATCCGGACCACCACTTTATTCACGCCACCGTACTTTCTGTGAGACCCTCAGGCCCTCTGCAAGCTTATCCCCTGTCCGAAATGCCGTCGCCCTCTCAACAGACACAACGTTATCCCCATCCCCCACCGTGTCGTCGACTTCGACTACCAGATTTGGCTAACGATATCGTTGCCACCATTGCCTTCACCCAATATCTGGCAAGGACACTGACGTTTTCCTATGACAACATTTGCAATATCTTGACTTCATTGCCGTGCGACACCCGGATAAATGGACCGGCCTGCAGTATGCAGTATTTCTCCCATTCGACAACATCAGCCTGCTTGGCCTTCATGCATTCGTACCCAGCACTCAATTGCTTCGCGATCGGTATGATGACTTCATCGAATAGCACGACATCTTCATCTGTGGGGTATTCTTCTCTCATATTTGCCCTTTAGATTCAGTTTTGACGAGTTCCCAACTCGCGAGGAAAGTGCACGCGGACCTGTCCAGCCATTAAGATCCATGAAATACCCATACTATTTTCCCACAGTAGGGCTCGCGAGTTGAGCGAGTTACAACTCGGACTCGCCTCGCTGATCGAGCTGTCAATTTTGCGAGAACTCTACTCGGCTCGGCGAGTTAAACTCGACTCGATGGCAACACTAATTGCAATGCTGGATGTCTGCGATTTGCGGAATAAACATTTATTCTTATAATTGCCGAGTTCACTAGCATCAGAATGGAAGTATGGGTTTTGCCGCCCCACTGCTCTAATCTTGAAAAGTGGACAACTTCCCGCAGCGCATCTGAAAAACTGAAACTTTCAGATTGCTTTCAGATTGGTCGGTGCCGAGATGCCGATGACGGGTGCACATGCTCCCGAGTTTTCAGATAAATATAGACGCTTTCAGAGTCGACCATCTGTAAGGTAGACGACTTTCATAATCGATTAACGTCACGTGACTATTGTGACCGCTTCTAAAAGAGGCAACCTTTTGAGATTTTAGAGCAAAGGCTCAGAATGAACGGTTTTCTGGGAAATCAACGCCCAACATTTTGTTGGTAAATGCTATAGACATATGAATCTGAACTTACTTCAAAGAAAAATGTTGATTTCGTGCCAAAATAGCTGAAATACAAGAAACCAATTAGGCACCTCAAAAAATGTATTCTACATTGCTGTTATCATGTTCATAGCACACCAATTGGATGAAAGAAGATATTTACAACTATCAATTGGCAAGCCAGGCTAATAATAATATATTAGTTTTAGCTGACACTGGTCACGTGATTCCAAAATTTGTGTGCAGGCTGCAGTGATACTTGTTGCATCCCAACATGTCGGTGCCCTCACGCACTTTTGGTCACGCATCGTACGACGAGTGGGTACTAAATTTCAGGAAGTTGGTAGAGGGTGATTGTGATCAACAGATGGTGAAGAGAGCATTGAAGCATGGGGTGCCCATTTTCATTAACGCATCTCCATAATTCTGCTAACAATTTTGCAAAGAATGAAATTAGGGTGATATTGAAAGAGAAAAGTGGCATTTACCTATGTACCCCAGAAGGTAAACGCTTCCTGTCTACAGTGTTCGAACTGTCGCCTTGGAACGTGGACATGGTGCGACACATTTTTCATGGATCGTTCGGGAGCGACATGACATCCGAGGTGCCCACTGGTTTTCCCCGTCCCAACCAATTTCAGGCCGTAATCCCTGCTCTATCTACCAACCAGGCTCCCATCCCACCTACCGTTGCAATACCTACCGATACTCCTGTCACACCCACCGTTGCACCTCCCGCTCCAGTTGCGACCTCCTCCGAATGCCTGCTAGCGGGCTTACCTATAAAACGCAGTTTGACTTTGAAGATTCCAGCTACCAGATTGACGCGGGTCCATCTTGGCAATTCTGCTAGGGGCAATTCTACTAGGAGCACCGTCAGTCCAATAAAAGGCCCAGTAAGTCGATGTAGCTCTCGGTCATTCACCCAATTGAGGCTCACATTCATGTGATATCGCCGCAGATCATAGAAATAAGTGACAACGAGAAACCCCCTAAGAGGAGATCAACCAAGCCAACGAAGGTTGCTCCCCGGCAGCGAGCAAACAGGAAGCCGCACTCTCCTGTAGGACCTGCTCAGTTTCGAGGTATGCTCTTTACGTCTTTCCACATCTTGTTAATGTTTCAAGTAGGGAGTAGAGTGCCTTCTTCTGACGAGACGGTTGTAGCGCTTCCAGAGCGTGTTGCCGAGTTGGAGCGTATCGTCGATATGATGTCTGAACGTGACCGAGAGATGAGCGGTCAGATGGAAGCACTGCAAACTTCCATGCAATCCTTGCAGCAGCACTCGCTGCAGAGTATCCTTCATGTTCATGAAGCACGTCTTCGTGATCGTGACGAGATGCTCGCCATTATCAGTGCTCCGTCTTCTCAACCCTCATTTACAGAGCCATCCAGTCAGACGGTGCAGACCGCGGGTCTTGAAAGTGGCACAAAGCGCTCTGCTGACGAGGCGGCCGATTCTTTAGCGTCGAAACGAGCACGTATTGGTTAGGCTTCTCTTATATCACCATGCTGAAAGGAAAGGTCTTTCCAGGGTCTGAATTGCATTTTAAAATCTGTACTTGTTATTTTCGCATCTTTTTGTCAATTATACATATAAGTTGCTGGGATCCACCTGAACTTTTCATCTGAGGTCTTTTGGCAGGTGCCTCAGAAAATCATCCATGTCGAATTCTCTCTTCCACGACTTCGAGATATTGTAGCGTACATGCTACACTCTGCTGACGTGCTAGATTTATTATCACGATTGTCTGACCTTGGGATTTATAGTCAGCGAAAGTGTATCCATTCGCAATTGCCAGTCTGGCTTCCATACTCAGTATTTTTACCTTACTGCTGTGGATGTCTTCAGCGGCAATGTATCATATTTGACCGGTAGAAGCACAGTGTTTTTGATGGTTGCTTCGTTCCATCTTCAAAGTAAGCAGTTACAGTGTCGTTGAGTGATTAGAATTGCATCGTTCCATGGAGGTTTTGTGTAATCTGTCAGCGTCAATGGGTTATTGCCCATGAATTTTTTGACCTCGTTTTTGTCCTGAGCAGTGCAGTCTCCTGTTCGAAGATGAGTAAGAAGGCCTAACCATATTTACTTTGTATTCCAATCCCTGATCATGTTCCGAAGTGCTATACTCTGGTTTTGCTGGCTTTTTTCATTGGAGCTAAGATAATATACCGTAGCAATTAATCTGCGATCTATGAGAATGAAGAGGAGCGCCGAGCAGCGTTGACACCGCTTCTTCGCGACATCCTTGACGTCAAGTTACAAATGATTCTGAACAAGGACAAGACGAGTCCGGACGGCATTGTGGAAATTACGGTAGGGGTATTGCCCTTTATGGTATTTGCGGCCTTCATGTATTCTGTAGTTTTGCGAATGATGTCATCAGGAGGAGAGTCGTTGCTTTTCACAACGTCCAAGAAATGCCCGAAAACGGGGTTAAACAATTGAACCGGAGGAGCGACGCTCGTCCTCGGTTTGTTTGCATTGTAGCGGCCATCATAGATGGAGTAAATCAGCGGGAGGCATCGCTTTCAAGATGCGCGAGATGACGTTCTGAAACCCTGTTGTTATTTTTATTAGGGATGGCAAGAGAGGGAAGAAAATGCGCACTTTTGTCCAAAGCAGTAATCTCATCTCTCCTCTCTTCTTCTTCCGCGTCCTTAGTACCCTGGCGCTCTGGACAATATCAATGACATCCTATAGAATAACCGAATTAAGCTTACCTTTAACAGGTGCTTGAACGACGATGTGCAGACGATTCTCTTCGACACGAGGGAACAATTGTGAGAGTGGCAGGAGGGAGTCCAGCGGTGTACGAGCAACGGTATCGAGTTTATCATCCACAGGTAGGAGGGCCTGGCTCAGGATGAGCTTCGAGGCATCGACGTGCTTGAGGCGATGGGACTTTTTCTCCTTGATCAGGTCTTTGAGGATGCTGACGTTTTTGGTCTTCGGAACCTGGACAGTAAACGTCTCATTAAAGTCGTCACCGAGAATAAAGCAGTTGAGGGAGAGAAGTTGCGAGGGATCGGATGCTTTAGAAATCTTAAAGGTGGTTCGAAAGAGAATATCGTGGCGACATGCCAAGGGGCGCTTTCACCCAGATGTGCAGGTCGTCTTCCAAAAGATCACCAGCAAAGAGTGACGACAACCTCTTGTTGGGTCTCAATGAGGTACCATTACTCGGCGGCTGTCTGGAAGCAAGATCGTCGATGAGAAAAGACTCGGAGACCAGGAAGAGGTCGAGATCTGAAGCATCGACGTTTTCGAGGCGATGGGCCTTTTCCAGCTTGATATGCGTTCTAAGGGTGCTGACATTGTCGGTCTTCGGAATCTTGACAGTAAATGTCTGGTTCGGCTGGTCACCGTCAACGAAACAGTTGAGGCAGAGAAGTTGCGTGTCGGGAGGCATTTTCAACAGGTAATCTTCCACGTGCACGGTGATCATTGAAATATTGAGACTCACAACACATCTACAATCTCCAACAGCGAATTCTACCACCTTTCCACTGGCATCTTTCTTCGCTGCGAAAACCCATTCCAAAACCACGATATTGGCTCCTTCAGGCCTGATGTTCTGCTCCGCTTGCAGGGTGACGTGTATCACGTGTGGTATTGGTCATGGTGGCTATCCGCGAGTTTCTTGCGTCGTCTCGCGGACAGCCACACCACCAATTGGTAGATTAAGAAACAAAATCTTGGACGGAAAGGGAAAAAAGTCTGTCATTGCATAATAACTTCCTCACATACGATGGGGTGCTACTCCAAGCGACAACTCTTTCAAATCTGTCTCCTCCATCTCCAATTTCATTCGACACAAAGACTCTTCCTTATGGCCTGCGAGTGCGGTTGGACGCGTATTCTTATCTTCATCAATGGTCAAATAAGGTGGAAATGAATGTTATTGGACAAAATCTCCTTATGTTTCAAGATCTCATCCCAAGAACTACGGCAATAAATGCCTTCCATCCATCCAGGTAAGTCCCCTTGAATTTTTTCACAACTTCAGCAAAATGATTGCGGAAGCGAGAATAATGGACGAGGCTCTCCACATCCAAGTGCTCTAAATCTACGAACTGCCCAGCAGATCTTTCATTGAGGGCACGCAAAATCTACTGCAAATAAGCTCCTGTTTCCATCATTTAAGAAGGAACTAACCAGACAGATTGCCGTCACCACATGTTCAGTGAAGCAGGCGTCGTCAAGAAGGGTTTCATCTGTCATATCCTGTGTGATACAACAAGTGATATTTAGTAGGACGGAATCCCCAAAATGCGCTAATGAACATTAGAACATGTTTAAAGGGGTGTGAATTATTCACTTACCTGGAGAGCCAGAAGCAAACGGCTGCTTTTGAACAAGCTTTTCTATTAGTCCTTTGTCTGATAAATCTCCATACATCTTTACTGCATGTCGTGAGTGAAGAAGTCCACCACCGATGAACCCATGGTGGGAGAACAGGACACGAACACCATCACCTATGACTAGACCTTCTTCTATGGGTCCGAGGCCCAAAAGACTGTGCCACGCGCGACTGAAGGCAATGGATTGTTCTGTGTGATAAAACTGTAGATGGGGGATATGAGGAAAGCTCGAAATCCTCCCATAATGCTTTAAAGAGGTTTCATTCGTATGTTGCGCGGCGGGATCAATGA